>SDBT01006945.1_pt1 | contig 18703 bp, 42 predicted proteins | sample 2277101 | NCBI WGS metagenome assembly SDBT01 (sample SAMN10404973, study PRJNA504765) | marine sediment metagenome | isolation source: marine sediment core GS10_PC15, 103 cmbsf | place: Arctic Ocean: Southern Knipovich Ridge | collected 2010
GTTATTGTATAATTTAGCCACATACTTAATCCGTTCTCTTTGTATCTTCCAGTCCAATTCGTTAAATCTGTCCATATAAACTTGGTTTCCATCATCATCCATAACAACTATAACCGTATAGTCTTGAACTCTTGCTATATCCACTCCAAGATGATAGGTCTTCCCACCGTCCGGCTTTTCTGGTTTTGCCACAGCGCAGGCCTGTAAGCTCCTGAATACAGTGGATTGGTCTTCAAGGAATTCAGCATACACCTCTTGTTTCTGAATTGACTTAGGGATCTCCTTGGTGAGCTCAACAACATCCTTCTTCGTTAAGAACGGATTATCGAAAGACGTATAATGGAAGAATCGTTGATCCTTATTCTCCTTATTCTTTGCCCTTATTGCCAATTCATGAAAAAGCCCCTTCCCCTTTGGCGTTCCTCCGATATAGAAATCCGGGTTAAAGTCCAATGTCATTGGAAGGATGGTATTGTAATAGAGATATTCCTTTCTCAGGATTATCCCGGCCTCATTCATCATAATGAATTTATAGGCGAATCCCTCAATGAGTTCCGGCCTGTCTGCGCTTCTCATATCTAGTTTATGACCAAATATCTCAAGCTCCTTTCTCTGCTGCCTCCATTTCCAACTTGAAGGTGGTAAGTGTTTAAGGACCGGATAGAAGTATCTCTCTATGTATCGATCAATATTAGTGTTTACGGTGTCAACCCAAAGGCCGGGGCTGATTCCATCAAGTAGGTATTCTATAGCCCTGTTTGCATATCCCTTTGTCAAGCCGAATCGCCTTCCCTTTGAAATGATCTTTTTCTTCTCTGGATAGTCAAAGAATATCTCTTTTTGTTTAGGGTGGTAGTATATCGGGACAGAGACTTTTTGAACTTCTTGAGTTTGCATTATTCGTCTGGTTTTTCCTCAGTTACGATTCGGTTGATCGTAACACTTACGTCTCCTTCTATATCTACATTAGACGGCAACATCTTAAAGCCCCCCTGATAGAGGATGATTTTGTTTCTATCGTTTTTAGAGAACACCGCAACGGCTCCTTCAATGCCTCCCATCTTAACATGGTTTAATATCTCAAAATAGAATTGCTTCATGTCGGTTGTGAGTTTGTTTTTAGCTCCCTTTTCTCGACCACCCATCTTTACGTGACCCTTTTTATATTGATGTCTTGGCATTGTACTATTTTGAACTAATTTAGTTCATTCTATAAACAACAAGTTCTTCTTAGTTGAACAACTCTTACATTGGGAACTTTAAAGACGTTGATATGTCCCGTATTTGTTTTAACCCAATAATAATCAAAACAACCTGTGCTCACCTTAAAGACTTCTTTCATTCCTCCTTCTCCATAATAACAACCATAACGTTTTTATCGCCTCTATGTAAAGAATTTATGGTATTCAATATTTCATCACTTACATTCTTGTCCTGTAATCTGAGAGTTACCCATGATTCCTTATCTCCACTCACTAGGCTTTTATTGTTTACCGATTTAATTAATGCTTCAAATGCTATTTTCACTTAATAACCAACTCCCTTAATAACAATATCCCGATAGTTACGATAAGCGAAATGGTCGCTCCTATTCCCGCTATCTTAAATCGGTTGTTATTCACCTTTTCCTTAATACACTTCATTTCCTTTTTGATATCTGTTATATCCTCACTTATGTTTAATAACGATTGTTCGACCCTTCCTTGAAACTGGCCAGCTTTGAACTTTCCGTTATCCTCAGTCATCAATCCCCCTTCCTCTGTAGTCTCTTAATGATCTTTTTCATCCAGACATAACTGACAAGCATGTCCTCTGTTATTATAATCAAACTTGGTTCCCCTGCTGTCCTTGGTTTCAATATCCCTACAAAATCCTTTCCATCAATAAGGATTCCCCCTCTCTCTACAATCTTTTTGATCTTAGCGACATCACCTTTGGCAACAGCCTTTTTAATTCTCCTTGCTATTGCTATGTCTCCGGATATTTGCATCCCCTTCGATGCTCTTTTGCCGAATGTGAATAGGTCGTGGATTATGTCTATGACTTTTTTGATTGGAGTTGTCATGGGCTTACTACTTTTTTTTTAAACGGGTCAACGATCTTATAGCTGTCTCCCCTGTAGTTGATTGGTCGTAATTTCACAAAAGCGTTTTGCTTAATCGCCTCTTCTGTGGTTATTGTCTCATCGTTCCCACTTGCCGAACTTATGCAGAATTCAGAATTAACCATCATCCCTACGTGAATTGCTTTCCCATTCCTGAACCAGAAGATTAAACAACCATCCTGAATAGGAGTGATTGGCGTATTGTCTTTGAATTTTAGATACAGACCGTGAGCTGTCCAGTCTTTATAATTTTGGTTCGCCCCCTCCAGAATCCCGGCCGCTTGAAGGATTTCAACCATTAATCCGGAACAGTCATAACCGATTATTGGATTCTCACCACCGTAGAAATACTTTACCCCTATCCACTTCCATAGGTACTTAACCGCTAAGTCACGGATATAGACTGACATTAATAAATAAATTAAATGAAAAAAAGGGGATTGTCAAGTGAGTATAAAAAAAAGGGCTGGAAACACCCTCATTGCTTACGGGTCATCCAATAGGCTTAATGACTACAGGATGTTAAAAATTCCAGCCCTCTTTTTCTTCTATCGCTAATCTATTCTATCGCACCTCCTTTTTTATAATAACCATTCGGCTGCCTTTCCTAAAAGTTTCCTTGAGTCTTCTTCGACATACCTTGGGGGCTTCTTTATTACTTGAGGTGGAAAATGTGTGCCAAACACAAATCCACACCTATGCCCTACATTGCCGTCTTTCCCTGTCATGGCCTTCGTGAACAGATGATAACGTGGTCTGTGACTTGAGCCAGATTCCATATCAATTTTAGTAATCACATAATAGAATTGCATAGTACAACACTCACCAAAACAGTTGCCATGATCGGCGATTCTCTTTACATTTGGATTTGATACCCATTTCACATCATCATCAAACCAACTATATCCGCTTTTTGCAAACACGACATCACCAACTTTACATGTGGGACTAAACCCTTTATCTAAACATTTTTTAGCCTCAATGTTTGTACTATAATTTGTTTTACATAAAGGACACACATAGGTGATTTCTTCTATAACCTTCATTCTTTCCTCTCCTTGCCTCCCGCCCTCCCTGACATACAGTTTACTTCCCGTTTCCGATCTTTTCCGCTATGCTGTTGAGTAGTTTTTTACCACCATTAGCAAGAGCGAAGACCGTAAAACCCAGTGTCGCAAAAGCCCACAATTCAAACGTCAATTCGTTTTTCGCGATGTTGTAATAGACCACACCGTAAGAAGCGATAAACGAGAGAATGACAGCCATGAACGGTTTCCATTCAAGTTTCGTAAACCACTTTTGAATCCATGACTTTGCGACTTGCGTCACGACAAGAACCAAAGCGACTAATGCTTCAGTACCCATGTTTCACCTCCATAAATTATTTCAAATTACCTAGACTTGTGTCTATTTCAATTGTAATTGTTTTTTTTGTTAGGTCCTCCTCAGATCGAAACATAAGGATTTTTGATTTTTTTACTTCTTTAAGTAGCCTCCTTATAAGCTTCCTTGCTTCTTTAGCTGGTATTTTTTCTGTCATTTAATCCTCCATTTTATTTGGCTTACAATCCCAGTGAAAATCACCCTTCCCTGGAATAGTCATTTGTGAGTCTTTTTTAAGGATCTTCCCTTTGCATTTATTGCATATATGTTCAAAATTAACAGACTTATGACAGGCCTGAACCGAGTTGTCAGACGGATATAGACCACCCCGATTTGATCTGATTCTTCTCGTTTGTCTGTCACATTAAAGCCTTTGGACCCTGAACCAATCTACAGCAAATTCAATCTTATCATTCATTGTTTTCTCTGGCTTTCCAAGAACATGAACAAGACCGACAATCTCCTCTTTTGTAACCTTCGGCTTCTCTGGCTGTCGGGACTGTAGGATCTCTTTAGCGAACTCATGTAAGTCTGTCTCGAAGACAATCTCCGAGCCTTTAGAGTAGGCCTGGATCCTATCAAGCCACTTAGCTTCTATGTCTGCTGTTAGTTCCGTGTCCGGTTTCTTAGGTATTCATCCACAATAGCATCGTAAGCAACCAAAATCCCCTTGATTTCTGTGAGCCTTTTTTTACTCTCTTCTGTTGGCTTGTAAGCAAAAGCCGTCCCTAAACCTAAAATAAAATCAATCGTTTCAATCAGTTTTTTATTGTCGCTCATTTCCACCCTCTCTTTGCACAATGAAAACGAACCAACCCAACAACCTTCCTGTTGATACAAACATGATCACACTTCAGGCATATTCTCATAGGTTTTTCATTGTGTTCTTCCATGTATCTTAGAACACCTTCCCTTGTCCTCTTCCTCTTTTCCCTTCTTTCCATCTTCCTGACTTCCCGATCAACAATCCATTCAGGATATATTGGGCCCATAATTAAAGATGGTATCACTTCGGTTCCGTTCATTTCAAGCCCCTTAATATCTCCTGGATTTTAGCTGTCCCTTTCTTTCCCACATAATATTCAGCATCTTTTTCAGAAACATGAAAACAATCCGCATCTCCACAAGCAGCTTCAATGACCAATTCTGTTGCTTCTGTGATTTTCTGTTTTGAGAATGGCTTTTTGAAAATCAAAAGAATTCCAACGTTGTAAATAAAAAGCACAATCAAAACTAGATTAATATTGATCATCCTCCCCCCTTTCATGTGGACTTATTTTCAAATCCTTTATCGGTATAATCCTCAAGGCAACCCTACTGCTTATTATCTGTCTCGGATATTTCAAGAGCTGTTCCCTTGTTACAGCGTATCGATCAGGAAACATCCTGACCCCAGGCTTTTCACAATAGATTATTTCAACTTCAACGTACCCGAATGGAGGGATCCGATGTTCAGCAATGCCAATAAACATGGTTGAAAATATCGGGACTCTGATTTCAATTCGTTTGGGGATTGTCATTCTTGATATTCCATTATTAGCAATGATTTATCCTTCTTTTTAAAGCATAGATAATTATCTTCATTACATTTTTTACAACTTATTATATCCTTAATTTTACTCTTTAAATAATACAACAGTATTTCATTGTCACGGTGGTTAACAATAGATATATGCTTTACTGCTTTTGATTGAATAGCATATTGAATGTCTTTGATTTTAGTGTCTCTATCAACTGAAAATATTGTTATAGCATTTAGGTTGAATGTATTTTTCTTAATAATTCTTTCTCTAGGTGTGACACTAAGCTTTTCTCTTATAAAAAATCTAAATTTTTTAGTAGGATACCAAGTAGAAAGAGTTTCAATTATTATATTAACATCAATCTTGTGCCCATATTTAATCAAACTATCAATAGAACCTGAAGCAAAAAATGTAATGAATTCAGCCTTTGTAAAAAATTTCCAATAGTTTTGATCTTGAATGTCCTCTGGATTAAAATCATTAAGATAATAAAATGCTTCAATATTCTCAAACCCTATAGGCAATGGTTTGGTTTCTATATAACAATGCTCTCTACACCAGGCAGTATCTCCAACGCAATCCTTCGTTTCTGCATAAAAAGATATATGCTTCTTATCTCCAGAAACTCTCCATATTGCAGATTTTGTTTTAAAATAATAACCATTATTTCCACACACTATTTCCCCTCCTGTCAGAATAAATAACCATAAACATAAACCAAATAACCAGGAATATTAAGGCTGTGAGTGGGTGGGTGGTCATTTGGGAAACTCCTGGATTAAATCTTCACCCCAAATATCCTTAAGGTTGTCTTTCATAAAGAGAGGGACTTTATTAACAATTGATTTTCCAACTAACTCTTGAAGATATCCAAGTTTTGGATCATGTTTTTTCCCATGACCTGTTAAGCGACCAGTAATAAACCAATCACAATCATTTGGAAAATAAACAGTTTCCCGAAGAATCGGTTCATGGGAAACAAACTTTATTTTTGCTTTAGCTCTAATTAAATAAGACCACCTCCACCAATCCATTCCATCTGCAATACTCACCCCCAACCAAACATTATCCGGCATTGGCCTATCAATATTCTCTGGCATCTTTGTTAGGACCTGGAAGGTGTGTTGTGGATTATCTTCAATGTTTGTAAAAATTATATCTCTCCAATTTTTAGGTATCCAATCTCCAAATAAATCATGGGTTGAACAAAGAAATACCTTCTTTGGTGTCTTTGGGAGCCTTGAGAATTGAGAACAATCCAATCTAATCTCAGGCGTTAATCGGCCCCTTTTATAAAATGGCTTAGCGTAACAGTACCAACATCCACCTTTACACATCCCTTTAATTGGATTGATTGTTTTATCTGTCCAGCCTATCGATTTTTCAAGCCTTGTTTTTTGCATCTCATTTAATCCTTTTCACCTGAAAATATGTTTGCCTCACTTTTTAATCTCATATATTTTCCCTGTATCTGAATTAAAACTACAGGTTGTCCCGATTGTTATTCCGCGCTTATTCTTTAAGAGCTTTATAGCCAACTTTCCCTTCCATTCCTCTGTGCTTTCATCATCAATGTCAGGATATAATGAAGGGTTCCATATGCCAATTAGGAAATCGCAGTTCTCTTCAATTGTTCCAGAGTCCCTTGCCATATCTATTGTTACAGGAATCCAACCACCTTCACCCTTCCTTGAAAGTTGTATCAATAAAAATATAACAACCCCTTTATTTTTTGCCAATTCTTTTAACTCTTCAATCTGATATGTCACATTTTCATATAACGATTTACCCCTTGTCTTTCTGATTAGTTGAAGGAAATCAATAAATATTATCTTAAGTCCATCCCTTTCAACCAATCTTGATATATCAGAAACGGAATAAATCCTTCCATATACTTTCAAGTCCTTATATTTTTCTAAAAAATCATCATGATATAATACTTTTTCTTTAACCATTCTTGATATTTCAAACCTTGATTGGTCAAAATGAATTTGCATCATCCTCTCAATAAGAGTTGCTTTTGACATTTCAAGTGAAAAATATCCAATATTAACATTGGTTTTATTGATAATTGAATTTAATATATTTATTGAAACAAATGTTTTTCCAGTTGTGGTTCTTCCCATAATTCCAAATAATTCACCATAATTCAAACCATCTATCTGCCTATCGAAAGTTGGGAATCCGGTTATTATGTTTGTTTTTTTCTTATTCTTCCAATCTAAGTATTCATTATATGCAGTCTTAAAATCAGGAGCCTCCACGTTTAAATTAACAACTTGTCCACCCTCTGCTATTTCTACTATTCTCTCAAAATCAGGATCATTGCTTTCAAATTCTTTTAAACATTCTTTAATTCCATTTACTTTTGCACTATGGCTTTTCATTACAGCGAGTTTTTCAATCAACCATTTTTCAGCTATACTCTTCGGTAGTGCTTGACCACTTTCCATAAGAGAAGAGAAATATCCCTTTGTTACCTTCAGGTGTAAAACATCGTACATAATAATAGAATCAATCGGTTGTTTAGATTCGTGTCGTTTAAATAAAATTGAATATATTATTTTATGCTCTTCAAAGAAGAAATCATTTTCTACACAATTATCAAAAAGTATTGGAAGTAAATCTGGAAACAATACACAGGTTGCAATTACAGACTTTTCGACTTCAATCATTTAAGTGCCTCTAGGGTTATTTTAGTAAAATTATTCTTTGGCTTCTTTTCATTTAGGTAATTCTCAAACTTTGTCTTATTGAATAACGTTTCTGGCCTGATGTATTTACACATCTTTCCGTCTTCCTCCCAGTCCTCAGTCTTAATGTCTATCACTTGAATAAAATTATCAATAGAATATCCATCATCGAATAAAGAAGAAATCAATGTGATTGTCTTTTTCGTTTTAGGTGAAAAATTCTTTCCTGATTTCTCATTGAGATACAAAACGACCTCTTCTATCTTAGTATTTAAAGAAGAAGAAGAAGAGGAAGAAGAAGAGTTGCCCTTCGGTTGCTTTTCGGTTGAACCGTTGTTTAACCGTGGCTTAACTGTGGTTCCTCTAATAAGTGCAGATTTCTTTCCTTTTTCTGACTGCATCTGTCTATATTCTGTCAATTTTTGGGATTCCATTTTGAGTCTTTTTGAAATTAACTTGTTCCGTTTTTTCTTTAAAATGGGATCACCGTCAAAGAGTATCTCTTTTTTATTCTTCAGCCATCGTTGTTTTGAAATTCCCAAAGCATGTGAAATCATATTATCATCGTTAAGAATAGAGCATTGATCCTTTGAATCATTCCACATAAAGCAAAGGATTCTCATGTAAATTCCCTGTGCTTCATAGTTCATTCTTTGCACTTTGATATCATTCCAGTCTTTAGGATAGAATTGAAATGCAGGTGGGCGGTTCATTTTTTCTCTTCTTCTGCTTTCTCGATTAATTCAATGACCTCATTAACTGATCTTTCAGGATTCCTAAAAACCTCACTTCCACTAAATCGCAAAAAGTAAGTAACATTTTTGGAGATAAACCTTTCCCTCTTTTTATCTTTCCTAACTTGTTCCTTTGTCTTTTCGTGGAAGTCGTGACCGTCTATTTCAATTGCGATTAAAGGACGATAGGTTCTATCTAATACCATAAAATCAACAATGTAATTTCCTGTAATTCCGGCCTGTTTAAATTGTGGAAAAAAGAAATATTTTCTATTTTGTAAAAACATATGTTGGAACTGCCATTCAAGAAAAAACATTTGCTCAATAGGGCTTTTTATTTTTTCGTTTACTGATAAAAGAGAGTTTAAGTGTACGTTTAAATGAGAGCATTTGTTTTTTATAAACTTCTTAATTGATTCTTCCATTTTCACCCCAAAATATAGACAGCTCCCCCGATGCGTGATGAGAAAGCCAGTCCGGAGTGGACAGATTTCAACACCAGGGGAGCGTTATTTGCTTTCATTTAGCTTTCTCATCATCTTTATTCTCTCAAATTCAATCATTAAAGTCAAGAGACAATATCTTTCTTCCTATCGCCTCAATGACAGGAACACTCACGGCATTCCCCGTCATCTTGTATCTCTGAGTATCGCTTACTCCTTCAGTCCAATTATCAGGAAATCCCTGAAGTCTTTCACATTCAATTGGAGTAAGTCTTCGGATTCTTTTGTTTAATGATTGAATTAAATCTGATGATCCACAAAGGCTGCTTGTATCAACAGTTTGGTCTTTTATCTCCAATGATTCTGATAATTTCAAAGAAAAGAGTTCCCCTTGTGAGGTCTTTGAAACCTTCACGCCTTCCAGCAATGGAAAAAGACTGACAGGGAAAACCTGCCGCAAGTAGGTCAAAGTCAGGTATTTCACTTGATCCGATTTTTCTGATATCACCTTCTTGGAGTTCTTTGTTTCCGAATTGTTTTCTATAGACTTGGCAGGCATATTTGTCGATTTCATTTGCCCAGACACATCTAAAAGAGGGGTTTTGAAATTTGTGAAACATAGTTGCACTATCAATGCTGGACAAAGATCTTCTTTTATCCACCTGGCCTTCAAGCCCGAGCCTGAATCCTCCGACTCCTGCGAACAGCTCAATGAATCTAATTTCTTTTTGTTCATGCATTTCATTCCTCAATTATCCCCCTGCCCATCCTAATAAAAGGGGGTTGATTTGTGGGACGGACAGACAGGGGGAGGGGGGTCATTCTTTTTCCTCTGCATTAAGCAAAAGCCTTTCATCTAACATGCCATCATCATCATCATTCCTAGGAGGGTCTTGCATTGGAGTATTTAAATATTCATTACAATGAAATGCAAGATGGATTTTTAAGCCAATCTTATCAAAGTCATCTTCTCCACAAAAAGGACATTCAATCAGCGTTTTTGTTTCACTCATTCCTTCTCTCCCCCCAATTCCTTAATGCTCGTCACCCAGAACCTTGAACCCTCAACAACAAATCCCTTCTTTTCCCTCTCTTTCGACTCAACGATATAGTCCCCGACAACGGCATTTCGTGAATAAAAGAGTCCAGGTTTATCACCCTTTCCGATTAGTTCTTTTTTCAATGCGTTAAATTCCTTGAGTTCAGCTTCAAGATCCTTATACCTCTTCACTTTAGAAAGGACTTCCTCTGAGTCTATCATGTCAAACCCTGGGCCAAAATCCTTGTCCGGAAAACAGAGAGTGAGAGCAAAGTCACACCCGATACAAGAATCACAATATTTAGGGTCCGGGATGGTCTTCTTTGCCACACTTTTATTAGTTCTCTCTGCTCTTTTTATAAGTGTTTCAGCATACTCATAATCGAGAGGGAGAATCCAGAAGAGATAATCACCTGAAGTCTTCTCGAAATAGAACCAACATCCCAAATCCACTCCCTTAAACATCATGTACGTTGAGAGTTGTCCTGGGTATTTCTTGAGCCAGGGTTGACTCGCTTTGGCTAGGGATATCCCTTCATCCTTATGTTTCTTGATAGCCCTAAATCCATTAGGTGAGGTTGTCTTATGTTCAAACGGAATCCAAACAAGCTCTTTTGTAGTCGGATGAACAACCTCGATTTCAGCATCCATGACTCCAGAGATATTGTACTCATCCCAGTACCAGTATTTATCCCCTGTCTCCCTTACGTTAATCCCGGCATCCTGGAGCCACCTAATGTTTGGTCTCTCCCATTCAATCCCGACTCTAAATATCTTCATAAGCCTGGGGCTTACCTTTGATTTAAGAGTCCCCTTAAGCCTCGAGGCGACTTGATAAACATCACACTCAAGGCCTAGATCCCCGGCCCAGTTCCTTGCTCGAGAAGTTCTATTGCGGATACCAAGGGAAACATGAGCCTCTAGTTTGTCTCGGAGTTCTGATTCAAGAGGTAGGGTTTTCATTCTCAGCCTCCATCACCTTAATCATAGCCATCAGAACGGCTTCGTGTGGGGTGTCGGCTATAAAGTGTTCGTACCCATCTATCCAACACAGCCATTTATCCCCATCATTATCAGGGTGAAGTCTAGGCATGTCAAAATGAGCTTCTTTTAATCTTCTGCTCAACCACTCAAGTGCATCCTCAAGTGATGGGATGGGGATGTGCGAACTATCGTCCATTAAGGCTTCGTCTATCCTTTCTGTCCGATGCCAACACTTGGGATTAGACCACCCACTTATATAATCTCTATCCTTCACAACATACCAATCACCATCCCAAACATCTTGTCTATACCCAAGTTCATGTAGTTTTTTAGACAATTCAATTATCTCTTTTGTTGGTTTCATGTCTCCTCCTCAAAAGGTAACGCCTCGTCTGGATAGGCTTTCTGATAGGCTTTTTTCATACGACCATACGTGGATTTGATCCATTTTTCAGAGGTCAGTCTCTTTATATCCATGACAAACTTTTCGACTTTCTCTCCAGTGTCCTTATCATCAACAGTGAAGAAGGAATTCTCTTTTAGGATATCCCCCACCTTAGACTCATCCCCTCCGGCCATTTGTAGGGCCATGTCTGCGATCCTCTTTCTCAACTTCAGGCTTTCAGCATCGAGAGTCTTCGAAACCTTTTGTGATCCCTTCGTAAATCCTACCTTCAAGACTTTCGATAGATCAATCTTTGCCTCTTCGAGTTGTTCAATAGTCAAGTTCCTGAGCCCTAATAGACGGGTAACTCCATTCACGGTGAAGTTCGAGTATGCGGATTTCAAGATATTCGTCTCGTCAATTTGGTTGCTGTCCTTCCTTTTGCCCTGAGCTTTTGAAAAGAAAGAATCTCTCTGGCTGCAAGTCCCGATGGCCTCTATAGAATCCACGTCTCCGGGAAGCGATAGCTTTCCGGTTATGACATAGATATAAAACGGCCCTTCGGAATCTGACGTCATTTCTTTCTTTGATGTCACATCTGAAATCTTGACCCCAAATAATCTGGCAACTTTCTCTGCACCTGAATGGCACAGGTAGGGGTTTCCATCCTGAAGTACCCAGTCCCTATAATTCGTGACCTTTAGTGACAGTTCAATCAACTTAGGAACCGTTTCTATCCGCTTTTGAGCTACGGAAATCAAGTCCTCGATAGCAGAGATGGTTATGATATCCGTTTCCACTATAGGAATAATCCCACTCTCTTTTTCTTTCATGGTCTCTCCTTTTTTTAATTCTTATATTTCAACCATTGTAAATGTTAATGTTTCAAATGGATCATTTTCTAAATAGCCCCTAACGGTAGATTGAATCCATCCATTTGCAGCAAAGGTTCCAACAAATAATACGTGGTTATCTTTTTTATAATGAAGATAAAGAAAGTATGATTCGTTTCCGATGTCATCAATCGTTGGCGTTTCCTTCATTTCCTTGTCAATCTGTTTTGCCCATTCGTTGTAATAGTCCGCTCTATCAGGCATCATTCCCCTCCACAATTAGGACAGTCGCCACTCGCCCTACAGCTTGAACAAAGATCAACTCCACACCTAGGACATTCTGTTGTACCGGGACTTACTCCGCAGTTGTGACATGGATAAATACTTTCTCCCATTTTATTCCTCCCCCTCAATTATATCCTCAATACAACCATCGCAAATATCACCCTTAGTATAGACATAGGAAATCTTACACCTCCGACACTTAAACTCAGGTATTCCCCGACCTAACATAATGTCCTCCATTGAGGTTAATAGAATGTCGCCTACTGTTCGGGTCATGTCACGCTCCAAATTTCCCCAAGTCTATTTACCCTAGCAGATAAATATAGATATCTTCCTTCAATTTTCTCTGGATAAACACTGGTAAGCTTTAAACAATGTCTTTCTTTTATTGAACCGATGGATATTGCCAAAGTTAGCGGATTATCACCTGAATCTAAATCCTCTTTCCAGGTTTTTATCAACAATGAGGATTCATTTTTTTGGGTGAGCCTTAACTTTATTTTTAATGTGCTAGAGAATTCTTCTGAACAAGATTCCATCCAAACATAGGCTTTAAAGAAATATTCACCGAGAGTCCCCATTGTACTAACCATACAGGCACCCATTGGATTGATTGATTTCATCCCTTCCCCCTCTTTAGAGACCTTTCAAGTTGTCGAATTCGTCTCTCAATTTTCTGGAGTTCATTCTGTTTTTCTCGTATGGAGTTTTGAGATGCCTGGTAATCTTTTTTTAGCTGGACAAGTTCCTTCGTGGTTTTTGGAAAGAACAACCGAAAAAGAAACCGAAAAAAGAACCGAAATATTTTATCAGATAATTTCATTTTACCCCCCTCTTCAGCAACCTTGAGATGTAATACCGGACCCTCTCAAACAGAGAAGTCTTTAAATAAAACTTGATTTCTGGTGGTTTTTTACTTATTATGTGCATATCTACTCCTTTTATTCTGATTTCCAAAGTCCCGATTAAGGTCGGGGCTTGTTTGTTACCATACCATTAAAGTAATTAAAACATAATCATCAAATTTTTTTCCATACCATTTTTCAAGCATCTGGATTAATTGAATTTTAGAACACTCAGCATCGGTAATGGCCAGTGTGTCTGTAATTTGTATTTTTGTTATTGGATATAGACCAATTACTTTCGCATAGAAATCATAATTTGGTGTTTGGATTTTATACAGATTTCCAAGTTTATATACTCCTGTGTTTTTCCTAATGGTCGTGAAAAGAGTTCGGCCTAATTTTTCATAATTTTTAGTAAATTTCATTTCTTCCTCTCCTCCAAAAACTCTGCAATCTTTTCCAGGGGATCACCGAAGGTAATCATTATGTGAGTCCAATATGTTTCTTGATCTTCTCTATATCTTCTAAAACATCAGGAGTCATGACAGGATGACCCTCTCTCCAATCAGCAACCCGACATTTAGGGTCGCAATATTCATGCCACCTACGTTTTGCCAGAAATTCTTTTCCGCATTTGACATATTTACAATTTCTATTCACAAGTTTAAATTTTGCCATGTTGATGTATTCCTTTATGGTTGAGTACGTAACTCATTGTAACCCATCTGTGGGGTAAATTCAAGGTATTTATAAACATTCTTATCCCCCTATTCCCCCAAAAGTTCTGGGTTCTCGTGGATGTTTCCAATTATGTCGTATTCATCACCTTGTGTTTCTGTAAAATCAAATTTCTGCTTTCCCTTAAAACCGAAATAACCATAATCTTCATAATAATAAACCTCTCCTAATGATTCGCTGCCCCAAAGCATTTTTAATATATCCCCTTCATAGATTTCATTTCCATCCTCATCTTTAAATCCTGTGAAATATTGAACATCGTATCTTTCGGAATCTATTATTTTTATTTCATATCCAAACGAAAAAAACAAAACACCAGAAAAATCAACAACAACATTCGTGCTTACCCACCTTAAATCCTTCTTATCCCACACCCTGTATTTTTTAATCATCCCCTCACCCCCAATTCTTTCTTCAAATCTATCATAGCCATTTCAGCCTGGAAGAAGGAAAGTCTTTTGTGGGCCTGAACATCCCATCCCTTTTGAACAAGGTAAATAATTCCATCCCTATATCCCATTTGAATTGTTTCGATCACAAAATGAAAACACTCAAGATGAAGCCTTGCCTTCCGTTTCTGCCAGAACCGAATTCGTTTGTTGCACTTGTAGCATTTCATGGTTTATCTGATCCTATAAGTACCATTGCTTCTTTTAAGCAATCTCCACAAATTGCAACACCGGAAGCAGAGTTGAAAATTATTCCAACATCAACCCCATTCTTATTACATTCATGACAATAAATGCCAAACCATGTATCGTTTCCAATGATTTCCTCAATTTGTTTTTCTGTTGCATTTTTTGGAAGCAATAAAAGTTTTCCATATGTGATTTTTGGGTTGCAGTTTGTATTCTTGTCCCATGCTCCATTATAGAAATATTGAGACTTCCACCTCTTTGCAACATTCTTTATTAAAAGTTTTTTGTTAATTAATTTCATCGTCTAATTTTCCTTTGTTTTATTTCAAAGCAGCTTGAGCGAAGTGCAAAGGCTTCTGTAATTTGCCTTAACATTTCCTGGCGATCTTTTTTAAATTCATCTATGAAATACATATTCTGAAAAGGTTCATATTTAATTTTCCTGCAGCATTTCTCATGCAAGCCCCATCTTAATTTTTGCCAGGGCCACATGAGTTTATTACACATGGGGCATTTCATTTTGGAAACCCCATTGGAAAATCATGTACAACTCTTGATTTATTATACTTAGAACAAAGCCTTCCTATGTTTTCAAGGACTTCCTTGTAATTATCACAACGAATTCTATGATCCCCAACAACTTCCATTGTTCCATCATTGTTCATTCTTATTATAATTGCTGTTGTTGATTCCATTATGTGCCAATCAACGCCAATGTATGTTTGATAGTCTAAGCCGAGCCATTTAAGAATTTTCTTTTTAATCCAATTCATCATTCTCTATCCTTTACTTTTAACAATAAAAACATTCCCAATATTACATGAAACGTTTCCTTGTCAACTTCAATGTCATTAATGAGGTGGTGATAATTTACCTCCACGGGCTCGCTTCCTTCAACTGAAGTCCGGAACGCATTGAATGTTAAGTTGATATCTTTTATTGAAAAATTACGTAAAAACTTGGAGTCTATTGTATAAATTTTATCCATTCAGATCCCCCTTGTCCCGATTATCCACAATGGTAAAAACCTTATCCTTTTCAAATGCCCAGGTTTCTGCAACAACCATGCAAGCCTTTTCAAAACTTTCAAAGGTATGCTCACTTACTGTGTTGTGATTTTTGTAATAATACGAAACGATGAAGACGGTGATCATCTAAGATCCTCCAATTGAGCATATCTTTTCCCCATCATTGATCCCGAAATATCAATAAATACAACATTTGGAAATTCAAGGGCAACTTCCAGAGCGTCCCCACCGCAAGTTATTGAATAATAAGTGTTCAAATAATAAAGAGATATTTTAAATAATTCACAGGCTCTTTTTTTTGTTTGTGTAGCGACTATGATTTCACAAGATTCCCTTTTAACCATAATCCTTCCAGACCATACAATTAATTTTTTGTTTGTCATTGTAAATGTGCCTCTGCTCTTTCCCTTGTTCCACAATCATTAGAATGAGAACAATCTGCTCTTATACATTTGTTCCAACTCCAAACATTTATAGGCTTGCCATTTTTTCCAACATTATCAACCCTATGTGCAGGACAATTTTTTTTGGCTGAAAGTTTCTTCATCATTCCCCCTTCAAGTATTTCTTAATCGCCTCCCGGATAACAAGGCTTCTTTTCCATCCCTTCTTTTCTGCAACAGCATCCAGGCTATGAAGCAAGGTTTCGTCTATCCAGAATATCACCCGTTTTTTGAATTGTTTAATTATTGGATTCATTATTTCACCAAATTTTTATAGTTGTATTTTTCCCAATCTTTTTTGTTCATGTCTGACATTGTTATTGAATAGCCGCAATCACATCCAAGCACAGGTTCATGTTGGGAAATAGGATATCTGGCATTATCAATAATAACAAATACATCTAATTTTCCATCACTTTTAATGCATGAAGGATCAATGAAAAGATTCGCCTTGACAGAAAAAAGAACACCGCAACCATGTAAAACAGTAATCAATTTTCTGGTACTAGATATTTTTTGTATCATTTTATTTTCTCCTTCCTTTGTTCCCATGTATACAATATACGCCTAATGTATGCCTATGTCAAGCTTTTTCTTAAAATAAATAAAAATAAATTCCCCCCGAGAAAACGACCCCCCTCAGAGTCCACTAGAGCAACGAACTCCCAGGGGTCAAGGTAGTTGGTAGGGCAAATTGACTATATTACATCCCCAACAGTTCATAGTAAACTTTCTGAGTAACATCAAGCCTTTCCCAAAAGTTTACCTTCTGTAAAAGCTCAACAGAATAATCTTCTATCCATTCACTTGAAAATCCAGGTGGAAATATCGAGAACTTAAAACCCTTTCCTTTTCTGATTGCACGAGGAAGGGCATATCTTAACATTTCTTCTGTTTGCCTTGCTGAAGGAAACCTAAAGTTACCGAACCTCATTCCTTCTTCATCACCGTGGCCGGGACCATCCTCATCCATAATATAAGACTGGTTTCTGGAATCAACCCACATCATGCGTTCAGTTTCAGTCAAGCTTTTCAATGTAGAAACTCCGTGAAGTTCCCGGAGAATACATTTCTTTATGTCGGATCTATCATAATCAGGGCTTCCGTGTGTTTCGCCTGGAACCAAAGGTTTTCCACATTCCATTCCCGGCTCTGTCATGTGCAGCCCGACCCCCTCACTTTCTGAAACATCCCCAATTATCTTATGGATAGGAAGCCAGTTTAATATAGCACCTTCGATCATATCCCTGTGCCAATCTCCATTGACATGAAAATCATGTGCGTTTCCATGCTGCATTTCATTCATGGGTTTCATCATATAGTTTCCGGTTCCTGTTATCGCTTCAGTTTCCTGGCAATACTTGTCCATCAATCTTCTTTGGAATGGCATTGCTCGATCATCTAAAAGCCCATGAACGCCTTGACGGTTATTTGAATAGGGAAGATCACAGTACCTTTCATTCATCAGAGGATTTACAATCGGCTTAATCCCATATTTTACATGACAGTCAATGAAAATCCTGTAAAGTTCAAAATGAAGTGGATCCCATGAATCAAGGTCTGAAACAAAATCAATGCTTGAATATGGCATTTTCCCGACTAGATGAGAATGTTCACCTTTTCGAGTTTGAAGCCAACAGAAGAACTTGTTATAAGCGACCCCTCTCATCCTGAGTTCAAAAAGGAAAGATTCAAGCTGTTCGATTGCGTCTTTCCTTCCTGTTACGGGTCCGGCAATTCTTTGAAACCACAGGAATGAACCTAATCCACAATGAAGATCCTCAATTTGTGGGGGATATTTAGGCTTCGGAGGTATTTTTTTTTTACTTGGATCTTTGAATTTCAATGGATCAAAATATAAATGCCAGGCTTCATTATCTTTCGGCCATTCAATTTGACACAATCCATCGTTAAATGGAAAGATAGAACCAGAACCCTTGAATCCAGAGCCAATAATAATCTCATCACTTATTGGATACGGGTCTTCAGATCCACGGAAACGAAGTTTAAGAACATCCCCATCAAGATAAACCCAAATTAAACAACCCCTGCTATCAACGTCTGAGGCAATCGCATCAGCTTTAAATGGTAATGGTCCGCCTTCAAATTCAATCATTTTATCCCTCCGTTTAATACAATGTTTTCAAGCTGTGAAATCCTGGCTTCTAAATCCTGAATGTAAGAATACCAGAGGAATATACCTAAGAATCCGGCGTGGATGTCCTCAATGACCTCGGGATAAACGAATGGGGGATCGGGCTCTACGTGGAAGGAACACCAGGTTAAAGGCTCTGTCCCTTTGACGTATTTCTTATTGAATTCAATCCTATCGTCTGGGCAATAGGTATTCCGCATCTCCAGGCTGTCAATGCAAGTGTCCACATAGGCGTATTCAATCGGGGGGATAGGTGGATCGGGAGGGTCAACGATAGGCCCAGACCCAGGACAGGCAATAAAAAGGAAGGCGAATAAAAGGAGAAAAGTAAATTTAGTTTTCATTTTAAACCTCTATTTCGTAAGTTGCGGAAATCATTACTGTGCTATTGTTTGCAAAGTTTGCATCTGTCAACGCGGAAAGAATTCCACCGTTTGTCACTTCAAATAA
>SDBT01006946.1_pt1 | contig 18703 bp, 9 predicted proteins | sample 2277101 | NCBI WGS metagenome assembly SDBT01 (sample SAMN10404973, study PRJNA504765) | marine sediment metagenome | isolation source: marine sediment core GS10_PC15, 103 cmbsf | place: Arctic Ocean: Southern Knipovich Ridge | collected 2010
GCTACAATTGTTCCTGGACGACATAGGTCTAGTCAATCGATTCAAGACGGCGTCGATGCTCTAGATCGAGCGTGCGCCTTGAATCGAGTTTTTGGTTGTGAGAGGATGTCAGGGCTTATGTACTTTTATTGTGTGAATGTAGTATTAATGCACACGGACGTGAACGGACAACGTAGAATCTCCGATGGAGAGTAAAGCAGTCATCGGCGAGTGTGTTCGATTTTTGAGCAGACAAGATCGCACGGATCATTGGGAGAGCCACTATGAACCCATCGAAGAGTGCCTGAGTTTACCCGGCGCGCCAGACATCGAGTATGTATTGGTCCGAGTTCTCCATTCTCTCGCCGATCCGGGCGAAATAGCGCGCCGATGTCCTCGCCTCGGCAAAATACTCGGCGAAGGCGATCGCTGGCGCAAAATGAACGACCTCGAGCCGGCAGAGACAGAGCTCCTGGAACTGACACCCGTAGTCGTGGCCTGGATCTTGTGGATCGGCCACGACGCCGACTATGCCGATTTGGAGCGCGCCTCCGCACTGATGAGAGACCTCGGCACCGAGCACCTTCTCAGGTCCAAGGACGGTCTGGATGCGTGGAACCACCTCCACAAGAGCGAACCTGCGCGGCGAATCCTACTGGAAGGTGCAAGTCCACAACGTAAACGCGGCGTCGCCGAATTGGCAGCGGCCGTGTCGCGATCGGACACCGATGCCGCCTCAACGATATTGAGTCGCATGTCCCGGGAGAGCGGCCGTGACATCTTCTCTCACCGGCGGTCTGCAGCTAATGTCACCGATTCCGACTCGAGGGAGCCTACCGACGACGACGAACTGCGAGAAAGGGCGCAACAAATCCAAACCATCATACAGGGGTGGATGATTCGAAATGATCTCACCGAAGACAATTTACTTCAGTTTGCTGGCTCCCCTGGAGAAATGTTGGTGTCATCTCAGGGCACAAAGCGCAAGGGAAGACCAGGAAAAGTTATTATATATCCTCGACGAAGAAAGCGACGGCGCCGCTTACCAGACCTCCCGGCGGAGGTACTAGGGATAATTGCAGAGATATTGCGGGACGATCCGACGGGAATTCACCTAAGTACTGTACTGACGCAGGGCGTCTTCACACTCGTGACGTCCGACAAATTCTACAGAACGCTGGCAACTACGGTGTTAGGTACCGATTACGAGAACCGCCTTCCGATTGTATACCCCGACGGGACAACCGGCGGCGATCCATGGTTTCTAGACGAGAGGGCAACGTGGGTGGCACCCGATGTCGACTTACTCGCAACATCGGACGCAATGGGCTCTCTTCTCCGGCGATTTCAACCTGATCCAACGACGAGCCAGATAATTAATTCTCGCAAGTGGAACGACTTTATCCGTAACGGAGTGCTCAGCGTACTGGATAGTGTCACCGTCGCTGCAAGGATCGACGTGGGCGACCCACTGATGATCTACACTGCCGAAGAGCGCGTCAGACATGCCAAACGAGTTTCCGAACTGGCGTCTCGACATTCGGTGTATCCGGACGTTTTGCGTTGTTTTGTCGACCCGATCTATGTGGCCGTGATGGCTCAGGCGCTCCATCCCGGTCCGCGTGGCCCCGGAACTGCAGACATAGATGCATTTTCACAGGTGACGAATCACGTCTATCCGTCGACATTTGCAGACAGATCGAAGATTCATACGGGTGGTGTGGCAGTCCTCCGCGAGGTCGCCATCCTAGCTGCATTCAGCACGCCGAAGTTTATACTTCATCCCGGCGTACTCGACGGCGCCAAGACACTCGAAATTGTTCACTTCGATGTCAAATACCCGGCTCGCGCGACTCACACGGGACTCGCGGCAGGACCGGTGTTGAGCTACATAGACCCCGAACTGTTGCGCGTAGACGCGGATGCGAGGGTCAGAAAACTCGTCATCAGACAGCCTTCACAAATTGGCTTAGATACCAGTAGGCGGTGGGAATTTCTAAGCAAGGGTGACGTCAAAGGGGGCTTGCCTATATCCAGTCACATTGGGGAGCTACGGTTACTGTCGCAGAAAAACGAAGACATAGATTCTCAATTCGCCGCCGGAGCCGTCGTACCACTCTCGGATAACGTAATCGGTCAAGACAACGTCATCGCTCAGCTAACGGACGTGGGCATACAATTCGATCTTCGATGGGATCTGGACCGGAATCTACCGAGGTCCGTCTTCAGGCAAGATGTGTACGTGCGCCTACTACCGCAGACACTGAGCAACACACTGATTGTACTGGAACTGGAAGATGTTCCATATCAGATTTCGGCCGCAACGCTCGGTGATTTTGTATCGCTTCGAAAGTTCACCCACAGGACGAACCTTGCGACACCACCCACTTTTGAGGATCGCCACGGAATGGCACAACCTAACGAAATCGTGACCTTTGCCCGGGCAACAACAGTGTGGCCACTGGGTTCTTCGGTGCTGCCGTCGCTCGAGGAATTTAACTCTAACTACACCAATCCCAGGTCGCTCGTGGAGTTTCCATATTTGCTATCGAAAAGCAAGAAACTGAAACTGATTGGCATCGTTACACGTCAAGGAATCGCCGAGGTGGTTCTGAAAGTGCGTTCGGCGATGTTCCATCCCGACGCCAATACCACTCTCGAGACGCTGGTGCTACGAGATGTCAATCAGAATATTCCGTACCACTTTCCGGGAACGAGTTTGCGACACAAATTGATTTACAGTACTAGGTTTTCGATCTTACACACGTTACATGTCCGCGGGCTGTCCACGACGCTGACACCATGGGCTTTTCTGCGTAGCTTCTATCGGCTGCGTACGCTGGTCCTCACGCGCGTCACGAGCACACACGTCGCCACAGCACCGGCAATAGACAGGAATAGTCTACCGGAAGGAAATGCCCTTCCACACCTCCGACGAGTGTGGCTGGAGCTGACATCGGCATCCGACGAACAACATTGGATCAACGGAATCGTGGGTGCTGACGACATCGAAGAACTGGTCGTCGTGACACTACAACGAGAACAGGGGCTAGGGATGGAGAGATCTCCAAGAGCCTCCGATATTTACGAGCAGCGATGGGGGAACATGAGAACATTCGTCTTCCAGTCCCCCAGGTTTACTTGGCTACCGGAAGATATCGCACGCATCACGACCTCTATGCCACGGCTGCAAACTTTCGGTATGCTCCAGAGCGCTCCGCTCGTTAAAGCACACACTCGTCGGCTGCAGGCGGAGTGGATCACCCGGCTGGGCGAAACTGGAATAGGTGTATCGATCGGGTTGATGGATGAAGAGACGCAGATGCCGCGGATCAAGAACTTTATGCTTGTCGTCGAGCAGCGCGATCTCATGGATAGTTATCTGTCGGGGCGCGTTACACGTGTGTCTCTCAAAGATGTCGAAGTGTTTCATTTCACCCCCGAGACCGAACCAGTGGATCGTCGGAGGGCTTGGACGGCGAACCTTCGAACTGTCGTGTTTTATCACGATAGCACAGAATCGGTGACGGTCCCGGTGCGCCTGGGTGTAGACACCAGTTTCGTGAGCCTGCGTAACATCAGAAAAAATATTGCAGCTGCTTTGCGTAAATTTTTCGTCGACAGCGGCGAAGTCTATAGATTCGACGTTCCGCGAGAACTGAGATGATGTATTCTTCTTATTTACAGTTGAATAATATTTACCACGAATATGACCTATTTTGTGGCGTGTGACAACTCAACACCTGCATATGTTCGATTGCGAACTCGATCTCGACGCAGACTCCGATACTTGCTTCAGCTCGACATCTGTGTCGAGAGTCACATGGAACGAATGGTTGATAAACAAATACACAAGCACATCGCGAAGTGAATCGACTGAGGGCGAGAACATACGCCGTGTGCTCCTAGCCATTGGCGTAGTTTTGAGTTCCGGTACAGAAGACGCGATCTTTCGAAACAGCGCCTACACACCCGCACATGCGCGCGAAGATGTATCGGATAATTACGCGGCACCGTCGCAAATTTGAAAACTAGCGGAAATGAACGATATTATGATTGTACCTTGATATTTTTTCCCGTTTTTGCACTCGTCTCGATACACAGTATGCCTAGATCTTTCGCTTTATTCTCTCCATCCTCCTCCGATACGTTTCTGTGGAGTCACACAGTGTTGAATCCTCCCGAACCCTAACCATAACCGGTTTCACTACTTCAACGCCCCCCGATATACCATACCTTGCTGCTCCTAGATCGGTTTTGTTTGCGACCAGTACAATGACTACGTCATCTCCACGTTCTTGCTTTACCTTCGAAATCCACGCGGACGTACAATCGAATGACATTCGGTCTGTAGATGTTGTCGAATTTTCAGCACGCACGTCGCGATGAAATCGTATTTTTTGCTAAGATCAATACTCTACCCACTCGATACATCGTATACGACCACAGCCACCGATGCATCGCGGATGTAGCTGGGAATCAATGAACGGAAGCGCTCCTGTCCGGCTTTTCTCGGTAATGGGATACGAGTGATGGCGATAACAGTTTCGGTGGACGTCAGCGGGGATGGCACAATGAGTGTGTGAAGAGAGATCTCTTACCGGTATCCCAGAGTTGTAACTTTATGGTACGATCGCCATCGACCATCGCCTTTGATATGAAATCAATTCCTATAGTGGCCTGTTGGATCGAAGACGTGGAGTAAGTGCATAGTACATGCGAATCCGCGGAGAATACAGACCGACGTGACGGAAACAAAACAACAGACCTGGTACCCGGAATCGAACGTATCGTACATAAAACGTGCAATGATGCTCGATTTGCCTACAGATTGGTCCCCGAGAAACACCAGCTTGTAGTTCTGCATGGCCGTGCCAGAGGCGGCGAAGGCATTCATTATTCACAATATGTCGAACTTAATATCGTACTCAGTTGTGTCATAGGGATAATTATAGACATACTTGGCATGTTTTTTCATGTATGTACACGGCGAAAATTTTGTCTGCACGGCGGCACATAATTTTTTTCGGCGCCGACCGGTGAACGCCCCCTCTATCGAAATAAATAGTCACATCCACACCCGTATATGTGAATTCGCGGACGATTGTGTCGACAGATAGTACTGATCAACAACATGGTGCCGTTTTACGATATGACAACTATCGACAGGAACAAACTCCGTGAGATTCTGCGACCGGTTGTTGTGTTCACCGCGTTATTTTTGATCCAGGCCATTCTACATTACGTTCTGGTTCTGACGTCGGCACAAAGTGACAAATTCACCTTTCTCTATTGGATAATTGTCTTCTTGGTATGGAGTAGGAGAGTCTCCGTCGCCAAACGACGGAGACTCGATAAATGCGCGCATCTAATACGGATTCGGCCGTTCATGGCGAAGTTGAAGGCGCGTATCGAGGGCTGGACTTACGATCCGTCCGTTCTCGGTTTACCGATGAGTACAACTTTTCTGCACGATGACGGCCGATACTTGTTCACATTTGCGTATGCGGAGGGCGTGGTCACCGTAACCGTCGGCGTTGCCAGGACGCGAATCTTGCTCCGGCGAATATCGTCAATTTTCTCGATATCCTATATAGCTCCAGATCGTAACTGGTATATTGCGAACCTCTGTCTGGGCGAGGTGTCATTCGAGACAATTGAAACTGCTTTGTCGGGACTCGAAGACATTCTGCGAGAAACACCCGCAGGACGCGAAAGCCTGAAATCGACAAAAGAAAGATGTGAGGCATTCAGATCTTGGACATTTCGTCCGGCGATGGACGAGTTCATCGGTGAGTTAAACGTCCACGATTCCGAGAAAGGGACGTTGAAAGTCACCAAGGAGCCACATGGCTACACACTGAAATTGCTAACGCCGAATATCTTTACGTCGATTCAAGTCGATGGCGTGAATCGACCCAGCCAGTTGACGGCGCACTTCGATAAAGCAGCCAATGTGTGGTCACTCGTGGCGATCGATTTTGTGACCGTTCCGAAGAAAATCATCGGCGACGCGCTGGATTTCATGTGTGCCATGATGTCAGGCAAGACCTGTACCAAACGCCTATTTCCTGATGAAGTTTGTTCATGAGTCATATGTATCGATGGTTGACCAAGAAAATATAAAATACAGAAGTTTACGGATCAAGTATCATTCGAACCCAAACCCCCTTCACCATGCCTCCGTTCATTCCTCTCCTGCGTCGATCAGGTCGGGCATGCGCTCGATCAGGTCCTCGGGGAGACGCGCCAGCTGCCCGCCGAAGAAAAGGTGGCGTCGATCTCGAATCCGCGAGATACAGGTGTCGACGAGCGTTCGCACACCTGTACACAGTCGGAGCGACCCTGGGCGTCAGGGTTCGATCGAGTTTGGACGCGAACCAAATCAGTAATTACCTCTCACTCTCCATCGCCGAATCGAGGAGCCCACGCCGCCATGCAGATACCCGCCCACCTCCGCCAAGCAACAGCAATCGCCGGTGATCGATCCGATCTCTTGCACACACTCGCCGTATACATCCCACCGGCAAAGATATCGACCGAATGCACCAAAGAGAGAGCCGCCGAATTTTCGAATGGTGCCCGCATAGAAAATACAACTCGGCACCGTGATCACGCGCTCGCACTCTCCGCCCCGCTCCACGTTCCAGCGCCGAACACTTCCATCCGAAGAAATACTGTAGAGGCGTCGGTCAAACTCGGTCAGGCACCTCACAGAGCCAGTGTGGCCCTCGAGGACTCGCACGCACGTCCCCTCCTTGGTCCAGCATTGTATCGCGGCGTCGTCACCTCCACTGAACAGAAATCCGCCGAAACTATACAGACACTGCACCCACAGATATTTCACCCTCAAAACCTGGATGCATTGGCCCGCGTCGTCCCAGCATCGAATGGTGTCGTCGTGGGAGGCGCTGTACAGGCGGCGATTGAACGCGACGAGACAATGGATCCAACCGCCGTCGTCACACAAGACTTGTGCACACCGTCCGTCGTCAGACCACCGCCGTATTGTCCCGTCGTCGCTGCCGCTGTACAACGCCCCGTCGAGCGACGCGAGCGCATGTATTGCACCGGTGTGGCCCTCCAGCGTCTGCACGCACCGTCCGGTCCGAACGTCCCACTCTTTGATCGTGTGGTCCCGAGAACCACTGGCCAGGCGCCCCCGGTGCCCGCACAAACACAGCACAAGTTCTCTGTGCCCATCCAGCGCGCCGCCACCTTCGATCACGTCACGTCGTCCCACACTCGCGGCCATGACACATAACATCCCAACTACGCTCGTCGTGTAATGTGGCTCGGGGGGCCAAGAGATCGGATTTTTCTTTCTCGACCGTGTTCAATATACGTCGATTTTATATATAAAATACAAAAACACCTCCGTCCGTCATTCGCATTTGTATTGCATGTACCATAAAGCGTAACCATTGTGAGGTCCTAATCTACGTCGACCTCAGTCTTCCCAATGCCACGTTTTGTCGCACACAGCACACGTCGCGCCAATGAAATAATCGTCAGGCTTGGGGTATCTGGGACTCTCGGTGACTTTGTGTTGGGGATGAAGACGGTCATGCTCCAACCACTCGGAATATTCAGTGCGATTAGGATCCATGTCTACGGCGGTAGATTTGAAGCGCATCCCGCGGATTGTGGCCGCAAGGACGCGAGGGTCGAGCGCCGACAGAACGTGCTCGGTAAACACAATCTTCGACTGTCTCGGGTGTCCGTCGATCCACTGGTCGCCGTAAAACACTCGGCTGTCCGTCGATACGAGAGGATTCGTGAAGACTATGTTCGTGTGTGCCGGGTGAACGGTCGTCACACCTCTCCTCCTCTCGGGGAGCAGATCGAGTGCGATCTCTCCGAACCACCTGGATATCCGTTCGCTCCCGAACAACGAGCATCCCATTTCCACGAGCAGCGCGCCATTCAACGGCGACGCGACGGTGACGATTTTCAGTCGCTCATCGCCGGAGTCGACGTATTTCGCGGCCTCGGCCACGATGACGCCGCCGAACGAGTGACCGTAGAGAGCGACGCGCCTGTCCGCATAGTCCGTATTCAGCCACGCGCCGAGTTCTCGCGCCGAATCCTCGATACTCGTGTTATCGTTTTCCTGATAGGACCACGCAGTACATTCGACGCCCGGCGGGAGAAGGTATCCGTACACGAATCCGAACGCGCCATCAATCAGCACTCTTCGCCAGCGGGGATAGTTTCGGCCGCGCAGCCCGTGTACGTAGACGAGCGCGTGCGGGCGCTCGTCATCCGTCCACGCGGCGGTCTCGTGGCGCAACGCGGTCACCCACGTCACGAGACCTGCAACAACCACCGCCGTCACGGCCAACAAGACGGAAAGCACGGTTCGGAGTCGGAACGATCGAGTTTTCATGCTGAAGACGATGTTCGGGTGCGCTTCGGTTTTTAGAAACAATGACGTCACCGAAAGCGAATTTTTTTTCTGGCAATTGGATTTTTTTTTTTGGTTTTACCTCGCGCACATGCACACACAAATATAGGAACGTGAACGCCGCAAGCGGCCTCAACAATTTATGTTTTTTTGTGCACAACGACATGCTGTTCGCTTTGATTCTCGCCGCAATCCCGATCCTGTTCTTCGTCAACTGGTTCAGGCAGTCGGTACAGAAAGTGCCGGTGGGGTGCGTGCGCGTCGTGGAGCGACTCGGAAAGTTTCACAGCGTGTTACCTCCGGGTATCCACTTCGTCCTGTGGCCGGTGGATGAGGTGCGCCAAATCCACTGGCGCTACACCGTCGAAGAACACGCCGCCGCGGGCGTACAGTATCGCGACGTCGACGAAGTGACGACGGACATTCGAACGGCGTCGCGGACGTTCGACCTGGTGCCGACGCAAGCGTTCACCTTAGATCCGTTGCAAGTCAGCGTCAACATACTGATGACGTTCCGCATCGTGGATCCCAAGCGAGCGGTCTATGCCGTACAGGATCTGATGAATTCGCTGGAGCGGTTCGTCCAGTCGGCGGTGCGGGAAACGACAGCCTTGATGACGTACAAGCAGTTGTCGACCGAACACGCCAAGGTGCGTCACGGCGTCAAGAGTGCGATCGAGGCCGTGCAAGAGAAGTGGGGAGTGAAGATAGACGAGCTCCGTCTGCAGGGCGTAGTTCCGTCGAAAGAGGTTCTCAAGCAGGCCGAAGAATCGACGCGGCAGCAGATGGAATTCCAGCGGAGGCGGATGCGCGAGGAAGATGAACGTGCCAGCAGGACGATGGAACAAAACCTCAAACTGGAACTTAAGACGCAAGAGGCGGAACACGAACTCGACGTCAAGAAGATGCAACTCGAGGGACGGCGAAGGACAGACGAGGTCGAACTCGAGGCACGGCGAAACACGGCCGAGGTCGAAGCCGGCCGGATCAAAGCGCTGATGGTAGCCGGCATGACTTTGGACTACTTCGCCGCCGAGCAGTGGAGCAGAGCTCTCACAAATCTACCGGCCAATCTCGCCACGTTGATCGTGCCGTCGATCGGCTCGCAGGGGGCGAGCACGGCCAACGTCAAGGTGACGAAGATTGTATAGTCTTGAAAATGTCCGATAAACTGGACATTTTTTTTTGTTATTTCGATATTCATGTGATAAAAGACGACCGTGATGACGAGGAGCGCCGATTTTTAATTTTCCGCTCGCCGGGCACGTCGTGAACTGCGAGGATTTACCAATTCCGAATTCGATGTGAGAAGCGACGAGGACCCGACGAAGACGTCGCCACATTTTGTTTCGCGTCGATCGATCACGACGATCGGTCCACTTTTATGTGACGCCGCCGTTCTCTTCTGCGGGTCCGAGAGTGACGGCAACACCAAAAGACGCCGTGTTTATGATATCAGACCGCGAAATTTTAAAATAAAATATTAGAATTCGAATACTTATTAGTCATACCTGCACCGCTATTTTTTATTTTCCATAAGTTTACAATGACCACCTCCGGTGGACGATGCATCATCCAGCTCGTGGAGGACAGCGGGCCCGTGCGTGTAAAGTCCAGTATCGGCGGAAAGACGCGGAGTTATCCGTACGTCTCCAGACCGGGTAGTTATGTCGACCTCGGTCCAACCTTCGGCGGTATACACGTGTTTTGACCGCAATGTTCTATATGCGTGCCCGGCAAACGCGACGTCCTAGCTTGCGGACCCAACATCCGCCTCCGCTGCGATGGAATTCTTGTTCGACGACGAATATGCTGTTTTCCGTTTTCTGGATGACGACGATTGTACTCACCGATGGAGCGATGACCTGTTGCCGCTGTTCAACTGGCTCTCTACACCCGCTCCGGTCGATGGCCACGACGCGCCCGACACCGTCGTGTTGTGTGCACTCGTCCGGTCTCTGCACACACTAGCGGGTGGAGCCGATCTCGATGAGAGATCGCCACGTCTGCGCGCGTTGACGACCGACCACGAAAAGTGGATGTCTCACTTCCGATCAGTGAAGGGGACAGACGTCGATGTGTCGTCGGGCGAGATAGCTTTATTGATACTGTGGACCGAATACGCCGCTGGAATCGCACACTCCGGCGGCGTGGCTTTTTCGTCAATGATTTCATTCGTCCGGCATTTGCCGCGTGATCACATCTTGTGCACGGAGACGAAAAAATGGGAGGAGGTGCTGAAATATCTGCGTTCGATTCAGACGCATAGAACTCCAACGGCGGGGCACATCAGAGTGGCGACACATATCGCTGACGCATTCTGGCGATCTCAGCTGGAGTCGTTGGCTGACGACGCCGCGTGGCTCGTTGACCAATGTGCAGACGGATCCGACATCGCACGTGAATTCGTAGACTTCGGCCCCTATACTTTCGTGGACGACGGCGATCGGGCCCGACACTGGAAGAGATACTACGAACCGATCGATCGGTGTTTGCGAGAATCTCGAATCGACGGCTACCCGAACGGAACTAGAATAGAATTGATGATCGCAGCCGTCATACACACATTGAACGGCAATCAACACGCACTCCGTGACAAACACCCTAAATTGGGAGCGATCATGTCCGAACGCGGCGGATGGTGGCGAGCCCTCGGATTCGAATCCGACGACGAGCGGATCAGCGGCGAACTGGACCCCCGCGTCCTGGCGTGGGTAGAGTGGCTAGCTCAGGACGCGGATTACGCCGAGCTGGCGCGCGCCGCGGTTTACGTGCGCACGCTGGAGCGTAGCCACATGCTCATATCGCAACATTCCATGCCAACCTGGGAGCATATCGCCAACGATGGACCGGTCGTGACCGAGTTGTTTGACGGTGCCAGTAGCCACCGGCGCTCCGGCGTCACCGAAGTGGCCGGTGCGATCTCACGGAGTGACGTCGAGGCGGCAGCGGCCACGCTGGAGCGCATGTCGAACGAGAGCGGAGCCAGGATTTTCCGCCCATCGGCGGCGGCCGTCCTCGCTAATGGCAGCGGCGACCAGAGGGGACCGCCGAGAATACCGAGGCTATGGTCAGAGAAACCCGGACTTGCGGTGGAAAAGATCAACGATGCGATAGCTACATGGATAGACGAGTATGACGTAGACGAAGCTCAGTTGAGAGCGCAGATGGTAGAGTACGCAACTAGGCGCACGGATTCGATAGAAGTTGGAAGACCACGTAAGAGACGTAAGACCGGCGACCGTGTGAGTGGCGAACTCAGGGAACTGGATCACCTGGGGAAACTACGACCGGAACTGATGATCATGTATGTGGCTGTTTTCGACAACGACCTAGAAAATCGACTGAGTGCGTTGGCTCGTGATATCGGAAGATCGCATGTAATGTACAGGACATTGGCGATGTACATGACAACAGGAAGTTATGCGGGCCGGAAAAATACAGAGCCCTGGTTCGAGCGCGGACGTATAGAAAAGGCAGCGGAAAATATAGACCTCTTAAGCCAGTCACAATCGGTGTTGGTCGATATCGAGGAGTTCGAAGGTCTCATCGGACCGGACATACCAGTGAACACCGTCACGGCACGGCAGTGGTCAAAGTTTGCGCAAGACTGGGCCGATGGCATCATACGTCACTTGTTGGGCAACATCGTCGCCGACGGCGTCTACTACGGAAACGTCAATAAAATATTGCGGACGGGCGCGAAGTACTGGATCTACTACGACGCGGCGAGACTACACACGGATCGCAGTTATGTCGAAGTGGCGGCACAGACATCGGATCTGACAAGTCACCGTGCCACAGTTGATGTGGCGAGTGTCGGGGGCGACGACAGCAATGTGGTGTTCCCGTACACGTTCTCGGATCGTTCCGTGGTTCTGAACACAGATGTGCCTCAGCTGTGGGAAGCATACATCAGTGCACCAGACACCGTTGATGTCATACCGCACCCGCGCATGTTCGCGGGTGCACCCACGCTTAGCGAGATCGGTCTACGTGTTTCGAGATTTCGTGATTGGAAATCCGGGGCTCCAATATACGATATCGACCCTGAGTGGCTGTTCGTGAGCTGGCGCGCACACGCGAGCAGTCTATCCGTCACGGTGCCGTCGGCGCTCCAAGCGGGGGCGTGGAATAATGTGTCAATCGTCAGCGATATCTGGGACAAGCTTTCGTCGATCGAAACGTATACCCGTGGAATAATGAACATGCGCGGAGACCTAGATGACCTCATAGTCCACCTAGGCGGCGTGATCGGCACGGCGGTGCAACCATCTCCCACCGATACACTTGCCCTAACTCTCGAAAGAGATACCGCGCGGGTAAACGCCGGAGCCTTACTATTGCAAATGGAACCATTTTTGGACGATATCGATCGAATAGGCAACAGAATACTGGGAAAGGAGACCATAGGGGACTACTTCGTCGTCGTGAATATTGCCAATCTACGTTTGAAGAATGCATTCGACCGAGGCGAGTGGGAGAAAATTCTCGGGGACAATGTAGAGCTGGACATCGATATGATAGGACTGGAACGGGAAATTCGATCGCTCGGTGATCTTCACCAGAATGGGATCGACACATTGCTTGAACTTGCGGAGATTGCCGACTTGTTGACGGACACACCGCACACAGAACAAGTCGGCAGACCGCGGTCTCCGTCCTTGCGCGGGATGCCCGGATTTGGCGAGAAGGGGATATCGGTTCTCACGGAAGGCATCGGTCCGTTCGTCACGGACGCGCTGGATATCAACTGGGACTTTCTGAGAGATTACGAAGGACTGCCGAGCACTTCGAAATACGTGCCAATATCTCGAAACATCTTCACCATCAAACTCCGAGTCATAGACCGTCCGTCGGTCAGAGCGATGAAGGAGACCGGTGCACTTATTCCGATGCCGACGGAGGTCGTGATGACCCCGGGATTAGGGAATATAATCGACCTCGCCGCGGAGCTTGACGGCGTGTGGCCGGACATTACGCAGATTCCGAGAGAAGTCATCGTCGACGGCACATCTCCGCGCATCATCCCGACTACCGTATCCGCAGAAATCGTGCAGTTGACGATTAGCAATTACCGGTGGCCGATCGCGAAGTCGGCGCTGTCGGACTTCAAGCGGATTCGATCACTGACACACCGCGAGGCGGTACCGGTGATTCTGGCAGAGCAGGCCGAAGGTCAACGCCTTCGCGAGGCGTTGCCGAATGTGTTTACGGCCGATGCTACGCTCGAACCGCAGTTCAGACAATCGGCCATTCGGTCATCGAATCTCCCCGACCTCGAAGTGTTCGATTCGAACCTCGTAGAAGTATCACAACTGAAAGTCAGAGCAGATTCGTTGTTCGTCGATGCACACTCCCTGCGCGAAATTTACGTCAAGACATTTGACCTTCCGTCGGCACTGCGTACCGACCGGATAATGATACAACCGGGAATCTTTTCGACCAGTGCCGACGAGACACTCAGGGCGTTGTCGATTAGCGCCCGCGAACGCCGAACGACGTACATATTCCCGATCAAACCCGAGACTCTCTATCTCAGTCGTCTCAGCTCTTTGACGACGTTGAACATCGATAACTTGTCGACGACGTTCACGCCGCGGGCATTTCTGCGAAGTTTCCGGACACTCAGAAACGTCGTCCTAACTAATCCGGTGATGGGCGGAAATGCCACGCCGGCCGGCGGTTGGATGCGAACGGGACAGCGATTAGTTGGTATGCGAGTGCTTTGGGTTGAACTGCAAAACGCGGACTACGAACTTTCGTGGTTCCGCGGAGCCGCGTTCGCCCCCAACCTCACAGAACTGGTCATTAGAACGATACATCGCCGGGCCGACGACGACTTAGGAAGCGGCAAGTTGCCGCCCGTGTTCGGGTCGAAGGACATGTGGAGGAAACTAGATGTTTTTGTATATGAAACGCCGAGATTCCAACTCGAACGCGAACAACTCGCCAACATGGTGCGACGGATGCCCGACTTGAAGACACTGGCACTGATCGTGACGCAACCATCCGTCAGCCCGGCTAATGCACGTATTGCCAAGTTATGGGAACTCTCCCGAAAACGAAGCGCGTTAATAGTCGACGGGAGTATGGTCGACAATTACACCGGAAACCCACGAATCAGACATTTGGCCCACGTCGTCGGACCGGATCCAGACAGATCAGTTGTACACAGTCTCGGTGTGACCATCACGGACAGTGAACTCGAAAGCGTGGAAGTGTTCCATTTCGGACCGCCGCTGGCAGTTCCGCTGGATCGAAGAACGGGGAACATGAAGGCGCTGAAACGGATGACGATTTACATGCAGAGTGGCGTGCCACTTTCGGACCCACGGTTCGGTGAGACAGCTGACCGCGCAGAGATCAACATCACGGCACTGGCACCGGGGGGCGACGGCGTGATACTGGAAAATTTTCTCCGCGACAGCAATATTTATAATCGGTTCGATTTTGTGAAATAAAGGCTGGCCGCACGCGACTAACATTGTGTATATCTGTCACTTTTTGCTGGTCGCGCAAGACCAAAACGTGTGTGTGGTGGTCGGTCATATAACCTCCACCCGGCACGATCATTATAGAGAGAACTAAACATGTACGTTGACGAGACGCGGAACATCTTCAGATACACAGAAGATAACGTAGATCCGACCACGTGCTGGCTCCGCGATCACCACCACATCGCACGCTGGCTTTCGGACGCGCCGGACACAGACGCCGACGACCGGGTGTTGGAATCGATCGCCGGCGCCTTGCACACATTTGTCGGACAGGATGAACTGCGTGCGAGAGCACGGCGCCTTCATGACATTCTGAATGACGCGAAACTGTGGTCGAGATACGCCGGCACCGAGACCCGGACCATTCCCGTGTCGGGCGACGGGCCAATATTGGTACTGTGGTTGCGGCGCGTCGTCGTCGACACGTTTATCGGCAGTCGCAACAACGTCGATGTGTTTCTGCGCGACCTTCCTGCTGACCACAAATTACTACTATCCAGCAGCATCTGGAGAGAGATCGTCGAGAAAACTGCGGATGACAAGCCGTGGATATTGGGCGGACAATTCGCCCCGGTGGCAATTGGCATGGCCAGTGCGATGGCATCCGGTTTGCCGTCCATCGCGGCGGACGTTCTCGAAGAGTCACAACGTGTCAGTGCAAAGTTACAACCGATACTCGCCGGTATGGTTTCGATGGCCCGTTCTCACCGGATCGTTGCGGAGCGGTCGGATGCAATCGCGAACGTCGTATGCTCCAGTTTTCGACCCACCGAATCGAATCAAGACGATGCCGGTTCCGATGCGGACATCGGTGATAAAAAATCCGGCGCGAAATCCATCGACACTGTACGTGAGCTGAAAATCCACTTCGAATCATTACAAATTCGATTACCCCGAGATGCTGTTCAGAGACTCTGGAATCCAGGGTCTCTCCGAGTGATTTTCACGGTGCTGGCAGATGCGGACCTTGCAATAGACGTGCGAAACGTTCTGCGAATTCTCGGCGACGATATCACATGGATGCTCGTGGTCGACGGTCCGCCTCTGTCGGAGCGAATCGAATCGGCGTGGTTTCCCAATATCGATGTCGAGGAGACGGTCGCGCGTCAAGTCCAACTAGTCTATGGAGAATATATAAAAAAGATCAAAAAAGAACTGGGGACAATAATTGCAGATTGGCGTCCCCATCTAGACGAGCCCGCGAGCAGCAACGTAGCTAACTCAATAGTGACGGCGTCGATCTTTGTTATCGACACCGTGACGCGGTGGTTCGTGGACGTGGGTGCGAAGCAAATCAGATCCGCGATCGCCCTAACTCCCGACATGTACCTTGCGGATGTGAATATGTGGAATGTGACGGGGCGGTTTGACACGAATCTCGAACTTGTGAAGATTTTGCGTCGCGCATTCGTCGATAGTCTCGACACTAATCCAGAGATCGCGAGACCGCCGATGCAGTTCGATTCGATTCGCCTTCTGTTCGACTACACACCTCTAGATATCGGCCTTCAGACGACGGGGCTCGTCCCGGGGACACAGGCGCGCGGGCGCGCCGTGATCGATCCAAACCACACGTGGTCGCACTACTCGAAGGATCTCACGATTTTCGGAGGCACGATGCAGATGGCCGAGAAGATCCGCATGATCGTGGATCCACAGGCGATTCGCGCGTTGCGCGTCGTCCAGCATCCGTCGGTGCAAGTAAAAATTCATCCAGAAGCCCTGTTAGGGGTCAGCGCACTGAGGCACTTAGACCTGGACGTCATTCCGCGAGATATCCCGTCGACCGGAACCGACGACCTTCGGATTCACCCCGGAAAGGTCGACACGACATTGACTCTGAGGATCGCCGAGGATCCGGACATAGATTCGAACATGCTGGTCGTCTTGGCTGACCCGTACATCCTTGATCCCGCGAAAGAACCACCCGGCGTCTCGGCATTGTCCAGGGCGAACGCGCTGGAGATCCTGTACTGCACGCCCCGCGCACTGGGCTTCGAGGCTAGCGACGTTGCCGTGCATCCACGATCGACGGCGTCGCTGGTGCCACTGTCGTCCGCAGTAGTCGGAGGGGGGCTGAGAGACGCCACCGTCTTGAACCACACGGATAGCCTCAGCCTGCGGTTTGGCCCCGCTCGAAAACTGGGGGAAATGGACATGGAACGGGACCGGCGACGCGACGAACAAGACCGCTGGATCGATCAAGCGAGAGTTCAGACGACGGACGTTGGCGTGAGTCTACTCAGGATAGTACCGGACGATATGGCTGGAAAACTTACCAAGTTCGCCGTGAATATGCGAAGCATGGACGACACGGTCCGACTCCGAGAAACCGGGTACATGCAACATTTCACACGTCTCACACTACTCAGCTACCGATCGTTTCCCGGGCCGACTCACGCTCCCGGCGTCCGATTCCCAACGACCAGACTCCCATCCACGTTGGGTGCACTGCGAGGAGATCTGGATGACTTTAGACGCTGGAATGCGCTATCGGAACATCCGAACCTGGAAGATGTGTATGTTTACGGCGTCGGTTCGCTGATAAGCTTCGACAAGACGGAGTGGACCGGCGGGATGCAGTACTTCGCCGAACTACTAAGAACCCTAACAAGCAATCCCCGACTGAAAACACTCGGGTTCGGAGTCGACGGTGTGTTCGGCGACGTAATTCCCGGTCGTGGTACACTGCAGAAGGTGCACGATGACCAACACGACAAGTACTTGGGAGGACATGTGATCTTCGGCGGCTACCCCGATCCACCGGTCGGGACAAACATCACTTCACTGACGGTCGGGGGTCTACACCTGAAATCCAAGTCGCTCGAGACGTTCGCGCGATCTATGCCGGGTCTCGAGACGCTAGTTTTGCATGCTCCGCGCCTGGAAGGTGAACCCGATGTCCGAAAATCTTCATACGAAAATGCGACGCTGCGACACCTGTGGATAAGGACGAGGCGGCGAGTGGTCTTGGACGCAACGATGCGTATTGCGCGAGGCGCCAGGGGTCTAGTCACATTCGTCATCTATCATGACACCCGAAAACATGATCCACTGGGTCGAGTCGACACTATGACTCACGTCCTGCGTGACGGGTTGCCGCTAGCCAAAACCCCCTGGTCATCGCTGAGTACATTCATCTACCGATCTCCGACCGAGCGCATATCGTCTGACGTATTCGAAAAATTAGTAACGGTCGCACCGGCGCTGAAAACGTTGGGTCTGTCGGCGCTCTCGGTGGGACTTCCCGACCAGGCTCTGATGGGGGACGAGATTGATAATCTGCTTCTCGTATCGGCGTCGTTGCCGGGCGTCGCGAAGTTGGATGTGGACACTGTCGTTCGCCATTTCGGCGGCCTCACACACGCATGGATATCTCCGGCGGCGACTGACAAATTCGAGGACTCGGATCGTATGCCAACTACTATGTTCGTCGAGGTTTTTTCAAAGACGCATACCGGTGATCGCGTGGAGTTCAAATTTGCGACTGAAGTTCGCGTCATGAAGACCGTCCGGATAACACATGGCATCCAGCATATGTTCGATAGGGGAGTATCGATATCGGATTTCCGCGCTTTCATGAATCTCATACACGAGCCCTTTAGGTTCAGCCCGCCGTGATGGGGATGATCTAGTGTGGGTGTTTGTAGTGTAAAGGAGCAATGAAATTGGACGGCGCGACGAGAATGAAACTGGAATTCTGCAGTTCTGGAAATTAATTTCATATCGTTTGAGCGACACCATCTGTGGCACCGACCCTAACCCTGGCCCTAACCCTAACTTTACAGACTCGAATAAAAAACGAGGTGGTACCGAT
>SDBT01006947.1_pt1 | contig 18701 bp, 20 predicted proteins | sample 2277101 | NCBI WGS metagenome assembly SDBT01 (sample SAMN10404973, study PRJNA504765) | marine sediment metagenome | isolation source: marine sediment core GS10_PC15, 103 cmbsf | place: Arctic Ocean: Southern Knipovich Ridge | collected 2010
TCGAGCGCGCAACTCCGCAACACCACGGTCTGTGAATTCATCACGATGGAGGATTTCTCCACGGAGAGCATAGGACGCGGCGCGTTCGAGCATGTCTTGAGCGAGGTTGACGTGGCGGCCCTGCTCGATGCCTACACGGGCCTGAGAAACTATACCTCCGTGAAACTTTTCACCACCACCCATGATCGTGCCGGTCGGCTGGGCTCCCGAGACGGCATGCTGGTCTTTGGCAATTTTCACGGTTGTGCGATTTCAAAGATCCCACGCCGCTTGACTTTCATAAGCCATGTATTGGGCCGTGACATCGTGCACCCCGCGCCGTCGTAAGTAGTGATCTTGCCTAATCGCTCATGGCGTGGTAGCATAGCACACCAGCGCGTGAATACTCTCGAGGAGACATCCCTTGCCAGTTGACTCCAAGCATCCCCTCTATGTTCAGTTCCTCCCCGACTGGGTTGTCATGAGTGACACCCACGCGGGCGAGCGCGTCATCAAGGACGCGGGTGAGACCTACCTGCCCGCCACCTCCGGCCAGAAGGCCGATGGGATGACCACCGGCCAGCCTGGCAGAGCCGCCTACGACGCCTATGTGCTGCGTGCCAGCTTCCCCGACGTGGTGAAGAGCGCGGTGGACGCCATGTTGGGGGTCATGCATCACAAGCCCCCGGTGATCGAGCTTCCAGCGGGCATGGAGGACATGCGGGAGGCGGCCACCCTGAACGGGGAGAGCCTGGAGCTCCTGCTGCGGCGGATCAACGAGAACCAGCTCCTCACTGGGCGGCTCGGACTGCTGCTCGATGTACCCACCGGAGCTCCTGTCGGTGCCAAGCCCTACATCGCGATCTACCAGGCCCGGTCGATACTGAACTGGGACGACGGTTCGCGCCAGACCCTGGTGGCGCAGAACCTGAACCTCGTGTCCCTCGATGAGAGTGAGTTCGACCGTGTAATGGGCTTCGAGTGGGAGTTCAAGCGCAAGTTTCGGGTGTTGATCCTCGGAGACTCCGAGACCAATGAGCCGGCGGGTGCCGGCGTCTATCAGGTGGGAACCTTCAACGATTCGGGCTCGACCTTCAGCGAGGCCGCGCTGGTCACCCCGTCGATCGGGGGCCGGACCCTGGACAAGATACCGTTCGTGTTCATCAACTCCAAGGACATCGTGCCCGACCCCGATGCCCCTCCTCTCCTGGGCCTTGCCAGACTGGCGCTCACCATCTACCGGGGCGAGGCCGACTATCGGCAGTCGTTGTTCATGCAGGGCCAGGACACCCTGGTGGTGATCGGCGCGGCGGAGGATGAGAAGTATCGCGTTGGTGCCAACGCCGCCATCGGGGTCCCGACGGGCGGCGACGCCAAGTTCATCGGCGCGGACAGCACCGGCATCGCCGAGATGCGGATGGCGCTCGACGGCGACAAGGCGCGGGCGAGCGAGAAGGGTGGCCAGCTCATCGACGCCACCTCGCGCACCCGTGAGAGCGGAGAGGCTCTCAAGATCCGGGTGGCCGCGCGCACCGCGACCCTCAATCAGATCGTCATGGCCGGCGCCTTCGGGCTTCAGACATCTCTGCGGATGGCTGCGACCTGGAGGGGCCTCGACCCCGAGGCGGTCACGGTACTGCCGAACCTTGACTTTGTGGACGACGACTTGGACGGCAGGACCCTGGTGGAGTGGCTGACCGCCAAGCAGCTCGGCGCACCGCTCAGTCTGCGCTCCATACATGATCGCATGCGTGAGAGAGACCTGACCAGCATGGAGTTCGAGGAGGAGCTCGCCGAGCTCAACAAGGAGACCGACCTGGCGGAGGGGCTCAACGCGACTAACCCCGACGAGGAGTAGCATGGCTGACCGCGACGTTCAGGCCTTTTTCACCAACACAATCAATCGTGACCTTCTGAATCTCCTCACCGGAAAGGTGATCAACCACGGCGTCGCCCGCACGGTGTACGAGTGCAAGCTGGTGCCCGACACGATCGTGAAGATCGAGACCCGCTCAAAGAGCTTCCAGAACGTCCTGGAGTGGACGTTCTGGAATACATGGGAGGATGACAAGGACATACGCCGTTGGCTCGCGCCGTGCGTGGAGATTTCCCCGTGTGGAACCATCCTGATCCAAAAGCGCACGACCCCCGCCCCTCTCCGCTGCTACCCAGCCAAGATGCCTGGTTTCCTGACCGACATGAAACGCTCGAATTATGGGTTGTACAAGGGTCGCCTGGTCTGCCACGACTACGGCCTGGTGGTATCCTCGGCCAGGTTGACCATGCGCAAGGCCCACTGGTGGGACGAGGGCGATGGCCCATAACCAACAGCTCCCCGGCGGTCCCAAGACGATCAACGAGGAGTTCTTCGATGCTCTCGTCCGGCACCAGATTGGTCTGTTACGCCTCACCGGCTCGATCAGGAAGGAGGTGTTCGCTCTCCTGGCCCTGACCGAGCAGGACATGGTTGACAAGATCATCTCCCGGTTGACCGGTCACGAGGGCCTGAACACCCCCGCTGACGTGCGCCGGATGCAGAGCCTCCTGAAATCAATCCGGGCGACACGGTTGACGGCGTGGAGCCAGATAGACGAGTTGTGGCTGAGAGAGTTGATCGCCGTGTCGTTGGCCGAGCCCGGCATCGTTGACCAGGCGCTCAAGACGGTGGTTCCTGTCGTGCTGGAGACCACTCTTCCCGCTGCAGCTCTCCTTAAGAGCATCGTCGCAACTCGACCCTTCCAGGGGAAGACGATGCGCCAGTGGTCCAGGAACATCTCCCGTGTTGACATAGAGCGGATCGAGGGGCAGATCAGGATCGGCATGGTGCAGGGTGAATCCAGCCAGGCCATCGCACGACGAGTGGTCGGCACCAGGGTGCTGCAGGGCAAGGACGGGGTGACCGAGATCACCCGCCGCCAAGCGGCGGCGCTCACGCGCACCGCCGTGAACGCGATATCCAACCAGGCCCGAAGAGAGTTCTTCAGGGCGAACGCCACCATGTTCACGGAGGAGCTCTATGTCGCCACCCTCGACAGTGTCACGACCCCCATCTGTCGGAGCCTGGACGGCAGGAGGTTCTCGGTAGCCGAGGGTCCCATACCTCCTCTCCATTTCAATTGCAGATCATTGAGAGTAGGAATAATCGACGGCGAGGTCATTGGCCAGCGTCCGATGCGGGAGTTCACCGAGCCTCAGATGGTGCGGGAGTTCTCACGGTCGGCTGGGCTGAAACCCCTCACCCGCCGCGCGCAGCTTCCCCACGGCACCAAGGGTCGGTTCGACAAGTTCAAGGCCAGGCGTGTCCGAGAGCTCACCGGACGTGTGCCGGCCAAGGTCTCCTACCAGGAGTGGCTAATCCGCCAGTCGCGCGAGTTCCAAGACGACGTCCTGGGCCAGACCAAGGGTGTCCTGTTCCGCAAGGGAGGGTTGAAACTGGACAAGTTCGTCAATCGCAAGGGTGACGAACTCACTCTCAACCAACTCGCCACCACCCAGGCCCAGGCGTTCCGCTCCGCCGGGCTCAATCCAGAGGATTTCTTGTGAACAAGTTCCTGAGGCGGCTTTGTGTGGTCTATCTCCTCGTGGTCATGTTTCTTTGCGCGATCGTGGTACTGGTGCCTCCCCTTCTCCAATATCTATGAGAGAACGATGAGAGCGTCCCTTGCCTCTCTGTGAGGGATGGGTTATAAGTTCTATAATCCACGATCGAGGGGTCGCCCCTTACACAGTATTCCTGAGAGGATGATAATACCATGAGCACCAAGGCCCTTTTCATGACCTCGTTCGTCGACCCACTGATGCCACTGGGTCCGCCGCGCGAGTTCACCCGCAGCGCCGCCGATGTCCTGACCTTGACCGCCCACGGGCTCGAGACCGGTGCCGGTCCGTACAAGATCATGAACAACATCGCCGACGCTCCCGCCGGCCTAGTCCCCGCCTTGCCCGCGTCGACGTTCATGACCGCTTCCACCATCATCGCCACCGACGTTCTCATCGTGGACGGCAAGTCGTACACCATGATCGCCACTCCGGCGGCCGATGGTGACGTGGACGTCGGCGCCAGCGACGCTCTGTCCCTCACCAACATCGCCGCCGCGATCAACCAGGACACGCTGTACTCCCCCAACGCCGGTGTCACCCGCTACGACCTGGACACCGTCGGCAACCCGAATGTGTTCGCGGTTGTGACCACGGCGACGCGCATCGACTTCTTCGCCCGCACACTGGACGCCGCTCTGGGCAACGCCATCACGGTGAGCTCCGCCGATGGCACGATGACAGTCGACAATGCCACTCTCCAGAATGGTGCCGAGGGCACGGACTACTACATCATCCGGCTCACCGCCGACACGTTCTCCCTCGCCCTGACCAAGGCCGCCGCTATCGCGGGCACGGTGGTCGCGATCACCGACGCCGGCACCGGCATCCATCGCCTCGTGCCGATCGTCGAGACCCTGGCCGAGGCGCTCGAGGATGTGGTTACAAATGTGCTCACCGCCGCCGGTGCGCGCGTCAACGATCCCACCTTCAACATCGCCAAGTTCTGGCGCGCGGCGATCGACGGGGCGCACTCCGACCTCACGTAGAAACCTGACGCAGGAGCACAGGCATGAAACCCTCAATTGGTAGGATTGTACACTACAGACTCAGCAGGTTTGACGCAATTTCCATCAACAAGAGACGAAACGATGCTCGCAGTGATCGCTCAGCGTCCAAGGCCGAGAGCGGCGTGATCGTTCACGTCGGCAACAAGGTGGTGGCCGGCGAGATCGTGCCGATGATGATCACCAAGGCAGGGCCTGAAACGCTCGTGAACGGCCAGGTCACTCTCGATGGCAACGACTCCCTCTGGGTATTGACCGCAGTTGAAGGCGCCGAAGAGGGTAATTGGTCGTGGCCGGAGCGCGTCTAGCAATCATCAATGCGGAGTAGAGCAGTGGTCAGCTCGCGTGGTTCATATCCACGAGGCCGTGGGTTCGAATCCCACCTCCGCCACCACCCCCACCCCGCACATGGTGCGGTCCGACCGAGGAATGTCCAAGGTCCAACGTAGAAGGAGCAATCAGCCATGGCGCTGAACATACTGTATGAGACCCAGGAGGAGATCCCCGAGGCCCATCGCGAGTTGTTCACCGAGAAGGACGGCAAGTGGGAGCTCACTGGGATCACCGGGATCAAGACACAGGACGACATCGACCGCATCCAGACCGGTCTGACCAAGGAGCGAGCCGAGCACAAGGAGACCAAGGCCAAGCTGGTAGCATTCAAGGACGTTGATCTCGAGCAGGCCACCAAGGACCAGGTCGAGCTGACCGAGCTGCGGGCCAAGGTCGAGGCCGGGGCCGGCGGCACCTTCGACCAGGAGAAGTTCGACGAGGCCGTGGACAAGCTGGCGACCGCCCGCGCCGCCACCGCCGCCGCTCCGCTCACGGCAAGCCTGGACGCCATGACCAAGGAGCGAGACACTCTCACAACCGAGAATGGCGAGTTCAAGACCGACAGGACAAACCGGATCATCAGCGATGCTGTCCGCTCGGCGGCGACTGGTGTCAAGATCATCGACACCGCCGTGGATGACGTGCTGCTCCTGGGCGAGCAGATCTTCGAGGTCAACGACGACGGCGCGGTCCTCACCAGGGACAACGTCGGTGTGACCCCCGGCATCGCCCCTGACATCTGGCTGTCCGAGATGCAGGATAAGCGTCCGCACTGGTGGCCTGTGTCAACGGGTGGAGGAGCCGGTGGCTCCGGCTCCGGTGGTGGTTTCGCCGAGAACCCATGGTCCCCCGAGCATTGGAACATGACCGCCCAGGGGGCGGCGGTGAAAGCGGATCGAGCGAAAGCTGATCGTATGGCCGTCGCGGCTGGAACCACGGTCGGTGGCATCCGCCCGGTGGCCAAGAAGGCCGCCGCGTAGGAATTGTCAATCTTTGCGGTTCAGTCATTGCCGAACGAGAGAGCATAGCGTATAAGAGAGGGATGAAGTGATAGATGAGAACATGGTTCTCATCTATCCTTCCAAATCCACAATACCGGGCCATGGTGCACGGCATTGGTTTCACACTGAACCGAGCCTTGCAAAGGAAACAATCCCATGGCCGCAGGCCCCATCACCCAAATCGCGGACGTTGTTGTCCCCGAGATCTTCACGCCCTACGTCCAGCAGCTCACCGAGGAGAAGGCCCGCATCATCCAGTCGGGTGTCGCGGCTCGCGACCCGGCGATTGATCTGCTGCTCGCTGGTGGCGGACTCACCTTCAATACACCCTCGTTCCAAGACCTGGACAACGACACCGACCGTGTGTCGACCGACACGTCCGTCGACGACTTCACCGGTGGCACTGCGCGGCCCGACCCGTTGAAGGTCGCGACCAGCCAGGAGGTCGCTGTCCGGCTGAACCGCAACAACAGCTGGTCGAGCGCCGATCTCACTGCCGCTCTGGCAGGCACGGATCCCATGCAGTCGATCGCCTCTCGCGTCGCCTTCTACTGGACCCGGCGCTTGCAGGCCCTGTTCATCGCCACACTCAACGGCGTGATCAAGGACAACGTGGCCAACGACGCCGGTGACTACGAGAGCGACATCTCCGGCTCCAGCTACGTGGCCGGAGTGACCGATTTCTCGGCCGAGGCGTTCATCGACGCCGCTGTCACCATGGGTGACAGCATGGAGGACATCACCGCGATGATGGTTCACTCCGTGGTGTTCAGCCGCATGCAGAAGAACAACCTGATTGACTTCATCCCCGACGCGCGAGGCGAGGTCCAGATCCCAATCTTCCTGGGTCGAGAAGTCCTGGTGGACGATGGCGTCCCGAGGACTGGCCAGGTGTACGACACGTGGCTGTTTGGCTCCGGTGCCTTCCGGCTCGGTGTTGGCTCTGCCAAGGTTCCGACCGAGGTGGAGCGCGAGGCGGGCGGCGGCAACGGCGGGGGCCAGGAGATCCTCTACTCCCGTCAGGAGTGGTCGCTCCATCCGGTGGGCCATGCCTACACAGGCACTGCCCCCAACGGCGGACCCGGCAATGGCACGGGCGCGAACGACCTGAACAACTCTGGCTCCTGGAACCGCGTGTTCCCCGAGCGGAAACAGATCAAATTTGCCAGACTCGTCACCAGAGAAGCCTGACAAAGAGGCGAACTTTACCTCTGCATTGAATTAAGGTATGCTGGTCCTTCTCTTTTGGAGGACCAGCAATGCAGAAAAAGTTCTGTACCGTTTGTAAAGAAGATAATGAAAGCAAGTTTTCATCAAGTGGCACAACTAGGTGTCGAAGATGTAACACGGCCTATATGCAGGAGTGGTGGGCAAAGGATCGTGACAAACGTCTCAAATATCGTCGCGCTATCCACGCTGCTAATCTTGAAAAATTCCGTAAGCAAGGCGCGGAGTGGATACGAAATAATCCGGCTCGTAATATTATCAATGGGTCACGAGGCAGAGCTAAACAGAAGGATCTTGCATTTGACCTTACGATTGCTGACATCACTCCACTACCCGAAAGGTGCCCGGCACTGGGCATACGGTTAGAGTCAGGGATTGGAAATGGATCCAATCACCCGAACGCCTACTCCTTGGATCGAATCGACAACTCCAAGGGCTATGTCCGAGGCAATGTTGCCATTATTAGTGCTAGGGCAAACAGGTTGAAACGAGATGGGACGCTTGAGGAATTTCAGGGTCTTGTCGATTGGCTTGAAAAGTTGAACAAGGAGACAACGACATGACCAAGGGACTCCCCCGCTCACACACCAGCGGCGATCCGGCCAAGAGGAACGTCATCAAGCAGACGTTCGTCGCGGACGCGCTCGCTGTCTCCGTGGTTGGTGCCGCTGGCGATGGCTTCGGCTCGGCGGTCATCGGCGACCTGCCAGAGGGCAACATCCTCTTCCTGGGCGCGGTGGGCTATCTGACCATCTCTGGCCCAGGTGGAAGCGCTGACCTCGCGGACACCTTCGAGGGTGATTTCGGCGTTGGCACCACCCCGATGAGCGATGCAACCATCTCCACCGGTGACGAGGACATCCTCCAGGAGACAGCGACACCGGCGGCCACGGCCGAGGTCGGTGTGCGCACGCGCGCCACGAGCCTGGCCGCCGACACCGGAGAGATCCACGACAACACGGACGGTTCCCTGGAGCTGAACGTGAATGTGCTCGTGGACGACGCCAACATCAGTGGCACCGTGGCCATGACGATTACGGGAGAGATCACGATCCTGTACACCGTCCTCGGCGACGACTAGAGTCTCACCCTCTCCCTGATGAACCGAGGAGCACTTAGACAATGAACATCAAGACTGCGCTCAAGGCGCTCGACCCCACCGACGACGAGCAATGGACCGCCGACGGCATGCCCCGTGTGGACGTGGTGGCCAAGATGGTGGAGAACGACGAGCTGAAGCGCGTCGACATCACCGTCGCTGCCCCCGACTTCACGCGAGCGACCGCGAGTAAGACCGAGGAGATCGACCCTTCGGACGAGGACAATCCTGGTTCAGCACCCTACGGCGCTGCCGAGACTACTCCATTGCCCTCGAGGGCTCCCCAGGAGGACGTCGAGGTGGCCGCCGAGCCGGAGGTCCCCATCGTGGCCGAGATCACCACCCTCGACCCCTTGGAGGCGCTCCAGGAGGAGCGGATGCTCCTGGAGGCCGAGATGTACGAGGCTCAGGCCATTCACGCAGCGGCCAAGACCCACGCCGACGAGGCTGCCAACCAGGTCAATGATCTCAATCGTCGGATTGAGACCATGGAGCACGCCGAGCCTCACCACTCCACCGCCCATATTCGGACCTATCTCAACCAACAGGCAGTCAACCGGTTGGAGCGGGCCGGTCGCATGAGGAAGTTTCTCGGAGACTCTGGGGTGTCCCTGCGGGATGTGGCGCGGGAGTTCGATGCTCGCACACCGCTCGACCGTGCCATGCATGGACGCAAGCCTCCTCGTGGGAGTGTCCGACCCGTGTACACTCGACCCGTGTACACCCCGCCAGCCACGGGGTAGCCGATGGTCCTTGCCATAGAGACAGACCAGGACCAGGCGCTCCTATACCATTCACGGGAGCGCCGCAGGTCTCTTGCTGGCATTCCCGAGATGAGCCGAACAGTGCAATTGTTCGGCGCCACTGTCATGGAGATTGCAGACATCGACACCGGTGTCCAATTTCCAGTGAGAACGGTCCCGGTAACATTCAAGACCGCCATTCAGATCATTGCCAATGGCGGTCAGCATCGTGGGCTGGTCTTCGAGCTGGGCGACGCGGCCATCGGTACGGCGCTCTGGGTGGGTGACGAGACGATCGGCTTCCACTCCGGCGAGGACGGCACCGTGAATGGTGCCACGGCCCTCTTCGACAACACGGTCGAACTCCCGGTCGGTGCCATCTTCGATCTCGTGGCCGCTGTCCGTACCGGCGATGGAAGGGTGCGAGTATGGTCCAATGGCACTGAGCTGGCCCGCTCCACGGCATCCTCGGACGGCTTTGGCGGCGCTGGCTCCTGGGCCGCCGACTCCAACGGCAGCTTCGCCGCCGCCGCCCAGGGAGCAGTCGTTCCTGACGTGCCAGCGGCGTCACAAGGAGCCCCGGACGGCTTCGTGGTGGTCGAGCCCCTGTCCGTGTACATTGGACAAGTGCCTCGGCATTTTGTCTGACATAAGAAGGAAACACAATCCATGACACGTGAACTTGACACTGGCACTCTCGACAACGCGGCCAAGCACTATGCTGGGTTGTTCATGGCCGACGGCGGGAAGCACGACCGCGACTGGGTCATGAAGGAGTTCTACAACTTCACCTTCCGCGACGAGCACGAGTACCTCCTCGAGGAGATCCGTGGACAGCTCGGCGCTGACGCCATGGCTGACTTCGACGGACGGGCTAAGTCGGTGCTCACGCCCCGCACGGACGAGGTCTTCGAGGGCCTGCTGTCCAAGAAGCTCGCCATTACCCCCGATGGGGACCACATCCCCGGCGTGATCGGCACCACGGTGATCGGCAGCCGGACAATCGGCCGGCGTGTCACGCGTCACGGTGTGCTCAACGCTGATTGGAACCGATACGCGGGCGAGGACGAGGAGCGCGCCCTTGGCAACGTCCGCACCATGGGCGAGGACGGTCCTGGCGCGGACCCGCTTCCGCCCGAGGACACGCTGTTCCCCGACGAGACCATGCACATGGGCCAGGGTGCTGTCATGCAGATGGCGCTCAACACGAACGTGTCCATCGCGTTCGCCCAGGCCGGCGTCGACGCCGCCTTGGATCTGCTCGACGAGGGCACGGCCGACGGCTTCATCGAGGGTCGCACGGGCTCCCAGCCCGCCGATCCGAACGTGGGTGTAACCGGCACGCTCCTGTTCTCCCTGGACCTCGGCACTCCGGGCTTCGGTGGCTCCACGGACGGTGCTCCCGGCGCGCTCGCCACGGCGGCGGCCATCGCGGACGACGTCGAGGCCGACGCCACCGCCACCCTGAGCTACTGCCGGGCCTACTCTGCCAACACAATAATCGTCATCCTCAACGCCCACATCGACGGCGAGGCGGGCACGTCCGGCGCGGACTTCAACTTCAACACCCTCGCCATCGTGAGTGGTGCCACGGTCTCCATGACTGCCTGGACCGTCACCCAGCCGCAGGGTCCGACCGCCACTTAGGTTCACAGTTAGACGCACCACCACGTCTCTTTCTGCTGCCTAGCATGATAACAATGTGATTAGAGGTAATTGCATGATCCTCTGCAATGGTATCCCAAAATCCGGCACGCACTATTTAGCGCTCTGCATGGAATTGATGGGGTTCCCCAAAGTCTATGAGCCACGGGAAGGCCCCTGTTGTCTTATGAATCATTGGACAATGGATGACAAACTACCTGAGCACGATCATCATTTTTTGATCATCCGTCACCCGCGAAACGCAATGATTTCCATGTTGCGGGAACGAGAGCGCCCGCTTGTGCCGGGAGTCTTGATCTCAGCGATACGGGCCTATCCCCCAGCGGCGGATAGGGTCTCAATGGTCAAATTTTACGATCGGTTTGCAGGCTGGTTAACGGACCGGGACTGCGTCGTCGTGCGCTACGAGACGATGCTCTCGGACGGTGGCGAGACGATCAGCAAGATAGCCCGTCTAACTGGCGGGGTCGCCCAGGACGTGTATGAATCCGCACCATCAGTCCAGACGGCGACGTGGACGGGAAGCCCAAGCAACTGGCGCGACCACTGGACGCCGGGCGTGGAGAAAATCTGGCAGGAGAATGGCTGCACGGCGCTTGAGGAGACGCTCGGTTATGGCTGAGCTTCTTGTCATGGCTGTGTCCAACACCAACAAGAGCGATGCCTTGTCTGACGCTGAGCACTGGAAGCGCGGCGACGTGATAGAGGTCAGGGCGGATGGTTGGGGGTGGGGAACCTCGGAGCTGACTTCCGAGAAGTTTCGCATCATTCGCGTCCCCGGACTGATCACGTCGAAGCAAGAGGCATTAATGTCTCAGCCACTCAACGAAGACATGGCTAAAGGAATTAAACGCAGGTTGCGTACACTTGATTTTGCTGCCTTGCCGGCCGGTGTCGCCAAGTCGTTTAGTCCGCCGCGATCCGGACCATACATCGACATGACCGTCTCGCGCGTCGATTCAATTACCGAATTGAAGTCGTAAGGTGGCCGTTTCCGACATTGTCGTCACCGTTGGCACGACGGGTCGGCAGTATTCCACCCTGGCCGCCGCCGAGGCCGCGATCCCGACCGATTTGGCGGCTGTCGAAGAGTGGAACATCTCCAGCAAGTCTGGGACGTTTACGCTGGATGAGGGGTTGTCGTTCTCGCCCTCCGGCGCGACGGGCACGTACCTCGAGGACGACGGCTCGACGATGCTGTTCGAGGTGCTAACAGGCACGGTCACGTCCTCCGATACGGTGACTGGCGATAGTTCCACCGAGACCGCCGACATAGACACGAACGTTCATCAGGACGGCGCCTCCTGGAAGGCCGACTGCTATAATGACTCCGAGTTCACCATCACGGCGGAAGTTCTGTTTAATGGCACAAGCGGCACATCCTCTACTCGTACTGTCACGGTCACGGCGGCGGCGGGCGAGAGTTTCATAGATCATGCGGATGTGTTGACGAACGCATTAAAATACGACGCTTCAAAGGGTGTGGCGTTTAGAAGGACAACAAATTATCAAGGCATAATACAGTTTGATTACCAATGGGTGCGTTGTTCTCGTATTCAAGGAAGGCATGATAACGGCGGTTCTGCTACATCCGGTATTTCAATTACATCGAACAGTATTATTAGAGACTGTATTAGTGGCGGTAAAGGAAGTGCTGGATTTACCATAGACACATCAACAGCTAAGATAATTAACTGTCTTTGTATAGCTGAATTAGTTACTGATGGTTTTTTACTAGTGAATGGTGCAGACGCCTATAACTGCACTGCTGTTATGCCTGATGATTTAACAGCTTCCGGTGACGGATTCGAGGTCATTTATGGCCCCTCCGAAGCCTTGAACTGTGCTTCGTTTGGGTTTGTTAACGGTTTTAACGGTTCGTACTCTTCCAGTCCATCGAGCGGGCATAACGCGACAGACGATACTACGGCACCGGGAGCAGATAATCAGGTCTCCAAAACCTTCGCCGACCAATTCGAGAACGTAGACGACGCGACTCAAGACTGGCGCGCTAAGGACGGCGATCTCGACGGCAATGGTACGCGCGACGAGGGCAACACCGACGACCTGGATATAGTCGGACAGGCTCGCAGCACTTCCGCTCCGACAATTGGGTGCTGGGAGTTTATAGTAAGCATAACCACCGCGACCGGTGCACAAGCTCTACCTTCATTCGCCCAGGCCGGCGTGGGCCTCATGCACTCCGATGGTGCCGCTGCTCAGCTGCTCGCCAACCCACTACAGGCCGGCGTAGGTGCTGAACGGTTCACCAGTATCGGAGCCCAACTCCTAGCCAACCTCCTCCAGGCCGGCGTGGGCCTCATGCACTCCGATGGTGCCGCTGCTCAGCTGCTCGCCAATCTGCTCCAGGCTGGTGTAGGTGAGCAGACCTTCACGGCGACGGGTGTACAGCTCCTCGAGAACCTGCTCCAGGCCGGCGCGGGGACCGGTGGCTCGCCCGCAATATCACAAATAACACTGGACGCGGATGGGACGATAGCAGGGGAGGTCCGGCACGACGCGGGCACTGGCACCCCGTTCTTCACGCACTGCAACGACGCGCCGGACGGGCTGAGCTCGGACTTCGTCGAGAACGACGATAGCGAGAACACCACCACCGCGTGGTTCAGCCTGACGGACGTCGACGCTGACTTCAGCTCCATGGACACGCTGAACATAGACGTCGACGTCGCGGCGACGGGCTTCTCGAACGACAGCTGTACACTTACGGCGCGTATCTTCGACGCCGACAATGACATCACGAACCCATTGACAGCAGAGACTGGCAACCTGGCCACCGATGCAGATTCGACGCGGACACAGCGCAATGTGGTGTTTGCCACCCTGACTGGGACCAAGGCTCAGTGGGACGCGGCGCACATCCGGTTCACCTGGACGTACAATCAGACCGGTGGGCCCGACAACGCGAATATACAGCTATTCGGTTGCGATATTGACGGGACCTTCACTTCGTCAGGTCATACGGGCGCGGGCGCGCAGGCCCTAGCGGATCTGCTCCAGGCTGGCGTGGGCCTTATGCATCCTGACGGCGACGGGGTTCAAACCCTCGCTGACCTCCTCCAGGCCGGCGTTGGAGAGGAAAAATTCACCAGCACCGGTGCCCAGCTCCTAGCCAACCCACTTCAGTCGGGTGTTGGCCTGGAGCATCCCGACGGCGCGGGCGCGCAGCTCCTCGCGCAACTTCTACAGGCCGGCGTTGGTCTCTCACGGTTCACTGGCACCGGCACCCAACTCCTGGCTAATCCACTTCAGTCAGGCATCGGCCTGATGCATCCCGACGGAGCGGGCGCGCAACTCCTGGCCAACCTGCTCCAGGCCGGTACAGGCGCAGCCACCCTGGTGTTCACGGCGACGGGCACCCAACTTCTAGCCAACCCACTCCAGGCCGGCGTGGGCTTGGAACACCCGAACGGCACCGGTGCCCAGCTCCTGGCAGATCTGCTCCAGGCCGGCGTCGGAGAAGAAAAGATCATCGGCACTGGTACCCAAGCCCTCGCCAACCTCCTTCAGGCCGGCGTGGGCTTAGAACACCCGGATGGCACTGGAGCCCAGTTCCTCGCCAACCTCCTTCAGGCCGGTACGGGCGTTGCACGGTTCGCAGGCACCGGTGCCCAGCTCCTCGCCAACCTGTTACAGGCCGGCGTCGGCCTGGAGCATCCCGACGGTGCCGGTGCCCAAACCCTCGCGCAGCTTCTCCAAGCCGGTACGGGCACCTCCACCATAACAGTCACGAGCACTGGTGCCCAACTCCTCGCCAACCTCCTCCAGGCTGGCGTGGGCCTGGAGCATCCCGACGGCACTGGTGCCCAACTCCTCGCCAATCCGCTCCAGGCCGGGACCGGCATCGAACGGTTCCTGGGCACAGGCAACCAGCTCCTCGCCAACCTCCTCCAGGCTGGCGTGGGAGTGCAAGTGTTCAAGGGTGCTGGAGCACAGGCCCTGCAGGACTTCCTACAGTTAGGCGTGGGCCTGGAGCATCCGGACGGCGCGGGCGCGCAGCTCCTGGCTACTCTACTTCAGACCGGTGCAGGTACACAGGTCACCGACGCGCCCTCCGGTGTGGGTGCTCAGTTGCTCCAGGCACTGAACCAGCTCGGTCTGGCCATCACAATCTCACAAGTCTCGGGTTTCATCATCGTGCAGCTTGCGGCAGGCACATCTGTGCGATATACTACTGACGTGGACGTCCGCCAGTCGGGCGATGTGATTATCCGCCAGTCAGGTGACGTGGGAGTATAGAGGCATGGCAGCGATAGACCAGACAAAGGACGCTACGAAGAACATCTGCTGGGGTCGCGGTGACAGCGACGCCAAGGGTTTCATCGTTCAGGATTCCGCTGGCGTGGCGGTGAACATAACGGGCTTCAGCTTCAGGATGACCGTTAACACCGACAAGAACCCAGCGCCGGGCACGGAATTGTTCACGATTGTCGGAGTGATAACCGACGCCGCCGCCGGCAAGGTGGCGTTTGCACCCACCACAACGGACACAGACCAGACCCCCAGCAAGTATTTCTATGACGTGGAGCAGACCGATGGTTCCAGCGCGATAAGCACCATCATCAAGGGTGTGGCCGAGATCATACAGGACATCTCCAAATGACCATCATCGTGGAGGACGGCACAGGGGTCCCAGGCGCCAACTCATTCGAGACAGCCGCCGTCGCCGACACCTACCTGTCCGACCGCAATCGGCAAGAGGAGAACGGCTGGGACGACCTCACCACGCCCGAGAAGGAGGCCAATCTCGTCAAGGCGACCGACTTCATCGAGCAGCGCTGGGGCCTGCGCTTCCTGGGCCGACGGGAGTTCAATGATGTGTCCGCCGCCCGTGCCACACTCACCCTCACTGCTCAGCCAATCTCCTCCGAGACTGTCACCATCGGCTCCACGGTCTATACTTTTGGCTCCGGCGTGGCGATCGGCGATAGTGTCGCCGCGTCCTTGGACAACCTGGTCACTGCTGTCTCCACCCACGTAGACGTTGCACCCAAGGCGGGCGTAGGTGACACCATGCGAGTGAAGGCCAGAGAAACGGGCACCCCCGGCAACGCCATCGTCACCACCGAGACCCTCACGAGTGGCTCGTGGAACAGCACCACTCTGCTGGGCGGTGGCGACAACAGGGAGCCGCAGGCTCTCTCCTTTCCCCGGCTCCAATTGTTTGACCGAGAGGGCCTGGCCGTCCTGGGCATTCCCACCCGATTGCGGCACGCCACAATAGAGTATGCTGTCCGAGCGGCGCTGACCGCTTTGATGCCGGACCCCACAATCGATGCAACGGGACGGACGGTGACCCGCCTGAAGGAGAAGATCGGCCCCATCGAGACCGACACGACGTACGAGGGCGGCGCGGCCATCTCTCAACTTCTGCATCCATACCCAGCGGCGGACAGGCTCCTGTCCGAGTATGTGGCGCCCACTGGCAGAGTCTTCCGTGGCTGATCTCACCAAGCTCGTTGCCACCGCGCAGCGCCTGATCAAGGCCAACGGGCGAAGCGTGACGTTCATTCGTCACGACCAGACCCTCGGCGACGTGGCCAAGCCTTGGCAGGGTCCAACCGACGCTCGGGCCAAGCCCAATGACACAAGCGTTCAGAACGCGGTGTTCTTGGAGCCCAGCTCGGCCCCCAAGCTGGGCATCTCGACCGAGCAGAGCGACCTGGTCATGAACTCCGAGCAAATCATGATGGTCTCCCCAGGAACTGTTGATCTCACAGCGTTCCAGGAGGTTCTCGACGGCACAACGTACTGGAAGATCACGACCATCGAGGTGCTGCGCCCAGGTGCGGTGACCCTGTTGGCCTATGTTGGTGTCAAGCGATGAGTGCAACTTTTGACACTGCCAACGACGAGATCATGGCGTTTTTCACCACAGCGTGGGCCGCCACAGGCCTGATTGCTGTGTACCAGAACGTAGAGGGAGCCAAGCCCACAGCCCAGGTGGCCTGGGCCAGACCGTCACTCCAGCACGGACCCGGAGGTCAGGTCGCTCTGACAGGAGCCCTCGGCACCAACCGGTTCGATCGCACAGGTATCTTGACAGTACAAATCTTCATACCCAATGGACAGGGGTTGTCGCAGGGCTATATTTTGGGTAAGGTAGTGGCTGATGCTTTCGAGGGAAAGGCCACCGCCTCCCAGGTCTGGTTTCGGAATTACCGTATCACTGAGATAGGACCCAGCGATGAGTGGTTCCAACTCAATGCCACTGTGGAATTCTCGTACGACGAGATCAAGTGACACAAATGCAGGAGATGAGCCATCATGGTTGCAGTGAATAAGATTGACGGCAATGTTACCGGTCTTCGCATCGCGGAGGAGCTGACCTACAAGGTGCTTCCCGGCACCCCGATCTGGACTCCGTTCGAGCCCAACAGCTACGCGGATTTCGGTGGCTCGATCACCACGGTCGCCCGCACCCCTATCCAGGGTAATCGCCAGAGGCGCAAGGGCACCGTCACCGATCTCGAGGCGTCCGGGGGCTTCGAGAGCGACCTGACGCAGCCCAACATGCAATCCATTCTGCAGGGCTACTTCTTCGCCGACCTGCGGCCCAAGGGGGAGGAGATTGTGACAGCGGTCGACGTCGACACGACCAACCCCGACGAGTACGAGGTCGCTCTCACCGTTGACTTCCTGGTCGGCTCGCTCATCCAGGGCCAGAATTTCACGAACGCGGCCAACAACGCGGTCAACGAGGTGACGGTGATTACCACGGACGTGTCAGTGGAAGTCGCCGATGGCGTGCTCGTCGCCGAGGCCAGTCCTCCGGCAGCCGCGCAGATCGTCGTGATCGGCCACGTGGCGGACAGCGCCGACATCGACGTGGACGCGACGGGAACCTTCCCGGCGCTCACCTCCACCGCCCTGGACTTCACCACCCTGGGCCTCATCCCCGGCGAGTGGGTGTTCCTCGGTGGTGACCCGGCCACTTCCGACTTCGTGAACGCCGCGAACAACGGCTTCAAGAGGGTCTTCTCCATCGCCGCCACCCGTCTCGAGTTCGACAAGTCCGATCTCACCATGATCACCGAGACCGGCACCGCCATCCTGCTGCAGATGTTTTTCGGCCGGGTGCTCAAGAACGAGCTCGGAACCCTGATCAAGCGGCGCACCTACCAGATGGAACGCCAGATGGGAGCGCCGGATGACGCCAGCCCGACGCAGATCCAGGCTGAATACATCATCGGTGCAGTGCCAAGCGAATTCGCGCTCAACATACCGTCGGCCAACAAGATCACGACCAACCTCTCCTTCATCGGTGCAGACCACGAGACCATCGACGGTCCGACGGCACTCAAGTCCGGCACGCGTCCCGTGCTGGTCGAGGGTGACGCCTTCAACACCAGCTCCGACTTCAGCCGTATCCGTTTGGCGGTCCACACCGGCGGTGTGGAGGCTCCGACACCGCTCTTCGCCTTCGCGCAGGAGTTGACCATCACCATCAACAACAACCTGAGCCCCGACAAGGCGGTGAGTGTGCTCGGCAACTTCGAGGTCACCACTGGAACATTCCAGGTCGGTGGCTCCATCACCGCGTACTTCGCCGACCTGGCCGCTGTCGACGCGGTGCGGGCCAACAGCGATGTCACGCTGGACATGGCCATTGTCAAGGGTGTCACCGGCGCCAAGCAAGGCATCATCCTGGATCTTCCACTCCTGACCCTGGGCGATGGTCGAGCGAACGTCGAGCTGGACCAGTCGATCAAACTGCCGCTCTCCATGGACGCGCTGACAGCGGTCAAGATTGACGCCGCGCTGGATTACACCGCGTTGATGATGTTCTTTGACCATCTTCCGAACGCCGCCGACACCTAGACCGACGACGTTCCCAGGGTGGGGTCTCGAGACCCCACCTATTCCCCCCCCTGAACAGCTGAGGAGCAGTTCCAATGACCAAAAATAATCAGTCCATTGAACCCAAGGGCCATGTGCCCGGTGGAATGTATGAGCAGTTCGCCACGGACATCTCCCTGGAAACCGAGGGGGTCGAGATAGACTATGGCCCCATGATGATCACGATAGC
>SDBT01006948.1_pt1 | contig 18696 bp, 12 predicted proteins | sample 2277101 | NCBI WGS metagenome assembly SDBT01 (sample SAMN10404973, study PRJNA504765) | marine sediment metagenome | isolation source: marine sediment core GS10_PC15, 103 cmbsf | place: Arctic Ocean: Southern Knipovich Ridge | collected 2010
CGAGTACGGCGATCGCTCCGTCAAGTCCGTAAAGACGGCGGACCTTGGTAGCGCAGTTGTGCCGGAGTTGGTGCGGATGCCAGCGAGGCACTTTCGCCTTGTCACAGGCTCGCACCATTGCTTCGCGGTAGGCTTCCTTGGTGTACTGGCCACGCGGTTGTCGCTTTGGATTGGACTTCCGGGTACGATTGCGTTCGCTCGGTGTCAATGGGGTCCTGCGTTTTCGCTGCCTCTCCGCTCGAACTGCTTCCACGGCTTCTCTTGGACTAAACACGTAGGCATCGGGCTTGTCCGGTTTCAAGAACGGCTTGAGAATAGCCTGGAAGGCCTTCTGGCTTACCGTCTCGGCCACTGTTCTTGGCGGCCGCGCCCTGTGCCGGACCGCAGGTCGACGTCGAGTATGCTCAGATATTCGGATCGTCTCTCGCAGTGCCCCGCGTACTGCAACTGCGTGCATCACGGAAGCCGTCGGGTCGAAACACAGCATGCTGACTGCATAAGTCGCCAACGACCTGTACCACGTGCGCCCGCTCTTCGTCCGTCATGTCGGGAAACAGAGGCAGGCTGATGAGCCGTTGCCACTCGGCAGTGGTGATGGGGAATTGCTCGGGTTGCCAGCCGAAACAGTCTTCGTAGTACGGGTGCAGATGCAACGGCCGCCAGTGGACCGAACTGCCGACACCGTTCTCGTGCAACAGCTTGATGAACTCGTTTCGGTCGATCGAGAGCCTTTCCAATCGCAGGCGAATTGGAAACAGGTGCCAGGCGTGAATGCGGTCCGGCGGGTCGGGCGGTACTTCGAGTTCGTCGATATCGTTGAGTGACTCTCGGTAATAATGTGCGATTGTCTCGCGTGCGAGCCGCATGTGTTCGGCTCGCTTCAATTGATGAATGCCAATTGCGGCGGCAATATCGGTCATGTTGTACTTGTGTCCGGCGGCAATGATTCGATAATCCCATGCGGCGCCGTCGTCAAATCGTCTCCAGGCGTCGTTCGATAGCCCGTGAAGCGACATCTGGCGAATTCCGGCGGCCAGTTCTGCGTCATCGGTCACCGCCATGCCGCCTTCGCCGGTGGTGATCGTCTTGTTGGCATAGAACGAGTAGCAGGTCACCGCGGCCGTGTTTTCTCCGGAGCGTTGCCACGGACCGCTGGGGTTCTCTCGAAAGGCGGCAGGCAGGGCATGTGCCGAGTCTTCGACGACCCAAAGGCCATGGCGTTCGGCGAACGCGGCGATGGCCGCCATGTTGATCATCAGGCCCCCGACATGCACGGGAATCACGCCGACCACTTCAAGCCCCGAGTCGACCGGAAGCCCGCCGTCTTTGAGTTGCCTCAGCTTTCTTTCAGCATCATCGAGATCCATGTTGAGTGTAACGGGATCGCAGTCGACGAGAATGGGGACGGCTTCCTGATAGCGCACTACCTCGGCCGTAGCGGCAAATGTCATCGTCGGCACCAAAACGGCCTGCCCCGATTTGAGGCCTAGCGCCTCGACGGCCAAATGCAGAGCGGCCGTGCATGAGTTGACTGCAACGGCATGTTTTGCGCCGACCACTTCGGCGAAATCGGCTTCAAACTGCCGCGTGCGCGGTCCGGTAGTCAGCCAGCCCGAATGCAGACACGCCACGACCTCCTTGATGGCCGCTTGGCCGATCGAGGGACGAAAGAAGGGGACTTTCAGCCGTTGTTGTATGCTACATTTCATCATCAGCCACTCCCTATACGAGATGCTCTAATGGGACTGTCGCTTGCTCGACTTCCGAGACGCCCGCCGTATGGTCCTACGACCTTTACCGGCACAGATTGATACATCTGCTTGACAAATCAGGACCTCCTTGGCCCTTGGTTGAGCGAAACCAATCGATCGGCGAACAGCCTTCCCAGCGTCTTCAGAATAATTGTCAGATCGCACCACAACGACGCCTGCCGCACGTACTGCTTGGCCAGCCGGATTTTCTCGGGCAACACGCGTCCGACGTATTCCTGCTCCGAGTCGTCTGCTTCCGCGAGCACGGCCGCCTCGTCTCGATACTCGATCGACGCCAGATCGGTAATACCGGGCCGAACTTGCAGGATCTCTTCGTAATCGGCCCGAAACATCTCGACGTACTTCGGCACCTCAGGCCGCGGCCCGACCAGACTCATATCGCCCCTGAGCACATTGACCAATTGCGGCAGTTCGTCGATTTTGGTTCTCCGCAGAATGTGCCCCACTCGAGTAATCCGCGGATCCTCGCTGAACGTAATGGATCCGCCCAGTTTGGGAGCGTCTTGGACCATCGTGCGAAACTTGAGTATTTGGAAAGGCGAAAACCGGCGGCCGATACGTTCTTGTTTGAAGAAGACGGGACCCGGGGAGGTCAATCTGATCAGAGGGATGACCACGATCATCAACGGCGCAAGAACCAACAACCCACACAATGACGCCAGGCAATCGAAGAATCGTTTTGTCACAGTTGTGGCTACTCTTTGTCAGTGTGATCGCGGCACAGCCTACCGGCTATGATGTCAACTTCTGATACAGTCGCATATACGAGTCCAACATTCGTTCCTCCGTGTAGGTTTCTCGATAGAGTCGATGCCCCGTCTCAGCGATGTCAGAGCAAGCGTCTGGCGATGTCAGAAGGTATCGCATTGCTTCGGCGAGAGCGATGGGGTCCTTGGATGGCACAAGGACCGCGCCCTGTCCGTCCCGACACACTTCCACGTTGCTGCCAATGGTCGTTGTTATGACTGGCTTGGCGAGAGCGAGGGCCTCCAGTAGTCCGATAGACAACCCCTCCCACAGACTTGGAATAACAACAATGTCGCTCGCCGCCAGAAGTGCTGGGATGTCGCGACGAAACCCCAGGAATTGTACGTACTCTTCCACTTGGAGAGACGCCGCTGCTCGTTCCAGTTCAGATCGCAAAGGGCCGTCACCGGCAAGCAACACGCGAAAAGGCACCTCACATCCGCCATCGATCAATAGCTTAACTGCCTTGACGAGGTATTCCAGACCCTTCTGTTGAGAGAGACGTCCCGTGGAAAGCAGGAGCTTCTCGTCTTCTCGGAGTTTGAATTCTCGCCGCACTTTGTGGATTGCCCTCTCGTCCGTGGAAGGGGGAATTGGAATGCCGTTGGGAATGGCAATGACTTGCTCATCGGTTCCGATGTTCAACTGCATCGCCAGATCGCGGTGGTAGTTGCTAACGGTGACGATCCGACCACACCATTTGGCGGCAACTCTTTCCACTGCCGAGAACAACCGCCTGCCGAGCCAGCCCGATTCCTCGTGAAATCCAAATCCATGTACGGTGTGGACGATTGCGGGAACTCCGGCCAGGCGTGCCGCCCGACGCCCGATCAGCCCCCCCTTGGATGTATGGGTATGTACCAAGTCGTACGAGTGTTCTCTCAGGAATTGCGTAAGTGTCCGCAAGCCAAGCCAATCCCTAATCGGCCGAATCGAGCGATGGATCACGTCCAGATCAACGCATGGGATCCCGTGGCTTGCGAGCGATTCCACAAACGGCGGATCGGTTGCCAGGACTTCCACTTCCCAACCGTGCCGCTTGGCGGCCAAGGCAAACCGGATAACGAGGAAGGAATCCCCGCCGTACTTCGAGTCGCCCACGATCTGTAGCAGTCGCATTATCGGTTTCTCCGGATAGGTGCCCGTTGCTGGACGGCGCCAAGTTACCAAGGGCCTGCTAGAGGGCACGCCATGCCGCGACTTTCGCTTCCCGAAGTGTTACTTCTAATTCCTGGTTTGTGTCAATTGGAACAACGACCGTGTCGGGTCGTTTCCAGTTGTTCACGATACGGTGCCTAAACCGGATGGTTTCGGCCGTATCGTTGTCGTCGGGTTTGTTGCGTTCTTCACTGCGGCGGACTGCTTCCTCGACTGGAAGGGAGGTAAACAGAACGATGTCCGGCGCCGGCATGGATCGCTGGTAGTGAGCGTCGCAGCGGGCAAGCAGTAGCTTGAGTCTCCCTTTGCCCTGGAACCAATCGGGACTGATCCGCGGTCCGTCCATGCCTCCGAGGTTTGAGGCCGGAAAACGGTCCAGGATAACTATTCTTCCTCGCCGTGCTTTTCGATAGCATTTCCTGAGCAGGGCCCATTGGTCATGCGACACGAAGAGACAGCGGGCTACGTACATCAGAGAGAATCGTCGCTGATGGGCCTGCGGTTCTTTCTTCTCCAAGACGTCAAATTCCACTGTGTTGGGTCGGGAGCGTGGGAACAACGCGCGGAACAACGGCAGCAGCCTGTTGGGGAGCCAGGTCAAACAGGTTGCCGGTGGCTTACCTGCATGCACGGCTTCCACCGCAAAATGCTCTTCCAACCATCTGGTCAGTTCCGATACGATAGTCGACTTGCCCGAACCGTCGGCTCCGACCACGGCGATCAGGCTTCCTCCTGTCGACGGCCCCAGTGGAGGACCTGCTCGAAGGAGTTTCCTGGCAACGTGCCGGGCAAAACGCCAGCTCCCTTTGAGGAAACGGTGGAGCGGGTTGTAGATGTGATATGTCTTGAACGCACGATGGAACCGTCGTCCCAAAAGGAATAGACGCACGTAGGTTGAGCGCCCGCGCAACGCCGCGACGGCGTCGCGAAAGAGCGAGATATTGGCAAACGGGAGATAGCGGCGCCACAAACGTTCTGCCTCCTGCTCCACACCCGGTTCATCGCACCAACCGAATTCGCTCAGTACGTGGGAATGCTCGCGCACCATGAATGGCAGCTCACTTAGGGTTCCAAACTCGAGGATCTTGCGAACCACGAGAACAATCATTTCGACGGCCTTAATGGGAACGCAGACGCCATGCAAGGACTCGGTGTTCTCCAGCAGCATCTGCTCGAACGGTAGCCCACAACTCTTCGTCAGTGCACCGCCCGAATTGATGCGAAAGTACACATGCAGGTGGATCAAGAGATCAGCTTGTTCGTCGTAGGCGAAGTAGTGTCGCACAGCCGGCTGTTCGTCTGAGCCCGTTCCCGCAAAATGACGAAAGCCGAGGCTACCGATCACTTCCGAGAACTTGCTTTCGGCCTGATGATGAACGAGAAGGTCCAGGTCCCCGCTGCCTCCGAGTGCCTCTTCCAGTGCTTTGTTGCTTTTCCAGTGGCAATAGCGAATCTGTTTCTGATCTAGTCGATCAAACAGTTTCATCACGACTGGTGGAAAACGGCAGCTTCCCCGAGTCCGGGAAGAACCATGGTCAGCGACCGGCATAGCTTGCGCAGGTGTCATTTTATACTCCAACCGACGGCGTTTATGTGCATAAGGAGATAAAGTGCTCATGGATTCAGATATCTCACGCATATTGAAACTGAGAGACGAGTTCGACGCCGGCACGGGCTCGAAGGAAATCAACAATGCGTCGAACATGTTCGTCGAGCGAGCCGTTATGTTCAGTGTTCTCCACCCGGAATACCTTGTCGCGGATTCGTGGGTGCCGTACCGCGTGATCAAAAGCGAACAGTGCCTGCCGTAAGAAAGCGGCGAGTCGTTCTCTGGATGGATCGCGACGAAACGGTCGGTCTGGTCGTGCAAGCGTCCGTTCCAAAACGACCTCCAAGGGTGCCGTGACGTAAACGACCAGATCGGGCAAGGGAACCGTCTCCATGAATTGGTCGATTTCGGATGGTCTTGGCATTGTTGTTCGATTGGGAAATGCAAAGAGATTGTGGATACACCCCAGCATGCCTTCATCTATGAAGACCCAACTGCCCCGCTGCGTGTGCTTTCGCAAGATGAAATCAGTGGTCAATAATCGCATGGTACTACGATAGCAGCTTACCCATTCCGCAAGATCGTGAGACTCGCGTCTAATGATCTCGCTGGACAATCGAAAGCAATCGCTCCGACGAAGACCTTTGCGAATGAACTTGGGGAGAAGCGTTGCGTTGAGCCACAGGTTTCGAAGTCGTTCGTTGGGGCACCACGACGCCCATCCCTTCTTTGCGACAATATCGGAAGCTAGAGAGACACGTCCTCCTTGTTCACATAGAAGCCCCAAGACCTCTCGTGAAAGTGTCGTTTTTCCAGATCCGGAACAACCGACATACTCGATTAGCATATTTCGCCTTGTCGAAACAGAAAGTGTTGGAAGTCTCACGCAGTAAGTGGATTGACCGGCGGCATACGGCAATCAATCGATGCCGACGCCCTCGTACTTCAGATCATACCACCCGTTTCCACGGACCTTCACGTTCTTCAGCGTCAACGTACCGGTACCTGTAGATTCCTGATAGACCCAAAGGCCAATTTGCGCGTTATCGATGAACCTCGAGCTAGAAACGGACACGACCAGATCTCCGTCGCCATTCTCGGACAACTCCGCTCCGTCGGAGAGATTGCCGATTGCCTTGCATCGGATGAATTCGGCAATCAAATCTCCGTCGTCGTGTTCAGCCACCTTGAAACCTTCGATGCCGTTGAAGTTTGCCTGGATGTTGGCGAATAGGGCTGTCAGTTGTCCGTCCCCCCACTCTCTCAACTGGATACCTTCGTTGCCGTTGCCGTTTGCCTGCATGTTCGTGAACACGGCATCCACGAGCCCGGTGCCATATTCGAATAGTTGGACACCTTCCTCGCCGTTGTCGGCCACTTTCAAGTTGTCGAGTGTTGCATGGAGGTCACCGGTCACCGCTTCCACCAACCGGAGTCCCCTGCGGGCGTTGCCTTCGATCCGCGTATTGAAGACGGTGAGGAAGAGACTTCCCTCACCCGCTTCCTCGATTACCACCCCATCGCCTAGGTCCCCGTCATCGAGGAACCCGTTACCCTCGATCGTCGAGCGATTCAGACTCACATTGATGTCGCCGGCTCCCCCCTCTATGACTTTGAATCCGTTGCCCCCGTTATCATACATGTGGGAGTCGTCCACATAGATGTCGATGTTGCCAGCGCCGGACTCCTGAATGAGGACACCGTCGAAACCCGGTGATAGGGTACCGTTGCCCGTAAAATGGCTGTCCAGCATGGTAACGTTAATACCGGCGTCCGAGTAAGCCGCATCCCTGACGAGCAGGCCGAAGGCCGAGCAGTTTTGAATGAGGACATCTTCGAGCACCACGAAGACGACTTTTCCCTTCTCCGTGGCGGAGATGTCGACGAACACGCCGTTGTCTCCGTCCTCGAAGGTTATCTCTTCGAGCGTCAGGTCGGCTTCACCGGTCGAGGTGAACAGATCGAAGGCCCCTTCGGCGCCGCTGGTCGGTCGGATCGTGACGAAGTTGCCGTCGATCGTCAGGGGTTGTCCGCCCGTATAGACCACGGGTCCGTCGAGTTCGAACGGGCCGGCGCCGTCCAGGACCTCGATTTCGGTGATCGTGGCGTCCGTGTTGGCATCGTCGATCGCGGCGACGAATTCAGCAGCAGTGCCGACTACGACGGCAAGCAAGTTCCGCCGCTCGAGCGGTTCGACTCTCAGCCGTCGGCCCGACACGGTTCCCCTCATCGCACAGCGACGGTTTAAGTAACCTCGCCTCATGACATAGCCCTCCTAGTATGAAAGAAATGGTGTGCTCGGTAGAAGCCGCCCCTCCACGAGTACGGTGGCTATCGATCACCCCTGAACATGATTTTGCGTGGTCTGCCACGGCAACCGTCTCCTCTACGGCATGCTTGCCGCAGAGCCGTCGCACGACGCGCGCGACGTGGTTCTGTTCGTCTTCTCGTATGCTCGGAAGCGGCGGCAAGCTGATCAACCCCTCCCAGGCGACGGTTGCCACGGGACACGGATCTCGGTGGCCGATCAGTTCGATCTGCATGGCATCATCCACAACGGTTTAGTTGGCATAGGCCCCATCGATAAGCTGACGATAAACCTCCTCGTATCCTCGGTGCATGGCGTTGAGGCTGAACCGCTCACCCACCAGTGCTCTGCATTGTTCCCCGATATCCGCTCTCTGCTGGAGAGACATCTCACGGAATCTCTTGATCTCTCGGGCGAACCCGGCGACATCGCGGGGTGGAATCAAGGGGATGAAATCCGTGCCCTCGGCGATCTCCCGATGCGGCCCGATGTCGGACAACACGACCGGACAACGGCAGGCCATGGCCTCGAGCACCGCAACCGGAAGACCCTCGCCGAACGACGTGGAGATAAACAGATCCGCCCGTCGGAGATGACGATAGACTTCCTCTCTGGGGATCGCACCATCGATTGCCACCCGGGAGCGAAGGTCGTCGGCCACGAGCTCTTCCTGAATCTTTACTCGCAATGGGCCGTCGCCGAGGAACTCCAGCCGACTTGTCGAGTCGCCGCTCAGGCCAAACGCCGATAGAACGCAACTCGGGTTCTTGATGTCGATGAGCTTCCCGACCGACGCCACCGTAAAGTGGCCGTTGGATGAATTCTGCGGCGGATGCTCCAACACGTCATCGATCCGGTGAAGGTTGACGCCGTTGGGAACCGCTCGATGTCTCTTGCCGGCCAGCCATCGATAGAGTAGAGGGAAGCTCTCCCGGCTCTCGTGCCCGCAGTAGACGATGCGAGGGAAGAAGGAGAAGACGGGAAGGAACAAAAGCTTGTTTCGAAGCTTGAAGTTCTCATAGGAGTTATGAACCGTGCAAACGCCTCGGCGTCCGAGCCGCCCTCGCAGTATATTGGCCAGCAAGAAGAAGACGGCTACGTGCGGCGTGTGGGCATGCACGATGTCGTATTCCTTTTCGGCAAAGGCGGTCTTCAAGAGACGAAAATAGCATCGTAGTGTTCCGTCACCTTCGAGCAGGGTAATCTCTTTAGGGGGCGTTACCTGTGCCTTGAAGTAGGCGCAGATCGTTATGTCGTGCCTGTGGCGCAACGGGAGTGACAACTCGTTGTACGGACAGCTTTGCTCACCCACACTGGTCGTCAGGCACAGGATGGAGAGACGCTTATTGGATGTGCTCATGACGGACGGCCTCCTTTCGATTCTCCCGCGTTTCATGACTCTTGGAGTGGTTGCCCCGTGGAAGATGGGGATTCATCGTCCCGGACGAACAGACCGGCGCTGATGACGACCAGGCTCAACACGAGCCACGTTTGCTTCCTCGGCATCCAAGGATGGACAAAGGCGCCGATACTCCAGACCATCAGGGTAATGAGCCAGAGGATGGAAATCGGCTTCGGCTGACAAAGGGCCTGATAAAGCGTGATTGTCAGAATCGCGAAGAACAGAATGAACCCAATCAGTCCAACTTCGACCAAGACGGAAAGATAAACGTTGTGGGCCACCTTATTGGTCTTCACGGCGGCCGTCTTATACGCGCCGCTGCCGACCCCCAGTACGGGATGTGCCCAATGGAGGGCGAGGCCTTCACGCCAGATAACACCACGTCCCCCAAAATCTCCCTCGGCAATCGAGCCATACGTGGTGCCCAAACGCTGATAGGACGATTCCGGTAGGAAGGAGGGCAAAGTGAGAAGTCCCCCGACCAAAGCGAGGGGCACGAACGCGCCGCGAACCAACGGAGGACAACGGCGAAGGGTACACAGTACGAACAGCAGAGCCGGCACCGCGGCGATCAGCGAACCCCGACCGGCGGTCAGCACAATGGCCGTCAGAGCCGCCGGCACATAGGCAAAGTTGAGGCACCTCAAGGGAAGTCGAACCTTGTGCCCTTCCGGAAAGACCGCCAAGTACCAGGCAATCGGTATGCCCAATGCCAGAATGAGCGCGATATCGTTTGGGTTGAAACCTCCGGCCGTGTAGCGAGAATAGTCGGTTTCTGGTCCGGTCAAGCGACTGCCGATCAGGCTGACGATCGAGACGGAGGCGCCCAAAATATAGGCTTGAAGCCCTGCTCTTACAGCGGCCGGCGTGCGATAGAGATCCCAGAGGATGTAGACCATGAAGAAGAGCTGCACGTAGGTCCGCACTCGGATAAGCGTTCGCTCGACGTCGACCGTCCAGAGAAGGCTCAGCGTGCTCCAGAGCATGAAGAGAACGACCGCCACGTGAAATGGCCGCGGCTTGCGGAACCTCCCACTGAGGAGAACTGTCTGAAGCCAACAGATGGCCGCGAGCAGCCCCACCGTCCTACTTACGGTTCCCACACCCTTTACGGAGACCATGTCCTCGCAAGGGATCACGAATATCAGGACCAGTGAAAGCCAGTAGGTAATCGTGCGCATACCTAGTCCTTCGTCAGTACGTGGAGGTACTGCTGGACGACCGCGTCCAGTTCGTAGGGTCGCCAACTTTCCGCGGGTGCCGGCGGCGTTCGGCCGGCCAGTGCATCTTCCATCGCCTCTGCCAGAGAAGCCACATCGGCGACGGGTACCAGTGCCCCAAACTGCCCGCCGCGCAGGATTTCCCGAGGGCCACTCGGGCAGTCCGTCGCGACCAATGGAACTCCGCAACACATCGCTTCAATCAACACGGTCGGCAAACCCTCCCAACGGGAGGAGAGCACAAAGGCCGAGGTCTTGGACATGAAAGCGTAAGGGTTCTCGGCGAATCCGTGCAACAGAATGTCATCCTGAAGTCCCAGTTCAACGATGAGCCTCTCCAAGTTCGGCTGCTCGGGGCCCTCGCCCAAGATGACAAGCCGGGCAGGTCGAATCGAACGTATCCGAGCAAACGCGCGGATCAGCGTGGGAAAGTCCTTCTGGGGTACTAACCGGCCGGCCGCCAACAGGACGGGTGGCTGATCCCAACCGAACCAGGGATGGTCTACAGGTACCCGCATCTTCTCTCGCAGGTCGGGGGTGATCACCGGATTGTGGATCGTGACAATACGGGGGCGAGCGATACCCGTCACATCCGCCAGATCATCTCCTACCCCGTCCGATACCGTGGAAATCGTGTCGGCCCAAGGATAGAATCGCCGGATCATCTTCAGCATGAGCCCTTGCTTCCGCGTCCTCTTGTGCTGAAGTGATTCCGAGAACGTATTCTGTGCGCTGAGCACGACGCGAGTCGGGACCCCGGCCAGGCGCCGAGCCCAAACGGCCAGGATATTGGTATAGTTCATCGCCGAGACCATACCGTCGGGACGCTCGCGTCGCAGGTAGCGAATCAAGCCCGGCAAGCTCCACCGAGCCCGCGAAACTCCGAGGTCCACCAAACGCACCGTTTTCGGGATCTCGTCCAGATACGCACCTTCCGCCCGGACCAACACCAGATCCACCGCATAGCCTTGGCGGGCGATTCCTCCGGCCAGATTGAGCATCGACCGTTCGGCGCCGCCTCCTTGCATGGACGGAACAAAGACGGCCAATCTGCCTTGTCTTCTAATCACGGGAAACTCCTTCAATCGGTCGTAGCATGGAAAGGACTTCATCCGCAATCTGACGTGTCGACTTCTGCCCGGTATCGTAGCGAAGCATCGTCGGACCTCCGTGAACCGTCAGGCCGCGGAAGATCTCCTCGAAGGCCCTCTGATAGCGAGAAAGAAACTCGTGGACCTCCGCCTCGGGCTTCCCTTTGACGACGTGCCAACGGTCGCGAGCATGAATTCGGTCGGACAGCACCGGACGGGGAGCGTCGAGCCAAACGACCACGTCCAACATGGCGGCCCATTGACGAAACGCCCGGTCCGCCCATTGGCGATAGACGCGGCTCTTGGTAATCTCCGGGCCGAACTCGCTTAACGAAACGAGATGGAAGAGCGGGCCATGATCCAAGACCGTCACCGTATGCTCCTTCGACGGCTGTCGGATCAAACGATCATGCCACGCCTTCACGTAGATCATCCCCCTCGTTTCCGGCCAGGTGAACCATCTGTCGTGGCGATATCGGCGCAGAAACGTCGGCAGCAGTGTAAACGTGTTACCGATCAGAAACGGGACGTAATGCAGTTTCGAGTCTCGCACGCCGGCTACGACACCCGGATGACGCTGCTGCAGGGCACGAAGCAACGTCGTCTTGCCGGCGCCCGCGGGCCCGGCAATCTCGACCACCTGCGAACCACGTCGCCCCGTGGACAGCTTGGTTGCCGTTTCGTCGCGGTTCTTGCTGGAAATCATTGGGTCACTCCGTCGCATCGAGCCGCATTACCGTCCGAAACCGCCGCAGGAGGCTCTGTCGGCGGGAATCGGACAATCCGGCGCCATAGGCCGCCGCGGCCACCAGCATCACGGTCGTTCCAACGCCACCCACCAGGAGGAGCCAGGAATCCACGGTCAGCGAACTGCCGAGCCACGCGGCGGGTCCGAAAAGGAGAATCGTTACCAGGGCCGGTCTGGGGATACCGCTTAGTTGCGAGCGCAGCGATATGCCCAACAAATGGCTCGCCAACCAGGGATAACTCACGGTCAGAATCGTGCGTCCGGCGATGAACCCCAAGCAGACGCCGGTGACTCCCAGTTGCATGGGCCCCACCAAGAAGACTGCAAGCCCCAGCGAGACGATTGCCGAGAATCCGCCGAGCAACACTTTGCGGCGGATGTTCAACGTCAGATCGATGATGCCGGACTCGTTTCGAAACAGAACGAACTGGAAGATCATGACGATGATCAGCAAGGTAGGAACGGCGCCGGCGTAGTATTGCTCGCCCACCCAGAGCCGAATGAACGCCTGATTCCACAGCAGAACGGTCGTTCCGACAGCCGTCGTGACAATCCAGGTGAGCACGAGCATTTCGCCGCGAATTCGGGCTGCTTTGGCGAGGTCGCCCGAACCGATGATCCGTCCCAGTCCGGGGCATATGGCCGTCACTATGATGGCGATCAGATGGATCATCGTCTCTGGTGTGTGCTTCGTCAGCGTGAAAGTAGTCACCATTTCGGCCGAATCGCAGAGCCCCAAGACGACAACATCGCTGACGAGCATCGCCCGATTGACCAACAGCCAGGAAAGGAACCATCCGCTGAGGCCGAGGAATCGACGTACCTCGACGCGCGACGGTCTGGCCACTGCGAACCATGGGACATTCGATCGCACGACCCGGACGAGCACGATTCCCGTCAGCAAAGTCGTAGCCAGAGCCGCGGTGGCTACGCCCAGCAAGCCTAGATCCAAGGTGACTGCTAGTGCGGTCAATCCACCCCCCGTGACGACAACGGCAGCGGAGACCCCGACGAGCTTGTAGCCCAGGTTTTCGCCGCACAACACCGAACGGGGTATGTCGACGAGACTGACAAGTATCAGATTGGCGACGAGCACCGCCGCCGTCAAACGTACAGCCCAAAACACTTCGCCGGGTGCATTCAGCCACGACGGCGAGAACCAGGCCACGACCGCTCCCAGCCCGGCCAACAGCGGCAAGAATAGGAGCCAGACAACCACCGTACTGCCCACGAACCGGCGTTTCTGCTCGGCGTCGGCCGAGGTTTGGTGACTGGCGATGGTCCACTTCAGCGCCTGAGGAGAACGGCCACTTGCCGCGGACAGATACCCGGTCAGGCGCGTCAGAACTTGCCAAGCACCGTACAGATAATTGCCCAACCCGGCCACCAATAGAGGCTGGAGAACGAAGCCGGTTACCACACGTGCGCCGTATTCCAACCCCGCGGTGAGCGCGTTCAGGGAGGCCTTCCGGGTCAGGCTTTCCGTGGAGAACCATCTTGTGGGTGCTTTCGAGTGGGAAGTTGCCATGGGCTTGACCGACCGTGGTCCGAAGCATGTGTCGTCATCTCACGATAGGTGCGACCAAACGTGGGTCTTCAGTTCCGACAGTACTTGTGTTTGCGAGCCAGAAGCGTCGACGACGTGGGCGGAGGTCCCCCGCCAGTCCAAGTTCCAGATCTCACTGGAGCGTACTCGGACGGAAGACGCCTCCTCGTCCTGCTTACGGCGAACGGCGATCTCCGGGTCGACCCTCAAGACAATCAGCGAATCCGGTGGCATGATCCGGCGATGGTAGCGATCTGCAACGCGCACCAAGAACCGGATTAGTCGATTCGTCGGTCCGTTGTGTACCACCAGATCGGGTTCCAGGCCGTCCATCAACGTGATCTGAGGCAGCGGATAACGATCGCAGATTACCAAGGTCCCGTTGGCCGCAGCGCGCCGCGCCTTCGCGTAGGTTCGATAGCGGTCGCGAGCCGTACACGCTGCTCGTAACAAGGCGGGATATCCGGGAAAGACGGTCGAGCCGGCCTCGGGCGTGTATTGAATAGGCGATTTTCTGAACTTCCCGCGCCCCGCCAAACGGCCGAGCTTCAGGACGCCCCTTACGGTCACGGTGGCCCAAGACCATCGGGGCTTACCCAAGTGGATTCTGTGAGTTTCCAGGTCCCTCGCAAGCCACCGGTACAGACCGTCGATGGCCGTGGTCTTCCCGGCACCGTCGCCCCCGACGACCGCGATAATGGCCCCGCCGCCGACTGGACGATTGCCCGGCAGTGTTTTGCGGACACGTCGACGAATCCCCCGGGTCAGCCGCCGCCACAGTTTCAAGTAGGCGTCTGCCACATCCGACCGGCGGGCGAACCCTCTCAACGCGACTTTCAATTTCCATCCCGCCCACAATCGGCTCGCAGCGGGGCTGTCGGCGTGAAGTGATCGGAGGCACTTTTCAAACAAAGCGCCATCTACCCGGGGTAGGTGCTCTCTCAGGATGTCACCCATGCGGTCTGGATCCGCTCGTGTCCACAGAAAGTCGAACTCCCGCCGCTCCGCCACCGAGAGCGGACCAAAACCACCGAGGAGCGTATCCGGCGCCCCATGTTTCAGCATCATTCGCAGCACAAACACAATCAGTTCAAATTCGGGCGACGGGATCCTGAATAGACACTCGCGCGTGGCCGACGCCAGATAGGGACGCTCGATGGGAAGATGGTAGTTCTTTGTCAAGTCGTGGCCAATGATAAGTTGATAATGGGCATGAATATGAATGATCTTGTCGGCCTGCACGTCGTAGCCGTAGTAGCTGACAATGCCTGGGGGACGCAGGGGGTCCGGCGCAGTCGCCTCGAAGAACCCCAGTCGGCAGAGAATCTCGACAAAACGAGCGATGTCCCCACGGCGAACTAAGAGATCCAGGTCGTTCTCGCCACTGGCCGACCGGTCGATCGCCTCGTTGCTCTTCCAATGGCAATAGTCGACCTTGGCTTCCTCCAGGGCGTTGCACAATGCACGCACCAAGAGAAGCGGCGCCGAAGCCTGCTCCTCGCGGGAGTCGCCGGCCGTCCAAGCGGCGTCTCTTTGCTCATCGGCCAAGATACTCATGAATGGATTCGTCTTTCGTTCATGGTTTCGCTCAGACATCCGTCCCGAGAAGCCACATCAATGCCTCTACGGCGATGGCCGATTCGTGGTCCTGCGTCCCCGGCGGGAGTTGCCCGGCTTCTGCCTTGCCGTAATCAGTGAAGAACACATCGACGGCCGCCGGATCCGGCGCAGTCGGGAGTTCCGAAACACGGGCGGGCATCCCAGTAGCGGGCTGGCCGAGCAACTCGGAACTCGCCGCCATCATGCTGCTCTCGGCGCCCGAAGCGTACTCGTACGCGCCGAGGTCCGGTGCTGCTCCCAAGTAGGCAGTGCTCGGCAGATCCAGCACGACTTCCCCTTGGAACTCGAAATAGGCGGTCCCCGCGTCGATGGCCGGGCTTCCCGTTTGGAGTTCGTAATTGAGATCCACCAGCGGGTCGGCCGACAAGGTAGTCGCGGTGTCTAGGTTGCTGCCCAGATTGTCCGTGCCGTTGTTCCAGAAGAGGTTATGGGCAAGCGTGGAGCCGCCGTCGATTCCTTTGACGGCGATGTTCGTTGTGTCGATGAAGATGTTGTTCAGAGCGACCATATTGTCGCCGCCGGTTACCCCGTAGGAATTGCCCACGAACGTGTTGTTGAACAGATGGATCCGCTCGGCAATACTGGCCGCTCGGTAGTCTTCACTCGTATTGCCGTCGTCCATCAACCCGAAGCCGGCTTGAACATTCCCTTGAATGAGGTTTCCTTCGATCAGAAAGAACCGGTCCGAGTCCTCGGGGAAATCGATCAACTGAATCCCGTCCTGCAGGTTGCCAGAGATAATATTGTCGCGGATAACGATACTCTGCGTGGGACCACTGTATCCTTGTAGTCGGACTTCAATACCGTCGCCGTAGCTGTTGCGGAGCGTATTACCCTCGATGAGAATGCTTAGAATATCGTCCAGATCAATCGGATCATCGGTGACGTTCTCGATCAGATTCCCACGAACGATGCCTCCGCCACCGCTGAAATCGATGCCGTCGATATGGTTGAAGATGTGATTATTGAGGATGTTGACTAAAGTGCGAGCCTTGATTCCGTCGTGTCCGTTTTGAATTGTGAATCCGACAATGCTCGTATCCGTGCCGGAAGAGCCCACGGTGATCGGAGTCCCGCCCTGGGCATCGATGATGGTCTGATCGATGAAGCTCTCGTCACCGGTCGTGTGGAACAGGGACGCCAAGGTAATCGATTTCCCCGATATGTAAACCTGCTCGAAATAGGTCCCCGGGGAGACCAGCACGACCTCACCATCTTCCGCGGCGTCGACGCCGGCCTGGATGGTGGGCTGATCCTGCGGAACCCGGATCGTGCCGGGCACCGCACTCGGATCATATACCGTAATCGTGATTGTTTCGGCATCGCTGCGAGCCGGTGAGCCATCGTCCGTTACTCGCACCGTGGCCGCATAGTCCCCCACGCCTTGCCCACCACTCGGCATCCAACTGAAATTACCGGTCACCGGACCGATGCCGGCTTCGGCGGGTGCCCCGGCGTCGAGGCTGAACGTCAACGTGTCGTCCGGCAAATCCGCATCGGTCGCCGTGGCAGTGAAGTTCAGCGTACTTCCCAACGCCACCTGTTGCTCACCGATCGGTGCCAAGACGGGCGCATAATTCGCCTGCCCGCTGGTCGCATACTCGATGTACAGCAACGGGGCTCCGTTCGGACTCCCGTTGTACGACTCGGCCGTCCGCTCGCCGGTTCCCGTGATAATGACTGCCATCGAGTTGCCACTTTGCCAGCCGAAGCGATCGACGACTTCCTGAATAATCGGCGCCAGCTCCGGCGTCTGCTGATCGATGCCCGCCTCGGCCACGGTGGTCCATGGGGCGGGCGACCACGAGACGGAAGACGCGGTTCGAGCTCGGGACGACGCGTTCCATCTGGACGAACTGAAGATCGCCGCGTCGTCGGCGGCCTCGGCTTGAATCGTCAGAGAGGTTGCCCCCGAATTGGCCTCATCCACCTGGAACTGGATATGAGCGTGGGTGACGACCGCTCCATAGGGGATGTCCACTGCGTTGAATCGCAATCCCACGGTTTGGTTGCTGCCGTCGTAGACCATTTCCAGATCACTGCTCGTCATGCGCATGCTGCCGGAACTTCTCTCTTCCACGTCGTCAAAGCTCGATGCCACGCGAGTCTGAAAACCCTGTCTGATGACGATGGTCGCTTCGTCACTAACGGCGAACTCTCCGTCATCCGCCGTCAAACGAAGCACATAGGTCCCCGCCTCCGGGAACGTGACCATCGCATCCACCGCCGTTGCATCGTCAAAACTGACCGCCGCCGGCCCACTCACCTGACTCCATAGGGTGGTCACCGTCTGCGCGTAGGGCAATCCATCGTCGGCCACGGCACCGTCCAGAGCCACCGGATCGCCACTTTGCAGATTGGCAACGAGGATCGTTCGATTGCCGCCTGCACGGACCAACGGAGCCGTGTTCTGCACGGGCTGGCTCGACGATATGATCGTTTCGTAGACAAGTCCGTCGGGGAAGTTGTCTTGCCCGCCGTCCGCGATGTAAAGGGCCAGAGCATTGGGACTGTCGTTCGGATCCGAGGTTGGGCCAAAGGTCAAGCCTTGCGGCGCTTCGGGAGTTGGCGAAAACCCGCCGATATCGTAGTCGGCGACAAGCGTTCCGTTGAGCGTATACTCGAACACCTTCTGATCCATCCCGGACACGATGAATAAGTGCCGGCTGGGACTGTGGAACGCGATCCCCTCGGGGTCTCCTACTTCGCCCACGACGGAGAAACCGTACTGAAATTGCAGGGCTGCGTCGTAGACCACAATCTGGACTCCGCCGCTGGCTCCGTCGACGACATACAGAAAGCCGGTCGAGGGATCGGAAGTGATGCCCTCCGGATCGGTGGCGCTGGCAACGTCGCTCGACGTACTGATCGTGGCCAGAGGACTGTTCAGGTTGTCGTCGTAGCGAGAGATTTCACTGCGATCGTCGTTGGTGACGTAGAAGAAACCGTCAAATCCGTTGAACGTAATGCCGGTCGGCTCGCGATTGTTGCTCCCGATCTCCTGAAAAAGCTGATCGCCCGACAAGGAGACTTCAAAGATATTGTCCCCCGTGAAGATGTTGGTTAGTTCATTGATCTCGGAATCGGCCAGAACCAGATGCCCCGAGGCCGGATAATACGTGAGGCCCGCAACGTCGGTACTCGGGATTACTCCGCCATCCCAAGTGTCAAAACTGCGAACGAGCGTAATGCCCTCGACCGAGGTGATCGCGAAGTGGAAGGTATCGTCCGGCAGCGAATTCCCCTGGCCGTCATGCACATAGAAAGTGAAAGCGTCGGAAAGCGTGTTCGTGCCGTCGTGGACGTAGACCAGCCGACCGGCGTCGACATCGTCCTGGGTAAAGCTCGTGATCGCCGTGCCCGGATCGGTGGTCAACTCGAGCTGGCCGACGGCCGGGGCTCCCGTCACGGCATAAGTCACTGCCGTGGCCGGCTGCTCGGTGTCGTCGTAACGCAACTGCGTATTGGCAATCGTGAGCGTCCCGCCTTCGGCGAGCGTTCCACCCGTATTGAAGACGGCCGCCGGCGGATCGTC
>SDBT01006949.1_pt1 | contig 18696 bp, 14 predicted proteins | sample 2277101 | NCBI WGS metagenome assembly SDBT01 (sample SAMN10404973, study PRJNA504765) | marine sediment metagenome | isolation source: marine sediment core GS10_PC15, 103 cmbsf | place: Arctic Ocean: Southern Knipovich Ridge | collected 2010
TTGCGCTTGATTCGTGTGCTCGACGTACTGACAAGTACGTCTCCGCTCCCGAATCGGCGCGCGCCTTGTCCTCGCGGCCCCTTACGCCCGCTCGCTTCGCGACGCGTTGAGATATGCGGGCTAGCCTCCGTTTCTCTTTCCGTAACCCTGAATGCTCCCCGGTATTGCTTCCCGAAAGGAGCCGTGCCGTGAAAAGGTTAACGCTGGTTTTCCTCTCCGTTTTCGCACTGGTCCTCATCTTCGCATTCCAAGACAGCGCTCCTGCGCTCGAGGTTTCGGCGGCGGATCTGGAGGGCATTGAAGCCGTGGCGCTTGATTACATCGACGGTTACTACAGCGGCGATGGCGACCGCATGAAGAGCGCCCTTCACCCGGAGCTCGCCAAGCGCATCGTCGCGAAAGACCCGAAGACCGGCGAGAGCAGGCTGATCAACATGGACGCCGAGCAGCTCGTCGAGGTGACAGCCTCCGGCGGTGGGCAGCACTATCTGGCCGAGCAGCGCCTCAATGATGTCGAGATCCTCGACGTCTACGGCGATGTTGCCTCGGTGAAGGTAACTGCCGCCGAGTGGATCGACTATATGCACGTCGCCAAGGTCGACGGCGAGTGGAAGATCATCAACGTGCTCTGGGAGGTAACCCCCGAGGTCAAGCAGAAGTTCGCCGCGAAGTAGAGGTCGTCTGGAGACAGAGGCGGACACAATTCAGCCGCGATCAAACACTTCTTGCAGCTCCTGGTAATTGCTGGCCTTGCTCCTTATTCGGATCGTAAGGCGATCAGGGGGTCTACGCGCGCGGCGCGGCGGGCCGGCAGCAGCGTGGCGACGAGAGCGACAGCGCACAGAAACAGCGGCCCTGATCGGTTCAACGAACAGAAGCGGATCACCCTCGGTGCGGACGGCCAGCGACCAAGTGTTGTCCTGGTCGCTCTCGAACGGGATGAACATCTGTACCAGCGAGTCGTTGGCGATGCCGTTGTTTTTGACGTTGCCGACGACTCCCACGACCTCCATCCAGCTAGCGTCCTCGAGGTCCTCGAACGAGGTGTTCATCTCGTGCCAGTCGACGAAGTTCGGGTAGGCGACCGTAACCGTGCCGAAGCTGCTCCAGTGCTCGTACATGATGACGAGCTCGTCGGGGTCTTCGTAGGGAAGAGGCTCGAGCAGTACTCCGTTGACGACACTGAATATGGTCGTAGTGGCGCCGATTCCGAGTGCGCGCGTGAGGATGACCATGAGAGTGAGGCCGGGGGTCTTCGCCGCGGTGCGTATGGTGAACTGGAAATCGGCGATGACATCCCTGAGATACTCGCCCAAGAAGGCGAAGGCTAAATCTCGATCGGCGGCACGGGTTGCGACATGCCGCCGATCGAGACCTGTTGCTTGCAGACTGCTGTTCCCGGGAGGGCGGCCACGCCCGCCCAGGGGAAAGGCTCCTAGACGGCGTGAGGCCGCGGGAACCTTTCGAACTCGACTGCCACCTCGAACTGTCCCTCAGCACCCAGACTTCTGCGTACTATCCCTGTACGGAACTGAGGGGTAAGACCTGTTGGCTCAGGGAACTGGATCGTGCAACGCAGTCCAGCCGGCAACCCCTCGTTGACCTGGGCCCGGAGACCACCGCGGCAAAGGTTGATGGTCTTGCCCGCGACCATCGCCTCGGAGACCCCGTTGACCTGAACGGCCATGTCGAAGGGGATAGCCACGGGGTATCGCGGCCACGTCCGTCGATCGACTCGAGCTGAAAGCATTTCGCTCCTCGCGCTAGCAACCTGGTTGTCACGCTCGGAGGATCGCCCCTTTTCCCCCAAACACAAAAGGGCACCGCCGACTTGTCGGGTCGACAGTGCCTCCTCAATTAGCCCTACAGGATCGGAATATTAGACTAGATCATCCTAGTTGCATAGGGGCGCCAGCCGCATTCAACGAGTCAATGCAACAAACTAGACCACAGGGTCCCGAAAAACCGCCAACAGCATTCTTTCGCCTTCTGACGCTCTGAGGGGCCGAAAAGGCTCGAGAGTGCAAAGAACCCTTGATTTCAAGCACTCTGGCTGCTACAATTTTGAACATTAGAATGTCTCGAAGCATCCCCCGTATATAAATTCCAACGTACTCGACTATACCGAACGCTAGTCGGCTTTCTCCGGACAGCCGAGGATCAAAGAGGCAAAATGGACTCACTGCAGCCGCGCGATGATCGACAGGACCGTGCGTACATGACGGGTGACGACGTGGAAGGGCTCTCCCAGAAGAATGGCGGGTCGGCTCTCGACGAGCGCCAGCTCAGTCGTGTGCTCGGCGGCATGGATATCGACGAAGATCTCGAGGTCGAACAGAAAGACGACTTCGAGGACGAGTCAGAAGAGAACGAAGACGAGGATGACGACTCCGACGATTCGGAAGACGAAGACGAGGTTGTTGCCGAGCACGAGTCGGTCGAGAGTGAGAGCCGCCACGTCGAGGCGGCCCCGGCGGATGTCGAAGAGAAATTCGCCCCGGGCCCCGAGGACGTGCTCGATCCAGTAAAGGTCTACTTCCGCGAGATGGGCGAGAAGGCCCTCCTGGATCGTGAGGGGGAGGTACGTCTTGCTCGTGCCATGGAGGATGGTCAGATCGGCATCGTGCAGGCGGTGCTGAACTGCCCCCTGGCCTCCGAGTATGTTTTGGATTGCCGTGACCGGCTTCGCGATCAGAGCTTGGCCCTGAGTGACTTCACCGATGGATTGGATATCAAGATCCGCAAGGGAGCCGACGAAGTCGTTGAGTCGATCAAGTTCATCGGCAAGGTCCTCAGGAAGGTCAAAAAAGAGCGCGATACGCTGAAGAAGACCCGTGCCAAGCTGCGGCGCAAGCTGCGTGAGGAAACTGAGCTGAGAATCCGGCTCGAGGTTATCGAGATTCAGGCGCGGATCGCGTCCGAGCTCGAGAGGTTCAACCTGACCGAGGATACACTCGAGATCATAATCGTCCGGATGCGGCGGCTCGCTGGCAGGTTTGCACGCGAATCGTACGATGGTAACGATGCTCTCGTTGTCGATCTCGAGAAGCAGCACCTGGTAACCCGCGTGGAGCTGCAGCGCTACTTGCGAGCGATCGAAGACGCTGAGACCAAGCTCGAGTGGGCAAAGGGTGAGCTGACGACGCGCAATCTGCGACTCGTTGTCTCCATCGCCAAGAAGTACTCCAACTACGGCTTGCCGCTGCCCGATCTCATTCAGGAGGGGAACATCGGCCTGATGAGGGCGGTCGAGAAGTTCGACTACAAGCGCGGCTTCAAGTTCTCCACCTACGCAACTTGGTGGATCCGGCAAGCAATCACTCGTGGCCTGGCGGACAAGGGCAAGCTCATCCGCGTTCCTGTCCACATGACGGAAACCCAGCGCAAGGTCAAGAAGACCTCGAACGAGCTCTACAAAGAGAAGGGTCGCAAGCCCACCACCAAGGAGATCGCCGAGGCGTTGGAGATGCCGCTCGAGACGATCAAGCTGGCGCTTCAAGCGGGCAAGAAGACCGTCTCACTGGACACGCCGATCGGAGACGACAACGACGGCGAGTCGACCCTGGGGCATTTCATCGCTCGCGACACGCGGGAGTCTCCAGTCGAGACTGTCTTGTCCAAGGACCTGGCGTCGCACACCTCAAAGGTACTCTCCACGCTGACTCCCCGTGAGGAAAAAGTTCTGAAGATGCGCTTCGGGATCACCGAGGACAAGGAGTACACCCTCGAGGAGATCGGGGACCTGCTCGGTGTCACGCGCGAACGCATCCGGCAGATCGAAGGCAAGGCACTGCGGAAGCTGCGTCACCCGCTGCGGCGCAAGAGTCTCGAGGAGCTCATCGCGTCCTGAGAAGTGTGCCCGGGCCCTTTCCGTCGCGCGCCATGGCGCACGCGCGGCCACGACCCGTTGAGAAATCCAGGCTAGTTTCCCCCGACGACCTCCGAGCAGGCTGAGGCCATGAGCCCCAGCTCGCGGACGACTCGCTTGGCCTGCGCGAGTTCGGCCACGAGGAAGCCTGTGCGCGAACCCGGCTCCATCATGTCGGGGTAGTTGTGCGCGACAAAGTAGAGCCCGCCGGGTTCGGTCTCCAACGTCAAGTGCGCCGCCTCTGTTTCTCTGGACGCGATCTCGTGCGTGCCGGGGACGACCCGGCAAACCACGAAGGACTTGGTGGCGAGTGCCCCGATGATCTCTCCATCCAGGAAGATCCCGACCCGAAACGTCGGCGATTGCAGCGTCTCCCGATATAAGTAGATCAGGGACATACTGGGCTCGGCAGTAAACGACTTTGCCTCTTTTTCCGCCTCAGCCAGCCAGGGCCATTCTTTGGTCGCGCAGCTCGCCAGGCCGGCGAGGCAAAGCACGACCGCAAGTCCCCGTGTCCATCCCTTCATGAAGTGCATGAATTCAGAGTCCCCTCGGTAGGGCTGCCGCGTGCCTTCCACCACGGCCTGCTAGTACCAGAATCTTTCACTACGGCTCTGCAAACGGCAAGTCTGCATTGACCGGCAGCGGCGCTTTGTTCTAGGATCCGCGCCCACGACCCATCAAAGCCAATTCGGGGAAGATACACCGAAATGGTTCCGGTCTGCATCAACAGCACCCGCCGTACCGGCTCAGCGAGGAAGGGGGAGTACCCATGCACAGTATTCGTGGTTCGATCCTGGGGCAGAAGCGCATCCCGAAAGCTCTGGTTGTTCTCTCGATCGTGACGTCTTTCGCACTCGCCGGGTGCGGTGGCGATAGCGTCTCGACCAGCGAGGGAGATGAGGCAGGGCAGGTCGCCGAAGCCAGCGCCACGCAGCCGATTCCTGTCGATCGGGCGATCTATGATCATCCTAGTCGATCGCAGGAGGACAAAGATCAGGATGCGGGTCGCATGGCCCTCGATATTTATGAGTGGCTCGGCGTGCAGCCTGGCATGACCGTGGCCGATGTCTATCCCGCCGGCGGTTACAACACTCACCTTCTGTCTCTCGTCGTGGGAGATAGCGGCAAGGTCCATAGTGTCTTCGAGTTCTATGCTGAAAAGGAGCTCTCCGAGGGCCGCGTGTACCGTGTGCCGCAAGTGGAGGAGCGGATCGAGCAGGCAGGCATCGCGAATGTCGATTTGACCCTGACCCTCGATGAGGTGCCCTCCGAAAGCATCGATGTGGCGATTGCCGTGCGCAACTACCACGACGTCGAGTGGGTCTTTCAGGGCTACTCGCGCACTGAAACCGTGGCCAATTTCTTCCGCATGATGAAGCCGGGTGGCCTGGTTGGCATTGTTGAGGCAGCGACCGATCGCGAGGGCTGGGATCAGGAGACCCATCGTTTGAACGAGGCGGTGGTCATCGAGGATTTCACCTCTGCGGGTTTCGAGCTCGTGGAGTCCTCGGACATGCTCCGCAACCCGGCTGACGACCACAGCACTTCAGGGTTCGACGAAGGTCGTCACACCGTCGACCGCTACTTGCTCAAGTTCCGCAAGCCGGCTGAGGCCTAGCAGGCCGTGGTTAGTTGCCCCCGTCCCACATCAGAGTGATCACCGTCAGATTGTCGTCAGGGACCTCCATGATGGTCAGTCCCAGTGTGCCTTCGCCACGCCCACAGGCGAGAACGGTACCCATGGGGCCTACCATGTCCGAGCGGATCTCGAAGCCATTGGCCTCGAGCTGGTTGCGGTACCAGGCGACCACCGTGCTGGCTATCTCGGCCACTTCGAGGGAGATCTGCATTCCCTGGCCCGTATTGATGACCATTCGCGGTGCGGAATCGGGGTAGATGGGGACAAACGAGGGAAGGTCTTCAGGGAGAGGAACGCTCTCACCGACCTGCATGGTCTCGCCATCGGGGCCACTCACAGACAGCGTGCCGCTCTCGGAGTCGAGGTCGACCTCGCCGCCCGTTTCTGCCTCGATTGCCTCCTCGACCATGCGTTCGGCGCATGCGCCCGGGCTGCATGCAGCCACGCCAACCACGAGAACCAGCGCCAACCAACGAACTGAGGGCCTGCACATAGATTTCCTCCTCGGGTCCAGAGATAGATGTCTGCCGTCCGTGCGAGGCAATGCCTCGAGAGGCGAGAGCATTGTACTGACTTTCGCAGCGAAGGTGCAGGCTAAAAGCGACCGAGGAGGGCGGGCTGGCTCAGTTGTCGGAAGCGACGACGATCAAACCCAGGTCGTATTCCAGCCGCACTCCCGCGATACCGTCGGTAACCTGGATGCGCAGGGCCGACGCACCCTCTCTGGCCGTCGAAGGGATGCGGGCCTCGAGCAGCAGAGTCGTGGCGTCGGAGGCTTCATCGTAGCTTTCGCCCACGACCAGTATGTTGCCAACCTCCCGAGTGTTGCCGAACGCGTCGACGAGCAGGGCATTCACCGCGCTCATGATCTCACCGGTCACGGGGTGGCGGTCAAGATGGTGCGCGACCAGCAGGAAGTGGACGGGTTGACCGCGTGGAACGTCAGGTACAACCGCCGGCGTGAGCTCGCGGGCACCCAGCTGGAAGGGGTAGGCGACCGGCCCGCCTGCGCGCCTCTCCGGCGGTGCGTCTGCGTCGATACCTCGCATTAGCAGGCCGGGGTGGGCCCGGTCAACGAAGACCGGCCCCGACAGCGAGGGCCTCCCCGCGGCGTAGTCAGGAACCGAAACCGGGATGGTCTGCGTGCTGATTCGTCCGCTCCGCGTTTCCCTGATCAGCACGCGAACCCGATAGTAGCCTGGGCGTGACCACAGAAGGTCGTAGTAGCGGAACGGCAACCCGGACAGTGCCGTTGACCTGAGAGAAGTGAGATCCAGGCCTGTCCCACGGGAGAAGAAATCGAGAATGCGATCGTCGTCGTCGAGCAGGTAGCCGAGCATCTCGATCTCCACACGACCGTCACCTCGCTCTTCGGCTATCGCCTCGAGTTGTTGCCACGGGATCTCGATGAGAGTCGCCACGCGGTTGACGGTTCCTTGCCCCGCGAACGGAACGGCCGCGGCTTCGAAGCTCATGCCGTCCTGCTCGATTCCCTTGCCGAGGAACTCGGCGAGCTGCATCTGTCGCTGGGCCGCATCCATGTCGGCGAAATCGGGAGGTGGCGCCAGCCGCGAGGGGGCGGAGAGCACCTCGGCCCCGTCCCGCGTGACCTCGATCTCGAGGTTGACCACCGCCGGGTCGTCCGGGTCCTTCGAGTATGCGACGACGTAGAAAGCGCTCGTGCTTTCCTCGAGGTCGACCAGGGCCCCACCGATATCGTTGGTGTTGAAAGTAAAGGTGCCGGAGGTCTCAGAGCTGATAAGAGACAGGAATTGAAAGCCATTTCCCCTGCCGCCGCTCGCGAGCTCTGACGTATCAAAGGCGTGGATCACGGTATCGGCGGCTCGTAACTCGTCGATGGCCTTCTCCAATGCCGACCGTATCTCAGCGCTCCCGAACCTCGTTTCACCGTCGACCCTGTCCAGCCGATTCTGCTGCACCAGGTCCGTATCTCTGGCGAGCTCCTCGAGACTCTGGCCTGTCAGTGCCTTGTCGTCGAATCCCTGCGAAAACAGGATGACGTGCTTACGGCCGTGGGCCGCCTGCAGCATCCTGCCGAGCTCGCCGATCTGGTTGACGAAACTGACGGTCACACCTTGGTATCGCTGAAAATCGGACCTCCGCATCGCCTCGAGGATGTCCCCCATCTCACCGCCGGAGGCCTGCGCGCCGGCTCCCCCGCTCGAAGGCGCGCCTCCGCCTGTGCCCAGAAGGTCGTCGTACGCATTCTGCAGGTCGAAGCCGACCGGGTCGACGACCTTGCCCGCCTGGCTGAGACCCAACTTGGCGATTGCTTCGTGAGTCTGGGAACGATCGAGGGTAAAGGGGCTCAGAAGCTGAATTCCGCCGACGTGGCTGAAGCTGGCTACGGCGATCAAGTCATCCGCGCGGACTCTCTCGCGTATGAAGTCATCGGCGGACTGTTGCGCCACTTTGATCCCGCGCGCAGAGTTGAAAGCGAGATCGAAGAACAGAAGAAACTGGCGCCAGGCAGCCGGCGGTGTCGATGGGGCGGCCGGGCCAGAGGACAGACTCGCCGTCCTTGGCCGCAAGGAGTCTCCCGTCGATAGGCCCTTGTGGATATCGACCTCATAGACGAAAGAGACATCGCGGAGCTCGCCATTCACCTGAAGTTGAAAGTCCTCGCGTGTCAAACCCGGGACGAACCGCCCGTCATCGTCGCCGACCATCACCTGCAGCTGCACCACCTCGACGGTAGCCCCGAAGTGGGGTCGTTCGACCTGCTCCTGGGGGGCCGCCGCAGAGGCGGGAACAGAGAGGCCGGCAACAGCCAGGCAAGCGATCACCAACCCGGCAGCTGGGCGGGGGCCGCCGCGGCTGAAGAAGGAGAGGGCTCGGAGGATTCGGCAGAAGAGGCTCCGGTGTGTTTGCGGCATGGCGATCAGTCGTTTCTGGGCTAATGATTCAGCGGAGAGGTGCCGGCTCGCGAAGGACGAGCCTGTCCCTATGCTACCAAAGCGGCGCGAAAATAACGCGTCCAGACGTGCTCACGAATGGGATCCGGCGTGTCCACGATTAGGATCCGCTGTCCCAGATCCGGACTCGACCGCCCTGGCAGGCTCATTCACAAGGCCCACCAACCTATTGAAAACAAGTGATTTGCCTGGGGAGTTCGATGGCACAGCACTTGCATTTTTAGCCTGTCAGGAAAAACATGTTTCGAGATCTGAATTCCTTGGACTTCTTGAGGTGTGAGAATGAGCAACCTTCTTCATGATCTGCGCTTCGGGCTTCGCTCCTTCGCGAAGAGCCCTGGGTTCACCGCGGTCGCTATCCTCACGTTGGCGCTCGGCATCGGGGCGACGACCTCGGTCTTCACGGTCACAGACGCGGTAATCTTGCGACCGCTGCCGTATGCGGAACCGGAGCGTCTCGTCAGCGTGTTCGTCACTGAACTGTCGCGCGGCGTTTCCCGGACGAATCATGCTGGGGCCGGCTACCTGGATTTGCGCGACCAGAGCGAGTCGTTCGACGGGCTCGCCGCCTACCGTGGGTTGAGCATCAACCTGGTGGGGGGGGAGGTGCCGGTGCGCATTCGAGGTGCTTCGGTCATGCCCGAGTTCTTCTCCGTGCTCGGGGTGGATGCGCTGATCGGGAGGACCTTCTCACCCGCGCTCGATGCCCCGGAATCGGAACGCGCTGTTGTCCTGGGCCATTCTCTTTGGCAGACGCAGTTCGGCGGCGATGAGGAGCTTCTGGGACAGAGCCTGAAGCTCAACGACGAGCTTTACACCGTTGTCGGCATCATGCCCGCCGGCTTCGAGTTCCCCGTCGGATCGGAGCTGTACCTTTCGCCACACTATCGGGTGCCCGACCCGCCGTTCGATTTGGGCGAAGATCCTGCCGAAAACCGTGGCGCCCAGTACTTGAGCGTCGTCGGTCGATTGCGGGATGGCGTGCGTCTGGAGCAGGCACAGGCAGAGCTCGACATTATCGCCGCACAACTGGCCGAGGCATTCCAGGGTTCAAGCGGGGGGGAGGGACTCGTGACTGTCTCCTTGCACGACACCTTGGTCAGCGAGGCTCGACCCCTTCTGTACGTGCTTCTCGGTGCCGTCGGGTTCGTGCTTCTGATCGCCTGCGCCAACGTGGCCAACCTCTTGATCGTCAGGGCGACCCGCAAGGAAAAGGAGCTTGCCATTCGAAGAGCCCTGGGTGCCGGCGTTGGGCGCATCGTTCGCCAACTTCTCACCGAGAGCATCTTGCTGGCCCTGATCGCCGGCATTTTCGGAGTTGTGCTGGCCTTGTGGGGGACGGATCTGCTCCTCTTGCTCGCACCTGCCGAGATCCCCAGAGCCGAGGAAGTCGGCGTCGATCTCAGGGTTCTGGGCTTCACCTTTCTGATCGTCGTCGGTACGGGCGTTTTGTTCGGCATGGCCCCGGTGCCGCAGGTTTCACGCGACAACCTACAGTCGACCATCAAGGACGGGGCAGCACGAATCACGGGTGGTAGCGCCAATCGCCTTCGGAAAGCGCTGATCATCGGTGAAGTGGCGATTTCCTTTCTGTTGGTGGTGGGCGCCGGGTTGATGGGCCGAACGTTCCTTTCACTTTTGGCAGTAGATCCGGGCTTCGACAGCAGCAACACGCTCGCCGTCCACATGGCCCTTCCCGAGAACAAGTACTCCGAGGATCACGAGTTCCTGGCTTTCTATAACGGCGTGCTCGACCGGGTGGAGACGATGCCGGGCGTCGAGTCAGCCGCGATGGTGTTGACCCTGCCGATGAACTCCAACATCCGAGGGACGCTGAGCATCACCATCGACGGCCTGCCGAAAGCTCCAGGGGAAGATTTGGTTGCCGGGTTCCAGGTCGTCAGCCCGGACTACTTCCGGACTCTTCGCATTCCGCTGCTCGGCGGTCGGCTTCTGACAGCGGCCGACAGCGAGGATGCACCGCCGGTACTTCTCATCAACCAGGCCTTCGTCGATCGGCACTTCCCCGACGAGGAGCCCTTGGGGAAGAGGATTACGTGGGGTGACGGGGAGGCTCCCGACACCACCTGGTCGACCGTGGTCGGCGTCGTCGGCAATACGTTGATGGAGGGACTGGATGACCAGGCTGAGCCCATGACCTATCAGACCTATCCACAGGCCTGGTTGCCATTCTTGACGCTTGTCGTTCGCAGCCACGGCGATCCGGCTGCCCTGACGGGCTCGGTGCGAGCTGCCATCCTCGAGGTCGACCCGGAGCAGCCGATCTACGGTGAAACCACGCTCGATGAGGCGCTGGCGGGCACCCTTGGGAATCGCCGCTTCAATATGCTGCTGCTCGGAGTGTTCAGCTTCGCAGCGCTGGTGATGGCGGCGGTCGGACTTTACGGGGTGCTGAGCTTCTCGGTCGAGCAGCGCACGCGGGAGATTGGTATCCGTAGGGCGCTCGGTGCCGAGCAGGGTACCGTGATCCTGCAGGTGGTGCGGGAGGGCTCGACGCTCGTGCTCATCGGGCTACTGATCGGAGTGGCAGGCTCGTTCGCTCTCTCCGGAGTCGTTTCGAGCCAGATCCACGGGGTAAGCGCGGCCGACCCGATCAGTTACGCGATCGGGATCCTGGTTCTCGGGACAATCGCGCTCCTGGCCTGCACGGTTCCTGCGCTTCGAGCCTCGCGTGTTGACCCGATTGTCGCCTTGAAGAGCGAGTAGCATAACCCAAGCCGCGACGGCGAGCTCCGCTCGGAGCTCGCCGGGTCAGCGGACTGGCTGAGGAGCCGAAATCGCGACCAGGTGCGATCGCGTGCGGTAGAAAAGCACGCCCTCTGAGATCGCCGGTGTCGCCATGCACACCTCGCCCATATCGTTGTCGGCCAGCAGTTCGAATTCTGCGCCGGCCCTGACAACGTAGACGTCTCCGTCTTCACTGGTGAAGTAGATCTTGCCGTCCGCCGCCACTGGCGATGCGCTGAATCCCGAGCCACCGGGTCCCAGCCGCTGTCGATACAGGCGTTCGCCCGTTCTTGCGTCGTAGACGGCGAGAACGCCATTGTTCCTGAGCAGGTAGAGATGACCGCCGTAGACCACCGGGGTAGGCAGGTAGGCGCCCTCCCGCGGCTGGCTCCAGGCGATATGCGGATTCGAGGAGGCGTCGCCCTGAAGAGAGATGTCGCCGGAAGCGGTCGCGCGAATCGCATAGATCGGCGACATGGAGCCATGCGCGTTGGTGATGAAGATCAGGTCCTCGCTCACGATCGGAGTGGGCACGGGAATGTCACCGCCTCCGGTCATCCTCCACAGTTCGGTGCCGGTGCCGATGTCATAGCCACCAATGTGGCGGTAGCCATTGACGATGAGCTGCGTCTGACCATGCGACTCGTGAACCGTCGGGGTGCTCCAGGTGGGTACGTCATCGCGCGCGATCCGCCACCTCTCGGTACCGTCGTCCGCGTCGAAGGCTGCCACGAAGGAGTCGTTCAGCACATCGACCTGCACAAATACCATGCCGTCGTGAAGGATGGGAGAGGCGGCGAATTCCCATTGAGCGGACGGCACCATGAAGAATCCGGAATCGAGCACCCCTAGGTTCTTCCGCCACAGGAGATTTCCCTCCATGTCGTAGCTGTACAGACCCTCGGATCCGAAGAACGCCACGATGTGCTCGCCGTCGGTCGCCAGGGTGGAGTTGGCGTGTGTGGCCTTGGGGTGACGCATGATCGCCGGCACGCCCCGATGTGCTTCCTGCTGCCAGCGCAACTTGCCCGACCTCTTGTCCAGACAGATCACCTGCCAGCTATGGACGCTGTCGTCGTTCACTGGAGTGATGTCTCCATACAGTCCGACGCGCAACGATTCATCGCCATCAGTGGTCGCCGTGGTTACACAGACTAGGTTGTCCCACACAATGGGACTTGAATTCCCGAGGCCGGGTATCGGCGTCTTCCACATGATGTTCCGGGAAGCTTCGACATCCCAATCGACGGGTGTCGAGTAGCCTTCGGAGATGCCACGTGCATTCTCACCACGGAATCCCGGCCAATGCACACCTCCTGCGGACCGTGACTGCGGCGAGACGGTGTGCGGTCGTGCCGAGGCGAAACCGGACTGGATGATGACACCGGCGAGCAGCAAAGTTGCGACGGCGACGATACGTGCATTGGCTTCTCTGAGTCTCAAGACAGCATCTCCACTCTCGGATGGACCGAGATTAGCGCTGAGCGCGAATTGTCTTACGGGTGGGGACCAAGTTGTACCACAAGAAACGCCCCGCCCGGTATCCGGGCGGGGCGCCTCAGCGGTTACCGCGGTAGCGGCTACAGACCGGAGAGCAATCTATGGATCGATCTGGATTAGGCTCGCCTGGGTGGTATCTCCCACGATGTCGTAGAAGGCCAGTGCCAGCCGCTGCTTCTTGCGCTGCAACTTGGCCGTGAACTGGTAGGGAATGAACTGGCCGGCCGCCGGCGGTGTGTCGCTCGACCAGCCAATGGTGACCGCCTTGACCTCCGAGACGGCTCCGTCCTCATCCATCGACGCGTAAAACAGCACGCCGCGGATAATGAACTTGCCCTCGCTGGAGACCGACTCGAGGTTGCCACCGTCCAGCACGATCTGCACGGGGACGTTGATCTCCTTGCGGCCCTCGCGCTCGATCTCGCCCAGGACGACGTCGAAGTCGTGCATGGTGTCCGGATCCCGGAACAGCAACGAACCCTGCACCGACAGCATGACCGCCTGCTGGGCTGACATGTCGTAGTAGCTCTGACGGTGACGGATCATCAAGTCGGGATTGGTCGTCTCGATGCGGATGGAGTGGCGCTCGTCATCGCCCTGCCAGTCAGGCGTGAAGCTCACCCAGTAGTAGTTGTCGAGGTCCGCGGCCGCCTCGCTGAGCGCGGTCACGCGCTGGGAATTGATCAAGGCCATTCCGCCGGTCTCGACGGCCACGAACTGCATCGTGTTGTGTATTTCGCCCTCGAGGAAGAACTGCGACCGCTGGTTCGGTGCCTCTCCGGGGCTGCGAGCACCCATCGATGTCTGCATGCCCGGCATGTCCACGCCGTAAACCGTATAGCCCAGGAGGTTGGCCGTGCTGGCCAGCGGCCCATAGAGCTCGATACCTCCCTGGAATTCCGGTTCGTTGATCATCCGACCTTGGCTGCCGCCGACGTACTGACCCGGGTTGAAAGGCCAACCACCGGAGGCGAGGAGCAGAACATTACGACCGTCCGGCACGGGGATCCCGCGCATGGCAGCCATCGCCGCGCTGACCGCACCGCGCAGTTGGCTCATGTACAAATGAGCGTACTGGCGCTCCTGGCCATCGAGATACCAGACGTCGCTGTTGCTTCGGCGAGGGTCGTTCCCCCAGGCCCTCGACGGGTCTCTCCACTCTTGGCTCGCCGGGCGGTCCCAAACGTCCCAGGAGTTGCGCTCCGAGCGCCGCTGCAGACCCAGCGCGGGACGTTCGATTGCCTCGTCGAGAGCCGCAGTGACCTCCTCCTGCGAGCTCGTCCAGTTGGTGAGCAGGTCCAGGCCCTGGCCGTTCCAAGCGATGACGGCGACCTGGTCCTCTGGCCCGACGTTCTGAATCCTCTCTTTCAGCGCGTTCAGGACTCGGCTCTTGTCGTTCGGCAGGACGAAAAACTCATCGATGAAAATGAGGAGGTTCGCGCCCAAGCGCTGCTCGGCCTCTGCCGCCGGATGATTGGTCTCGCCACCGACGATCACACCGTCACGGACCTCGGTGAAGAAATCGATGTCTACGAGCTGGTCATCGACGTAGAGCCGGAAGTTGTCTTTCGTCAGGCCAGGGACACGCTCGCCGTCCCTGTCCATGACGACCGCCTCGATGTTCATCGCGCGGACTGTAATCTGGTCGGTGTGCTCCTGCGGTAACTGGCCTGCACCGCTGTTGATCGCGGCGGAGAGTCCAACCGGCAGGCAGAGAACACCGATCAGCGCGATAACCTTGGTGCGCCAAGTCAGGTTTCTCATGTGGTGCTCCTCCTTTTGTTGACGAAACTGGGGACGGAGACCAACAATGGCCTCGCCGTGGCTGGCGAGCCACTCGCTCCGAAATGAATACTTCCCAGAAGTCGTAGATCCCAGAATCGAACGATTCAGCAGAATTCTACGAATGATAGCGTACTGGCCATCAAGGCTCCCGTCGAATCAGGGTGCGCGTTCGCGAGCCTGCCGGTATCCTGACACGGATGGTATTCTCGGGCGGCATCTAGATGGCCTCAGCGGGAGAGCGTCGTGAGCAGCAACGATTCGGTCGAGCGCATGCTCAAGGAGATCAAGAACCTGCTGCGCCAGCAAGACAGGGATCAGGGCGAGGAGACTGCGGCGGGGCTCGAGCCCGTGGCAGCCGAGAGTGGCTCGCCCGGGCCAGCGGAGGAGAAAGAGGCCGAAGATCTCCCTGCCACGCCAGCCGTCGAGGGAATTGATAGCGTCGAGTCTCAGGCGTCTGTCGACGAAGCTCGAGAACCGGCCCACACGGCCACTTGGGATCCGGTATCCGTGGGAGTGCCTGGGGCACAGGGCCTCCAGGTCGAGACGGTTCCATCGGAGGAGGACTGGTACGAGATCGGTGAGCCCGAGCCGGTGGAAACCGGGGTCAACTCCGAACAAGCCCCTGCCGCGAGCGAGACACCGGCGGAGGCGCAGGCTGGACCAGGACTGGATTCGAGTGGGGTCGCAGAGATCGGGCCCGCTGAGGTCGATGTCCCAACCATGAAGGCCGAAGCTGAGCCTGTGCGTCCTGACGAGGATGTTCCGGATGACACCCAGGCATCTGCCGACTCCAGCGCCGTCACCGAGGCTGGCGAGGATGCAGAGTCGCCGACCGGCGATTACCCGAACTGGTGGTTCAGGGGCGGAGCGGTGTACGGAACTGAGGATGGCGAGAACGTAGGGGCTTCTAGTGGGGGCGGAGACAGTGGCGCAACAGATGACCACGGTTCGGACGGGCGTGGAGTCGAGGAGACTACCGAGACAGCGGCGCGAGCTCACCGGCCGGCGGCTGCCGAGAGGGAGGCAGAGGAGTTTGAGGCCGCCGAGGAGGTTGCGCACATCGAGGAGGTTGAGGTTCCCAAGGACGTCGAGCCGGATCCGGTAGCACCTCTGGCTGATCAACCTGCAGCAAAGCAGCCTGCCGACTCGATGTCCGAGCGCCCGAGGCGGCGACTGACGGCACGACTCGGGACGTTGTTGCGCGATGCCCACTTGATCTCTGAGCGAGACCTCGACAGGGCCCTCGCAGAGCACCAAGCTGCCGGTCAGCGCCTTGGCCACTATCTCGTGGCCCATGGCATGGTGCAGGAGAGAGACCTCGCGAATGTGTTGTCCGCCCAGTACGGTATGCCGGCTGCAGATGTCGAGACCCTCGAAATCCCTGGCGCAGTCTTGGCTCTGGTTCCGGTGAAGATGGTACGTCGATACATGGTGCTGCCGGTGGCTGTAAGCGGAGGTGTTGTTGATGTAGCGATGGTTGATCCCTCCGACAGCAAAGCCATCAAGGACATCGAGTTCACAACCGGGCTACGAGTACAGCCGCTGATTGCCACAGAATGGTCTGTTGAGCGGGCGATCGAGCGCATCTATGGCGAAGAGGAGCTGCGTAGCGCTCTCCCGGGTGGATCCGCCAAGGCAGCGGATACGACGGATCCGAGGACGATTATCCGCGGGATGGTGAGGGATCGAGATGAGGCGGTCCTGCAAGCGGAGCACGATCCGCACCGTGCTTACGAGCTAGCGGCTAGCATTGATGACTTCGTGGATGAGATCCTTAAGGCAGTCGAGAAGCCTCAGGACTAGCGCTCGTCGAGAATCACGAGCCTGCAATCCGCGGAGAATGATGCGACGGACAATCTCTCATGGCCTCCCCCCCGTCTGGACCTTCGTCTTGCTCTGCTGCCTTCTGCCGGCCGCCACTTCGGCCCAGGAGGGAAGCAGTCGAGCCGAGGAGCTCTTTTATGGCCTGGAGGAGAAGCTCCTGAGCGGGACGGCATGGGTTGTTCGCGCTCAGACCACGTCGGAGGGCGCATTCGAAAGCAGCCTGAGCGGCGCCGTAGCCTTGCGGCAGGGAAACATCGCCCACATCGAGCTCAACGGGAGCTTCGATGGCAAGCCCGTGGATGCATTCCTGATCTCGGACGGAGCTGTTTTGCTCTATGGAGAGGCGCGGGTGGGCAGCTTCGAGGACGCGGTTCCCTGGGCGCTCAACGAGGCGATCATCATTGGCCTGACCCGCATGGGATTGCTGCACAACTTCGCGCTCCTCACAGCTGGGAATCCGCCCGATCGGGCGAAGGGTGGCGTCGACGACTGGGTCGAAGTCACTGGTTTCAGCCTTGGTGAGATCGAAACCGTCAATGCGGGGCTCGCACTTCCCATCAACTTCGGACTCATCGTCTCGGGCCAGCCGGCAGGGGAGGTGACGCTCTGGTTCGATGAGGCGACAGGCCTTCCCGTGCAACGCAGGCAAACCGTGGACTTCGAGACGGGAACGATGACGGTCACCGAAGTCTACGAGTTCGAGGACATTCCCGCGCGTCAGTAACCGGAGGTGAACCGTGAAGAGGCAGATTACTTGCTTGATCGTTGTGCTCCTGCTCGTTCCCTTGGGGGTCAGGGCTCAATCGCTTGCCGAGGACCCTCGCGTCGAATCTGTCCTGGACCTACTGGAGATTTGGATGGAGGCGCAGGTCGCGTACGAAGACCTGCCGGGCGTCTCGATGGGCATCGTCGTCGACCAGGACCTGATCTGGAGCCAGGGATTCGGGTACGCGGATATCGAGAGCGAAAAACCGGCAACGCCGGAAACGATCTACAGCATTTGCTCGATCTCGAAGCTGTTCACCAGCATCTCGGTGATGCAGCTCCGCGACCAGGGAAAGCTCGACCTCGACGATTCGGTGGGCGAGATCCTGCCCTGGTTCGATATCGAGAACACCTTTCCCGAAGGTCCCGCGATCAGCGTGCGCCGCATTCTCACCCATTCCGCCGGGCTGCCGCGCGAGTCGGACTACCCCTACTGGACAGGCCCCGAATACGCATTCCCGACACACGAGCAGGTGGTTGAGAGACTCTCCGACCAAGAGACCCTCTATCCCTCCGCCGAGTATTTCCAGTATTCGAACCTCGGTTTGACGTTGGCCGGAGAGATCGTCGCCCAGGTATCCGGGCAGCCCTTTGACGAGTACGTCCGGCAGCACATTCTCGGCCCACTCGGAATGGAGTCGACTAACCCTGAGATTCCGGACAACGAGAGGGGCGCACGACTGGCGACCGGCTACACGAGCAAGCTACGCGACGGCAGTCGCAAGGTCGTTCCCGACTACCTGGTACGCGGCATCGCGCCGGCTGCAGGGTTTACCTCGACAGTCGAAGATCTGGCTCGTTTCGCCACCTGGCAGTTCCGTCTACTGGGGGAGGGCGGAGATGATGTGCTGTCGGCGAACACCCTGAAGGAGATGCAGCGAGTGCATTGGATCGACCCCGATTGGGAAACGACCTGGGGTCTCGGGTTCTCTGTATCCCGTCGCGACGACAAGACTTTTGTCGGACACGGCGGAAGCTGCCCCGGTTACCGCACGCAGCTATTGCTGTCACCGAAGGACAAGATCGCGGTCATCTTCATGACCAACGGTCAGGGAACCAGCACAGGCATGTATACGAACGGGACCTTCGGCGCGATCGCCCCCGCGATTGCTGCGGCGCTGGAATCCCCTGGGGAGGGAAAGGTCCTAGACCCGGCCCTCGAGAAGTTTGTCGGCCGATACGAGCGACCCCTGGGCGGTGAGTCCTACGTGCTCCACTGGAAGGATGGCTTGGCAGTTCTGTCGCTGCCGAGCTCGAACCCGACAGGCTCGCTGACTCGGTTGAAGCACATGGGCGACAACATCTTCCGCCGGATCCGAGACGATGAAGAGTTGGGCGAGGAAGTCGTCTTCGAGCTCGACGCCGATGGCGAGGTGGTTCGCATGTGGAGACACAGCAACCCGGCCTACCGGGTGCGTTGATCTGCCCGCGGCGGACTTGTCCAAGGCAGGCCGCCTGCGGCTGTGTCGTCCGAGGCCGATAAACAGGCCTTAGCCCGGACTTCTCAACGGGTGGCTACTACGCGAGCGCGATGGCGCGCGAGTACTGCGTTGCGCTTGATTGGAGTGCTCGACGTACTGCACGAGTACGTCTGCGCGCTCAAATCGGCGCGCGCCTTGTCCTCACAC
>SDBT01006950.1_pt1 | contig 18696 bp, 15 predicted proteins | sample 2277101 | NCBI WGS metagenome assembly SDBT01 (sample SAMN10404973, study PRJNA504765) | marine sediment metagenome | isolation source: marine sediment core GS10_PC15, 103 cmbsf | place: Arctic Ocean: Southern Knipovich Ridge | collected 2010
ACGGTGAACAGGGCTGGACGCCTGACGATCCACTCCCTCCCAACAGCACGATGGGTTCATATTGGACCGATCAGCTAACCGGGACTATTACACCGGGGGGCAACGTCCAGGACGGGGTCCAGGCCGCCACCGCCAACGATCCGTACGGGCCCAACGGTCAGCAATATGAAAGCGGGAGCGTCGCCTCGGGCAACGGGGGAAGCGGGATTACCTGGAGCGGGCAACAGCAGGTGGTGGTCTTTGGGGGGATCATGGACTGCAACTCTTTAGAGAACGACATAAACAACGTCACAGACGCCGTGGAGGGCTGCGCGAATCCGAACTCACCCAACGACGTCCAGGTCTACAGTTCGCGCACAAGCGGTACGACGAGGCAGGATCTGCTGGACATGATCGCCGCCGCCTGTGCGAACCTGGACAGCGAGACGCAACTGGTCATCTACTTAACCGACCACGGGGATACGGACTTCGACCTCGATGAGTGGAACGCGTGGTTCAGCGAAGGTAACGAACCCAACGACCCCAACGAGCCCAACGCCATTCTCGTGGACCCCAACGAGGGGAAGAACATGGGCTTCAACCTGCACGATGGGTGGGAAGGAGCTCTCGCGTACGCCGAGGCCCAAGCGGACTCCAACGCAACCCCATACCTGGATATCACTGTGCGCAGGTGGCTTTTCGACGTGGAGTGGGACATCGTTCTAAACGATGTCAATGTCGTGCTGCCCGTTTCACTCGCTCCGAACACGCCTATGAAACTATACCTTGACTATACGTCGATCAAGAACGGCGCGAATACGCTTAAATTCGTGCCCACCAGCCCAAACGAGCCGCTGCTCATCGCAAACCTGGATTTGTCCAGCGGGCCGATACCCATGCGCCGCGGGCTTGTTCCACCTTACGTCATGCGACGGTCGGTCTTCTATAACAACTCCGCCTTCGATGGGCCCGACCCGACCGACCCGAACCTTGACGACAACGCGATCGACACGAGCAAGTCTGCGCTGTTGCTTGGACAGACAGCGAGCTTTGAGAATTACATCAGCTATTCCAGGGGCATCAACGGGATCATGGTCGACATCCTGGCCCTGCCCGGGATGGTAGACGCCAACGACTTCCAGTTCCGCGTTGGAAACGACAACCAACCGTGGCTCTGGGCGGTAGGTCCAACTCCCGACAGCGTTCTTGTCCGCTCGGGTGCCGGTGCTTGCGGGTCGGACCGCGTCACGCTGACCTTCGCCGATACTGATCTCTATAACTCGAACTGGCTGGAAGTGCAGGTGGGCGCGACGCCCAATACCGGGCTTGCGACCCCGGACGTGTTCTACTTCGGTCTCGCCGTCGGTGAAACGGGCAACAATGCGAGCGATACGTACGTCAACGCGTCCGACCGCCTGGGCGCCCGTGCGAACCCGCACACCGGGTTCAACCCGGCCACGGTTACGGATGAGTACGACATCAACCGCGACAAGTCCGTCAACGCTTCAGACCGCCTGCTCATGCGTGCGCACCCGGCAACTGGATTCGGCTGCCTTAATCTCATCGAACCGCCGGAGTGAGCTCCCGGAGCACCTCGGGGTTACGATCCTCGGGGCATTGCGGGGCCGCGCAATGACCTGCGTCCGCTGCAAGGTCGGGGTGCTTGTGAAAACGAACACGACAGGGCTTTGCAGGCGGGACCACCGCGTCAAGGGCTCTTGAAAAAACAACTGTAAGATATTGTCGCCAAAGCTCTTGACAAATCCGCGATATGCGTTATCATAGCAGTCTCAGTATCAATCGGTAAGGGTGCAGTGATCCTTCTTGACCAGCGCACAGAGGAAACCGCGCAAGCAGAAGGTGGAACAGACTATAGTAACAGACCACACAAGACCAAGGAGAAAGAGATGAGGACGTTGTTTGCATCCCTGATGATTCTTGCTATTGCGGGAACGGCGTCCGCAACCATCACGATCACCGCCGGTACGCATGATGTGCTCGAAAACGCGACGAATCAGACCTTTGACATTCTGATCTCGACCGACGCCAGCGACATCATCTCCGGGTGCGACTTCGCCGTTCAGATTGGTCCGACCGGGCAAAGCTGCCCCGCTATCACCGCTTTCGATGCAACGACCGCGGGGCGCATCTTCTTCGGTGATGACTCGGCGCAGACCTACGGGATCGTTCCAGGTTACCCCGGGATCTCGGTTGGTGGCGTTACTGGCCCGCTTGACCCCAACTACGACCCGGTCGCAAGTGGGATACTTCTGACGGTTACTATCGACACCACCGGGTACTATATCGCTGATGGCCCTTACGTCATCAAGCTCATGACGAACTACGGAAACACCGAGGCGCACGATGGCAACGGGTGGGAGATTTCCGGAACGGTCTACAACAGCGGGACGCTGAACATCATCCCCGAGCCGGCGACGCTTGCGCTGCTCAGTCTCGCAGCGGTCGGTTTCCTGATCCACCGTCGCCGCCGGTAAGTCCCCTCATTTCGCTTCAGCAGATTAAGACTGCGCATACAAAGCGCGCGCAACGTGCATAGAGTATTCCCTGGCGCGGCGGCCACCCACCGCCCTCCGGCGGTGTGGGCAGATCCTTGACCCCCGCGCCAGTAACATCCCGAAATGTGCAAACGGGGCACCGGCGTCAGGCGCTCTTGAAAAAGCAACGGTAACGTATTGTCGGAGACGTTCTTGACAAAGCCGGAACGCGCGTTAACATATCGCTATCGGTGGGGAGGGGCTGGGCTCATCACTCTATGGTGGGAACCACTAAGCACAAGGGAGGAGGCTGTGCGCAAAGTAGAGGAAAGAGATGAGGAAGCTGTTTGTCTGCGTGACGATTCTGGCGATTGCGGGGACGAGTTGGGGGGCAATTACGGTGACCGCCGGGACTCACAACCTCAACCCCAACGAACCGAATCAGACCATTAATATCATGATCTCCACCGACGCCAACGATCTGATCACCGGTGCTGACCTGAAGGTTCAGATCGGTCCGACTGCGCAAAGTTGTCCGGACATCACCCGCATCGATATGGATTTTGTGGGCATCCTTAACGGCTTGGGCACCCCGTTGTATATCGATTACAGCCCTAATTATCCTGGGTTGGGGAGGAGTGAGATGCTTGTCAGTGACCCCGATGACGACCCGGTGGCGAGCGGAATATTGGCGGTAGTGACCATCGACACGAGCGGGTTTGCCTCAGGGACCTGGAGCCTGTTGCTCACGGGTACGCTTGGTGGGTCTTCGAATCTTTACTTCTCAAACCTTCCCTACCCGAGCGTGACGTGGAACAACGGTAGCATTATCGTTCCCGAACCGACGACGCTTGCGATGCTCGGTCTTGGTGCCTGCCTGCCCCTGCTCCGGAGGAGGAGGTAGGCAGGGGTTTACCTTTGGTCATCCGGCGGCGGGGCGGAAAGCGGTAGCATTCTGCGTTACTGCCCTGTCGGGAAACTGTGACCAGAAACCTTGCGCGGCGGGCCGTCGCACATTGAATCAATTCGTTATTTGGGATGCTTGAAGATGCTAAGCCGCAAGCGGCGGCGCGCCGGGCCCGAAAGTCCCGATGCACATCGGGGCTACTTATCTAACCGCTCGACGCTGTAGGTCCAGTCCCCCGGGGGGTTCGGCATGTGGAACATCTTCTTCGCGTCGACTTCCACGTCGGTCTCCAACTTCGCGAAGACAAGCGAGATCTTCTTCTTTTTCTTGTCGCGCGAGATCACCTTGATGGGCAGATGCGTCTCGGCGTCGATCCACATTTCCACGCGAGGATAATCCACTTCCTTGTATCGCTTGCGATGTGCAGTCAACTTCAGGTAGATGCTACCTTCCGGTTCGTCCGGAGCTACGGGGCGGGTCTGGACGTCGTAGTATTCGAGCACGTCGTCGGCCTTCTGTCCGAAGGGGAGGGGGAGGCGGCCTTTACCGAGGCGGACGGGCTCGGCCTGCTCGCCCTCCGCGACGATCTGATAACGCGCCATGTTCTTGATCGCGTGTCTCTTGACTGTCCAGAAGTGCCCGTCGAACGCGTGGTCGATTCTTTGCCTCGTTACCGGCCCGTCGCCCTGCTTAAGCGTCTCGAAGTGTACGCGCAGGCCGGTGGGTTGCTTCTCGCTTACCTTGCGGTAGACGATCCACCCGGTCCGCCGCTCGCTGTCGCCCGTCATGCGGTCCGCGACGTCCATGGTCAGATCGGCGCGGATGGTGGTGTGCTTTTCACCGGCGGATTCGAGGTCCTTGAGGATCTTCATCACCTCCGCGCTCACCGCCGGTGCGGTGGTGGTCGCTGGGGCTGAGCAAGTGGACGACTGGGTCGCGGTTGTCTGGGCGGGGGATAGTGAGAATGATAAGAAGATCGCTGCAACGATAATCGCCAGTTGATATTTCATACGCGTTGTCCCTCGGGGCGTTCCTTGATATCGGACAGATTCGGTTGACTGCGGTTTGTCGACCTCGCGAAAAGTTTCCGTGCAAGCTTCGGTCCGATGCGCAGTCCCCCGAGCAGGGCGGCAAGGACCAGCAGCGCGACCGGGGCCTTCCAGTCCAGCTTCCATGAATACGTGATGAATGCGATGACGGCGTATCTGACGAAGCGCCCGATGAAATTGGCCGCCGCGAAGGGTAATCGCGGGTAGCGGTGGGAAGTGGCGAGTATTCGAACGACGTCCACGGGGATCGGAATGAAGTTGAAAACGACCAGCAGAAAGAATGGGGAGCGGGCGAACCATCTTGCGGCTGCCTGGTAGCTGTGGTTTCTGCGGACGGCTGCGATGCGATGATGGCGCAGCATCCAGGTGAAGAGGTGATAATCGTTGAGATTCGCGATGGTGGAGGCGATTCCCCCGACGGCGGCGACGAGCAGCGTCGTGGTCCAGACGTCCGCCCCGACGGCCACCTCCCGCATCGCCAGTGCCGCCGCGATCCACCCCGTCGGGAGCGGTAAGAACGTAGTCGCCAGCGAAAGATATAGTGCGAATCCGAGCAGCTTGATCGCGATTCCGGTAGCGGCGAACGTATCGGCGGGGCTCGCGCACCACGTCGACCAGCTCCACTGCTCGGCGGTAATCAGCAGGAGCAGTGGTATTCCCGCGGCGGCGAAGAACACCCCGTAAAGCGCGAACCAGTGCTTTACCGTCACGTCGTCCGGGAGGTGCGGCTCGAAAACGCCCGGACCTTCACCCTTCGTCAATGATTCTCCCATCTTTCATCCGCAGGACGCGGTCGGCGTATCGGACCGCCTCCGGAGAGTGCGTTATCATCACGATGGTCTGCGCGAACGCCCGGTTCATCCGCTGAAACAGTTCGAGCAGCGCGGTAGCGTTGTCGGAGTCGAGATTGCCCGTCGGTTCGTCCGCCAGCAGCAGCCGCGGGCGATGCGCCAGCGCCCTCGCCACCGCCACCCGCTGCTGCTCGCCCATGGACATCTGCGCGGGCTTGCGCCCCGCAACGTGCGTCACGCCCATCTGCTCGAACAGCTCGTCGACATGCCCGTCCGCCTTCAGACCGCGCACGTGAAGCGAAATCCCCACGTTGTCTTCCGCACTGAGCACACTGAGCAGATTGAACCGCTGAAACACGAACCCGATCTGCTCGCGGCGTATCGCTGTCCTCGCCCCCGCCGCATCCCCCACGCGCTTCCCGTCCAGCTCGATCGAACCGGCGTCCGCCGCGGTCATCAGCCCCAACACGTGCAGGAGCGTGCTCTTCCCGGACCCGCTCGGGCCCGTGATCCCGAGAAACTCACCCGTCCGCACGCGCACGTCCACACCGCGGAGGGCGTGTACCTTCCCCGATCCGCTCCCGAACGACTTGTGCAGCCCACTTGCGAGCAGAATTGTCTCGCTCTGCGTCACCGCACGTTTCCTTTCGCTTACTCCCACGCGAGCGCCTCGACCATGTCAACGCGAGTCGCCCGCCACGCCGGGTAGACCGCGCTGAGGAAAGCCCCCAACGCCGCCGCCGCAACGCCAGTGAGTATGAACTCCCACGTAATGCGGACCGTCAGCAGCGGCCGCACCGCCTCGATCAATCGCCCCGCCGCAAAGCTCATCGCGATGCCCGCCACCGTCCCCGCCGCCGTCAGCAGCGCCGATTCGGCCAAAACGCATCGCACGATAAACGCGTCCGACGCACCGCTGCTCTTGAGAATCGCAATGTCACGCGTCCGCTGAAGCACCATCGTATAGAGCGTAATCATGATGAACAGGAACGCGATTACAAGCACAATCGCGTTGACCGCGTCCACGTAGACGAACATGATTCCGAACTGGCGCTCGAGCATGTGGCGGAACTGGGCGGTCTGGACGATCTCCAGCCCGAGCAGGTGAAGCTTCCGCGCCGCCGCACTGGCATGGACGCCGTCGCGCAGCTTGATGAACAGCAGCGTGCTCTTGGTAATGTCGCCCCCGCCAAACAAAAACTGCGCCGCCCGCCGCGGCAAGTAAACCCGCGACAGCCCACCAGCCGCCGCTATCCCCACAATCCGGAAACTGTGGTTCGCCATCTTGACCGTCTGCCCGAGCTTGAACGCCCCCGCCTTCGCGAGCCGCTCGTCGATCACGATCTCCATCCCGTTGTGATCCGCGTGCGACAGATCGCCCTCGCCAATCGTGATTATTCTTTGGCCATCGTCGCCCCCGTCCTTCTCGCCGTCCTCGTCCGCGTCGCTGTCGGCCGGCGCCGCGAGCAGCTTCTCGCTGATCCACGCACCGAACCGTCCCTCCGGATCGAACAATCGCCCCTCGACCAGCCCGCCATCGCCCACCAGCGCCGCGAAATCCTGCGGATCGACGCCCGCCGCTAGCTGATCTTGCCCGCCCAACCGCACGCTCCACAAGAACACCGGCACGATCCGGCGCACAATGTCCCCGTGCCGCTCCAGAATCTTCTCGGCGTAGCGGTCGGGCAGCCCCACCCCGCTCAGCGCCGTGATGTTCTGCTCCCAAATCTCCGGATACGCGAACAGCTCGGCGTCGACCGACTCCCACCGGTCGGCGATCTCGTACAGGCTCCCGCGCGACAGCCCCAACAGCGTCACGAGCAGGCAGATCCCGATCGCGATCCCAAGTGCGCTCAGGACGCTTCGCAGCTTGTAGTGCAGCAGATTCGCCAGCGGTAAGTACATCAGATTCCCAGTATCTCCGTCAGCTCGCTCAGTGAGTCTATCACGTGGTCCGCCTCGTGTGCGAACTCGCGATGTTTTCCGCCTATTAATAGCACGCTCGCCGTCCCAGCCGCCTTCGCAGCCGTTATGTCGTAATGATAATCGCCCACGCAACACGTCCGCTCAGGCGCCACACCAAGCCGCTCGCAGGTGAGCAGTATACCCTCGGGGTCCGGCTTGACCGGTGCATCGTCGCGCGACCACGCCAGGTCGAATAGATCGCCCCCGTCGAAGAACTTCTCCAGTACGATCTGCATCGGCTCGCGGGAGTTGCGGGTCAGCAGCGCCGTCTTGATCCCGGCCGTGCGTATCTTGCGGACTATTCTCTCTGCACCGGGCACGAGCACCGCCGCACGCGCACCCGCCAGCTCATGCTCCAGCAACACGCGCTCCGCCGGCTCGCTCTCGGCCGTCGGCATCTGGCGGATCGCTTCCAGTACGCCGTTGCGCGGTGATATCCCCAGCTCGCTGCGGATCTCCTCGAAGTCGAGTGCCTGCTCGACGAGCGTCCCGTCCATATCGAATATGACCGCCTCGAACCGCTTCATTTGTGCATTCACCTTTGCTCACTCCGTAGGGCTGGCACGGTGTCCGTGCGACGCACCCCGTGCCGGCGGAATAGCTAAATGAACCAGCGAAGTTTAACGCCCCCTCTCCCCGCGTGCCACCTTCAAGCGGAGCTTGGAGGTGCCGCTCGCGGCTTAGCAGGCACTACACTTCGGAAAACGGGGACTGGCTCAAGCGAAGCGAAGCGCAGACGTGCCTGTCCCCGCTTTCCGGGAGCTTTCAGCGTTCCTACTCTGCGAAGTGGGAACCGCTACGTAGCACGAGTCAGCTTTTCAGACCGGGTTGGAACTAGGGACCAGTGGAAAACGCCGCTCGCGGCTTAGCAGGCACTTCACCTACATACCCCCCGCCCCGCGGAAAAGTACCAAGACCGCCCGGCCAGTAGCGGCCTCCAGGGACTTTCCGTATGTGGACCGGAACTTCTCGGAATCGGGTTGCCGAGTCGATCGAATACATGTATTCTGCTGTACACTAGTCGGGGGTCGCCATATGTCGGCGACTTCGTCGCTTAGCGTGTAGGAGAACAACATGTGCGCGAGAGATCTGCTTTTGCAGCCAAGAGAACCTGCGATTGATCTTGTGAACATAATAAGTGAAGGAACCTACACTTCATTTCCACAAGCCCTAAAGGAATTCATCAGCAATGCGTGGGACGCACTTGCCACAAGGGTTAGGATTACGGTCGACGAGGAAAGTGAGAGCATCTTAATTCTGGATGACGGAAACGGACTGACCTCGGCAGATTTCGAGAACGTGTATGCGAGCATTGCCCGTAGAGGTAGCAGCGAAGCTGTAATACATTCCCGTCACGCCAGATTGAGAAGAAAACGCATCGGTCGGTTTGGCATTGGCGCCTTGGCCGTTGCAGGGATAGCAAACCGCTTCGTGATTCGATCGACAAAGCGGGGAAGCAAGGAGGGTTTTGAGGCGTCAATAGATCTGGCAAAGCTAAGGCAACAGTTCGATGCGGGCAAGAACTTAAGCGAACACTGGAGGTTTACAGGGGTGGTGTGGAACGATGAGGCATTATCTACCCACTTCACAGAGATAAGAATAGACGGGTTACGGAAAGAGATCTGGAACCACATTACGCGTCCGGGTGAGAGAGAGATCGACGAGTTCTTCAGTTCGGTATCCCAACTCAGCGGCATTGACGAACTGCGCTGGAGATTGGGCGTGATTTGTCCAGTACCGTATAAGAAGGGTTTTCCGGTACCGCAGAATGATCTTAAAGACCAAGAAGATAGGATCATTTTGTTGCTGGCCCGCCGACTCCGGAGTTCTAAGTTCCGCGTGTACCTTAATGACAAACCGGTTTTCCGCCCGATATATCTTCCGGCCTACAAACCCTCCACAAAACGTGCAAACCCGGAGGTCATGGCACTCTTCCACGAAAGAAAGCTGGGCTATGACATAAGGCCCATACTTGGTGAGATCTCCGGAGTTCAGTACCATGGATACTTGACGACGCAGGCTGAACAAGTCTATCCGGAAGAGTTACGGGGAGTGTTGATCCGTGTGAGAGGCGTCGCAGTTGGGTGGCACCACACTTTCCACCTCTCGATACGTGGCGGATCGCCTGCCCTTCCTTCCATGTCAGGCGAGATTTGGGCAGAAGGACTGGAAGAGGCCCTGCAATTCGACCGTGAGTCTTTTAGGCATGATCACACCAAATACCGAGATTTTGAAGCACAACTTGCCGACATTGTACATAGAGAAGCGAATCTTTATCGACTTAGGTCGACAGCGCGCCTCGAGCAGGCACGCTCCTTGAGACAGCAGAAGGGAGAACGCGGCAAGACTGCAAAGAAGAAGGCAAAAAAAATTGCCTTACCAAAGACGCCGGCCAAGGGAAAGAAAGCTATTCCGAGTACGCAGGATCAATATCTGGTCTCGGAAATTTTCGAGAAGTGTAAGCATTACATCACGAACACCGTCCACCAGATAAATGGCTGTTGGAACCACGAATATTGGGAAGCCTGCGCTGTAATGACACGCAGACTCCTACAAATCTTGATCATAGAACTGTACCGAACCCGTGCGTGGGAAAAGAACCTGCGCGACAACAACACTGGGGATTACATAGGACTTAAGGCCATGATTGGGAAGGTGAAAGGAGATAGACGGTTCGGATTCGACAGCAGGGTTGGGAGAGGCCTTGACCAATTGAAAGAACTGGGGGACATAGCAGCACACGACTATCGAGTTCGGGTCAGAAAGACTGATCTCCAGGGAAAAAGGGAACTGCTTCGCTACACATGTGAGCGCCTTGTCTTCGAGCTATTGAACTCGTAGTGCTTAATAAGGGCTGGGTCATGCATATCTTGTTGGTCGAGCCGGAATTCCCCATTCCCGACAAGAGCAAGAACCATTCACACTTCTTGCCTGTTGGCCTCCTCAAGATCGGATCGTACCATAAGGCGAAGAAAGATAGAGTCAAGCTTGTCAGGGGCCTGGAACGTTGCGGATTCACCCCCGATAGAATCTTCATCACGTCACTGTTTACGTATTGGTCAAGCCACGTTCATCAGGCTGCGAGTTTCTACCACAAGGCGTATCCGAAGGCTCAGATAGAGATCGGGGGTATATATGCTTCTCTCCTTCCAGAAGATTGCAGGAAGCGCAGCCCGTTCGCTACTGTAAGAAGGGGTCTGTACAGGCGCGGGGCGGCTGAGAAGGTCAAGGTAGACTATTCCATTCTCCCACATGAACTCGACTATCAAATCCTCCACACTTCGCGCGGCTGCACCAGGCGTTGCACATTCTGCGGGACGTGGCGAATAGAACCTCAGTTCACCTGCAAGGAATCAATCACGAACGAGATTCAGAAGCGCAAGTTGGTCTTTTACGACAACAATCTGTTGGCCAACCCAAAGATAGACGACATCCTCCGTGAGCTAGCCGCCTACCGCACTCCTGAGGGAAGACAGATAACATGCGAAAGCCAGAGCGGGTTTGATCTGAATCTCCTTACGCCTGAGCGTGCGAAGCTGCTCAAGGATGCTCGGTTCATTAAGCCCCGTATTGCTTGGGACGGGCCGTGCGATCGACGGGCGAAGGTCCGGAAGGCCGTCAGAATGCTAAAGAAGGTGGGCTACGGCCGGAAGGACGTCTATGTATTCATGATCTACAATTACAAGTTACCTTACGCGGAAATGCGCAAGAAGCTCGATGCCTGTCGGCGTTGGAAAGTGCGCCTCATTGACTGCCGATATAGGCCACTTGATATCACGGAGGACAACTACAGACCAGGCCCGAAACCGCAGGAACCGGGCAGCTACTACGTTCACGAGGGATGGACAGACCGGCAAGTGCGATCGTTCAGACGAGCGGTCAGGCACCAGAACATAGCGATCCTTCTCAATCTTCCCAACGGCCGCTATATCCAAGGCTGCGAGCAGCGCAAGGTTGCTACGTAGGACAACCCCGTCACGGTGCAAACGACAAGCGCAGCTTGTGCGTTCGATGCTTCGTAACAAACTCGTCGAGTGCGTAGCGGGTTATGAGGGCGAGTGAGACGTTATTGGCCCGCGCGATCCCCTCCAACGCCCTCCGCTGACCCGGACCAAGGGTTATTGTTAATCTTTTGCTTTCCGTCTTCGCTGCGCTACGCCGTGACTGCGTCTTGTTCACTCTCTTGGGCATATCAAAGACTCCTTGTGAATCATTATGATGCACAATGCATCATACAGCTAAAAGCTGAAAACTCCCGCCTGCTTACCAGCGGTGGGCAGGGAAAGCTGAAAGGACAGCAGAAAGTGGAAAGGCGAAAAACTAAAAAGCGAGATGCTAAGCCGCGAGCGGCCCGATTACTGACTGCTTACCTATTACTAATTACGGATTACTCCGCAATCGCCGGTCGGAGATTGCGCCTACTCTTTCACTTCATACTCTGCGTCGATGACGTCTTCGTCGCCCTTATCCTCGCGGCGTTCTTCGCCTTCGCCTTCGGGCGGGGCCTGCTCACCGGTTGGTGCCTGAGCGGCGGCGGCTTTGTACATCGCCTCGGCGACCCTATGCGACGACTTGGTGAGGTTCTCCATGGCGCGTTTGATGGCGTCGGCGTCGTCGGTCTTCAGTGCCTCGCGCAGGTTGGTGGCGGCGGATTCGATATTGGAGCGGTCCTCGGCGGGGACCTTGTCGCCCTGCTCGGTGAGCATCTTCTCGGTCTGGTAGGCGAGTGCGTCGCCCTGGTTTTTCAGCTCGACGAGTTCGCGGCGTTTCTTATCGTCTACGGCGTGGGCGTCGGCGTCTTTGCGCATCTGCTCGATCTCACTCTGCGAGAGCCCGGAGGAGCCCTTGATCTCGACGGACTGCTCCTTGCCGGTAGCGAGGTCCTTGGCGGAGACGTTGAGGATCCCGTTTGCGTCGATGCTGAATGCGACCTCGATCTGCGGGATCCCTCGCGGCGCCGGGGGGAGGCCCGTAAGGTTGAACTGCCCGAGCGTGCGGTTGTCGCCGGCGAACTCGCGCTCGCCCTGGAGTACGTGGATGGTGACGTCGGTCTGCGAGTCCGCCGCCGTCGAGAAGGTCTCCATCTTCTCGGTCGGGATCGTCGTGTTGCGCTCGATCAGCGGCGTCATCACACCCCCGAGCGTCTCGACTCCGAGCGAGAGGGGAGTGACGTCGAGCAGGACCATTTGCTCCTCGACTTCACCGGCGAGTATGGCGCCCTGAATGGCCGCGCCTATCGCAACGACCTCGTCGGGGTTGACCGACTGGTTGGGCTCCTTGGCGAAGATGTCCTTGACGATCTCGCGGACCTTGGGGATCCGCGTGGACCCGCCGACCAGGATGACTTCGTTGACGTCGGCGGCGGTGAACTTGGCGTCGCTGAGCGCCTGCTTGCAGGGCCCGACGAGTCGGTTAAAGATCGGCTCGGCGAGCTGCTCGAACTTGGCGCGTGTGAGCGTTTGCGTGAGGTGCTTGGGCCCGGCCGACGTCGCGGTGATGAAGGGGAGGTTGATGTTGGCCTCCATGGCGGTGGAGAGTTCGCACTTGGCTTTCTCGGCGGCTTCCTTGAGCCGCTGCAGCGCCATCGCATCCTCGCGCAGGTTGATGCCCTCGGTCTTCTTGAACTCGTCGGCGATGTAGTTGATGAGTATCTCGTCGAGGTCGTCGCCGCCGAGGTGCGTGTCACCGTTGGTCGAGAGCACCTCGAAGACGTTGTCGCCGATGTCGAGTATGGAGACGTCGAACGTTCCGCCGCCGAAGTCGAAGACGGCGACCTTCTCGCTCTTCTTGCTGTCGAGCCCGTACGCGAGCGCCGCGGCGGTCGGTTCGTTGATGATGCGCTCGACCTTCATGCCCGCGATCTCGCCGGCTTCTTTGGTGGCGGTCCGCTGGGAGTCGTTGAAGTACGCCGGAACCGTAATGACCGCCCGCTCGATCTTATCCCCGAGATAATCCTCCGCGACCTTCTTGAGTTCCTGGAGCACCATCGCGGAGACTTCCTGGGGTGTGTAGTCCTTCCCGTGCGCGTGGAGCTTGACGAGCTCCTCCGACCCGCCGACCACACCGTAGGGCACCTGCTTCTCCTCCTCGGCGACCTCGCTGTGCCGCCGCCCCATGAACCGCTTGATGGAGTAGACGGTGTTCTTCGGGTTGGTAACCTGCTGGTGGCGGGCGGGTTGCCCGACGAGTCGCTCACCGCGGTCGGTGAACCCGACGACCGACGGAGTGATGCGGTTGCCTTGGTGGTTGATGAGCACCTTCGGCTCGGTCCCCTCCATCACGGAGACGACGCTGTTGGTGGTCCCAAGGTCGATTCCAATGATCTTTTGCGATGCCATCTTAGTCTCTCTTTCCTAAGCACTTACCATGACTTACTGTCCACGGGTCCGCAGGTTATCTCTGCGCATTTCACCCTCTCCTCTTATCATAAGCAACGCGCGTGCCACGCATGTAAATCTCTGTTTTCGCTGGGCTTAATCATTATAGTATCCCTCGCGAGCATGTCATATCGACCGCCGCAGGCGCACCGGCGACCGGGATTGGCAGATTTCTGGCCGCCTGTCCGGAACCGCCCGGAAACGTACCAAAACGTACCAGAACGTCCCGGTGCGTACCGCCCGTTGCGAAATTGTACCACCCGGTACCGCCCGTTGCCGAAACGTACGGGAACGGACGGGGGCGTTTCTGCGTACGTCTTGTTGGCATCAAGTGTTAGCATTTTCGGGAGGCCCGCCAGAGGGATTGACGATTGCCGATTTTCGATTGTCGATTGTTTCTTCTCCAATTCGCAACCTGCCTGCCGAAGCCTCTGGCGAAGGCAGGTCCTCATTCCTCATTCCGCAATGGGGCGCCTGCCCGCCTCCGGCAGGTAGGTGGGCGCAGCGCCCCCCACCCTTCGCCCCGGCTACCTCTTTTGCGCGCGCAAAACCGTAACTTGGCGCGGTCCCCTGATCCGCAAGCGCCTTGCAGGCCGGGAACAAAAATTTCTTATTTTCCCGCCGAACTTTGGGGGTTCACCTGCAACTTTGCGCGCGCATTTCTGCGCGCAAAGCGGTAGGCAACGGCGCAGATCTGCGCGCGCAAAAGAGGTAGCCGCAGAGGCCTGCCTGCTACCCGCAGGGAGGCAGGCGCAGAGGAAGCAGAGATAGGAAAGTAATTAGTAACCGGTAATCCCTGCCTGCCATGAAGCGTTCGGCGAAGGTAGGAGTAAACGGTAAACAGTCCCGACGTACGTCGGAAGAGGCAGGGGTAGGTGGGCGCCCCGCCGGGCTGCGGTCCTCTAATCTTCCCAAGCACGCAACGAGCCCGGGATTCATTCAATTACAATTGTCCCATGCATTCCACGGGCTTCGTGCCCCTCGATAGTGCAGTGGAGTTTGTACGTCCCCTTCGTCACCGGGATAAAATACAGGTCCAGCGACCGCCCCGGAAAAACCTCCAGCGCAGAAAAATACGGGGCCTTGATCTCACCGTCCGTGTTGGACTGCACTTTTCTCGTCGCAATAGCCTTAAAGAACCCGACCGCGGTGAAGTAGTGCTTTATCGTCCCCTGGTTGCGGATTTGCAGTTTGTAGGGCACCGCTGTCTTGAAGTTCAACTGGGGCGGCGTGTAAGAGTATTCCTGAAGGATGACATGGACCGTTTCCATTTTGCTCCAGTCGGCCGCCTTCACCCGCTGCCCCGCATCAGATACATAATCAACCGATGCGCACCCCCCGAGGAGGCAAACGGTCAGGTAAAGCGTCATGCAAACGGCGATTTTCCTCTTGGGCATGATGGTTCTCCTTCAGGGATAGATTTGGGAAGGCTGGAATTTGCGACCACCGCGGGCGCCAGCCCTTATGGTCTATTCTATGGCGGGCAAGTGAGGGGAACGCAAGGAAATCCCAGTGGCCGCAGAGACGCAGAGGACACAGAGGGACAGAGAGGGGCAGAGGGAGGAAAGTAATTAGTAACCGGTAATGAGTAAACGGTAATCAGGAAGCACCAAGCGGTCAGCGATCAGCGATCAGCTCTCAGCCCCGGCGCGCCAGCAGACAGGTCCGCAATTGGGCGTGCCCTTACCAGACGCCCGCACACACGATAGAATCATCTGCGCCGTATCCAGGCTAAAAGATAAAGGCCCTAAACAAAAATGCCATTCGACATCGGCGTCTGGGACATATTGCTCCTGGTGCTCGTACCCGCCCAGGTCACGTGCATCGCCTACGTTCGCTCGGCGAGATGGAAGGCGCTGCTCTGGAACTTACCGATCCCCTTCACGTTCGCCACACTCGCCGTCGGTAAACCGCTCGCAGCTACCAACGTCCTCGGGCTTTTCATGCTCCTGGGATTCGTTCACGGAGTGAGGCTTCTCTATACGCGATTGAAGGTCAACATCGTCGTCAGTATCGCGCTGCTAGCCCTCGCATATTGCGTGATCGGCGCCGCCCTCGTACCGGTGATCCCCACCACGCCCGAGGCGTTTTGGATCGCGTTCTCAGCCGTCTTCGCACTCGGGCTCATCCTGCACCTGACGATCCCGCACCGCGAGGAGCCCGGGGATCGCAGTGACGTACCGGTGTGGATCAAGTTCCCGACGATCGTGTTGGTCATCGCCGCTTTGCTCGCGATCAAGGGTAACCTGCAGGGTTTCATGACGATGTTCCCGATGGCCGGGGTCGTCACACTCTACGAGACACGCCGCTGCCTCTGGACCATCTCCCGCCAGGTCCCCCTGATAATGATGACGTTCCTCGCAATGCAGGGAGTCTGCTACCTCTTCACTGATACTATCGGGCTGGGCCCAGCCCTGATGCTCGGCTGGGTTGCCTTCGCCGTGCTCCTGATACCAATGACGCTGCGGATGTGGCGGGCTGGTTTTGCCGCAGAGACGCAGAGGAAGCAGAGAGAGAATGTCGAATAATGAAGTCGAAAAACGAAGTAGGGCGGCGCACCCGCCTGCCGAAGCCGCTGGCGAAGGTAGGTGCTTGCCCGCCGAGTAATCAGTAAGCGGTAACCGGTAACCGTCCCGGATAAGTTCTATGTTTTCTCGTCGAAAACGTCTATGGCTTCGCTGTTGCTTCGCCTTGGGTTGAAACCGCATGTCAATGTATTGACAACCACGTTTTCAATAAAGGTCTTAGCCATCCCAGAGAACTCCTTATCAACGCTGCCCTCTTCGCGAAGTTGCTTAGTAAGGAACTTCTTCAGAACTGGTTCCGGGGCATCAAGGATTCGTTCTATGAGATGCCTCAGCGCTTCTAAAGCTTCAATCTTCCGAGCAAGGAGAGTCCGGCGGCTCTTAATGTCGTTAAGTTCTAGGGTTCCGATAGTTACCTCACTTCGGGGGCTGTTGGGGGCGGGAAAGACTAGGACACCGTAATGGGTGATCATTGATTCAACATCATCCTGGTTTGGGTCGAGGAACATGCATGTGGGTTCATAGTAAGTGCCTTTCCTGCGGTTGCACTCGGTGCAGGCGATGGTGAGATTATCCCACTCAAACCTCAGTTCGGGCTTTTCAACAACTGGAATCTTATGCTCTATATCGCCGGGGCAGTTATGCCCTATCTTGCTTTCGCAGTAAACACACTTCGATTGGGTCTCTTGAAGGAGGTCTTCTTTTAGCTCCCTATAACGGTACTTGCACCGGTCAGATGATGGTTTAGCGGCTAGCGCCGCCTCCCACGAAGCTTTGTTGTCCAATAGGAGTTGGGGAGGTCCGTTTTTAGGAATATTCCGCATTGTCAATGCCCGCTCATTCTCTCAATCGCGTCAGGAAGTAATGACCGCAAGCCTCTGTTAACTAGATCGGCCTTCAGGTCAGCCAACATTCCATCGGTGAAAGGTCGGTGTCTGTATTCTTCGACTATCTTTCTCAATTCCTCTTCTACCCATACCGGAACAGAAAGGGGAATGCCCAAGACCTCGCGTAGAGTCTCATTGGCCGTACCTGCCAGTTCAGCGGTTTCGAGATGTTGGGATGTGACGCGATGGTCTTCGGAATAGCAAAGGGCGTAGACTCGTGCGTCTTTCGATGAGGTTGCCACGAATGGGCTGTGGGTGGCAACTATGAACTGGATGCGTGGAAAAGCACGGAGAAGGTTTGGAAGCAACTCCCGTTGCATTGAAGGGTGCAAGTGGCTCTCGGGCTCGTCTATGGTGACGACGTACTCATCTTTATCGACGCCATAAAGGAAAATCTGCCAGGCAATTCCGATAATGGAACCAATGCCGCCAGAAGCGGCATCAAGCGAGAAATCACCGGTATCAGCAACTAGGACTATGTCCGGCATCCGTATTTCGAGACGGCGGAAACCCAGCGACTGAGGGAGAAGATTCCTTAAGACCTCCTGGAAGTCCTCGAAGATACGTTGATACTCTGGGTTGGGCACCACTGCTTGATTGCCATAGCCGAATAGAGCCAGTGAGATGAGGGACTCTTTGAGGGCCTTGGCGGGGTTTCGCACATTTGCGGTTTGGTAGATGGCTTGGAGCAGAGAGGCGTATTCTTGGTATTGTTGCTGGCTAGTCTTGGGCTCCGTCGGGATCTGTGAGATTTGTTGATAAGTAAAAACGGGCCGATGCGATGGGATGTAGAGGCCCAAGGTACTATGCAGTGGTGAGTAGATAAGGCTGTACTGAGCCTGATGAGCATAGGGAGGTGCCGTGAGTTGGCAGACATTTCCATCCGTGTATCGAATGTCGCCAACTTCTTGACTGTTTTCACTGACAGTGGAATCAGATGCACGCTGTTTCCATACATCAGTCCATAGTTTCTTTGCGCGCGTCTTTGAAATCAGCAGAGGTGTTGAGACTAACTTGGCTGTCCAGCCAAAATGGCGGCTCAGAACATTCAGTATGGTTGTTTTTCCGGTTCCGTTAGCGCCTGTAAGGACAGTCAGCCGCGAATCGAAGTCTAAGTTAACGTCTCTGAATTGTCGCCAATAGCTAAGCGATAAATGCTCAAACATGGGTACCTCCCACACATCTGCAGTAGCTGTGCCACTCAGAGTGTTAGCCGAAGGTGTTGGCGGCATGTATACCTGATAGAGGTGCCTGTTGCAAGAACAACGGCGAAAAGCGAAAGACAGAGATAAGTATGTCGACTTATCAGGGACGGACTTATCCGGGACGGTTACCGGGGTGGAAAAACTCAAATCCGGCTTCGCCTACGGCTACGCCGGGACAAGGCTGAGTCGGTAGGGTGTGCAGGTTGGCTGCACACGGAACGAGTTGCACGCATTTACGAAGATGGTGTGCAGGAGAGGTGCACACCCTACTCACTGAGTGCTGACTGCTGATTGCTGACTGCTTCCTGATTACCGCTTACTGTTTACCGATTACCCCCGGAGGCGGGGCGGTGGCCCCGCCCTACGGCCTAGTCGGTTCTCCCGCGTCTATTTCCAGCAGGTAAGGAGCCACAAAGCCCTCATACGCTTTTTTGGTCTCTTCGGGGAGAGATTTCCATCCCGTAAGTTTGCCGCGACACTCGGGGGAGCCACACATACAGCGGGGGGGGAAATGAT
>SDBT01006951.1_pt1 | contig 18696 bp, 15 predicted proteins | sample 2277101 | NCBI WGS metagenome assembly SDBT01 (sample SAMN10404973, study PRJNA504765) | marine sediment metagenome | isolation source: marine sediment core GS10_PC15, 103 cmbsf | place: Arctic Ocean: Southern Knipovich Ridge | collected 2010
CGGCGGAGGACCTCCTCGACGCCCCAGGCCGCCAGCAACGCTACGGCCGCAAAGCAAGGCAGCACGTAATCGGGGCGGAAAGCGAATGTCAGCGAGAAAGGCAGGAGGATCCCGAGCACGAAGCACAGCGGCAAAGACGTCGCGCTTCGCCAGTTGAACAGTCGCCGGAACCTGACCAGCAGGCAGGCCACGACCATCATGGCCGTCGCCGGAATGCCGTACCAGAGGAGTTGGAGTATGGCCGGGATCGAGTTGTCGTGCGGCGTGTGGCCGCCTCTGCCGGTGACGCGCTTGATGAACTCGTAGTCAACAATCTTCCAGAATTCGTCGCCCCCGATCAGGAACATGCCGATCCACACGGGGGCGAGAGCAGCGGCCATGGCCGCCATTCCCCAGCCGAAGTGGACGGCCTTCATCGCTCGCCACCACCGCCGCCCGATCAGCCTGGCCAGCAGTGCCAGTTTCGCACCCAGGTTCTCACTCCGCCGGAGCGCCTTGAACCCCGGGCGCAGGGTCACGGCCAGCGCCAGCGTCAGACCCACCAGGCCGAGATTCAGTACGCCCCAGCCTTTGCTCATGCCACCCAGGATCATCGTTACCCACAGGCCGATCACCCAGCGGAGTCGCTTGTCGCGAGGCGCCCGGTGGAAGAGCAGTTTGTCGGCGCACATGATCGAGCCGAGGATGCACAGCGACACCATCATGTCGGTGATGGCGATGTAAGTCATGTTGCGCATGTCGAGCATGGTCGCCCAGAGGCAGGCGGCCAGCAGCCCCGTCCGCCGACCGTACCAGCGCCGGCCGAGGAAGTAGACGCACACGGCCGTGAGGAAACTGGCCAGGATGGTGGGCAGGCGGAAGGTGAAGTCGTTGTACGCCCCGGTGAGCATGAGGATGGGCGCATCCAGCCAGGCGTAGAGCTGCGGCTTGCGTGCGTACCCGCCGAATTGATCTCGCGGCAGCAGCAGGTCCTGGAGGCTCCCGCCTTCAATGGTCCCGACGACGGCCCCTACCTGCTGCAACTGGGCGTAGGCGTAGGTGTTGGAAGGCGCCATTGCGGCAATGGTCATGACCGCCCCGACCAGCAGCAGCACGAGGGTCAGGTCGCGCCAAGTGGCCGTTCGCGCGGGGCCCTCCTGCGCTTGTCGAAGTAGATCCGTCTGCCGCTCCATGGACCTGTCCTTGCCGGGGAATTCCTGGGGGCAGTCTACGGCAGCCCGGCCGGGCTGTCCAGCGGCCGGTCACGCGGGGCGGATTCCGGGCCGATGGGTGATGTGCAGGCGATACCGGTGGCAGGCGTCAGCGCAAGGGCGATCCCCTGCCCTTCTTCTTCGACTGCTGGTCGTAATACTTGACCCGCTCGTAGTGAAGCAGAACGTTCTTGAAAACCGGGCTCTGCGGGTCGCCTATGGTTCTCATCAGGTAGTCGAACATCGCGGAGGCCTGCCGCCAGTCCTTCTTCTCCTCGTAGATGTAGGCGTCGCGATATCGCTCCTTGACTACCTCGGTCAGCCTCGTCAGGACGGCATCGTACTTGTCCTGATCCTCGGGGTTGTCGAAGTACCCCCTGCCGCTGTAGGCGAGAGACTCCTTGAAGGCCTTGACGCATTCATGGAGGTGTTCGTCTCGCCGGCCGTACTGCTGGTAAAGCTCCTTGGCTTCCTGGAGCTTGTTGGCCATCTGGATCAGGTCCGGGTCCTTGTCGATCGGCTCGGCCAGGGCCTGTTCGATTTCCATCTCGCTGAGCATCTTTGGAGTGGGTCTGCTGGCCGGTCCGCCCTTCCTGGTCACAAGGATGACCATAATGACGACGAAGATGGCCCCCATGTAGATGCCCAAGCCGATCATGATCTTGCGGCGCTTGGCCCGCTCCGGGGTTGCTTGCTCCTCAGCGGGGGGCGCCCCGAACGACTGCACGGCGAACGTCTCCGGCTCCGACTCTGGCTCGGGCGGTTCTTCGGCCACCGGCTTGGGCTGGGCCATGGAGGCCTGCTTTGCCAGCAGGTGCTTCTTGCCGAAGGCCGTCCGGCGCGGCGTGGCGCTGTCGTGCATGGCCAGGGCCGCGTCGGGGTCATCTCCGGCAGCCACGAACAGGATCTCCGTTTCGGCGCCGGCCCCGATCACGTCGCCCGTCTCGAGCAACACCTTCTTGCCGGCTGTGAAACGCTTGCCGTTGATCCAGGTGCCCCGGCTCGAGAGGTTCTCCAGCGTGGGTCCAGCCCGGAGCAATTCGTACTTCGCTTGCCGGCGGGAGACGAAGTCCTCGCTGAGCATGACGTCCACGCTTGCACCACGGCCCAGGATGGCCGTAGGACCGGCCAGGACCGCCCGCTGGCCCGCCTGCGGGCCTGCGACAAAGACCAGAGTTGGCCGGCTCTTGCTCATGGCGTCTTCGTTTTTGCCTGTCACAGCAGCTTGCCCCGGATAGCCAGGATGATCAGCGGCGCGAAGATTGTGAAGACCACGGAGATCAGGATCAGCATGCTCGGCAGGAGGATTCGCACCGACGCCTGGGCGGCGAGCTTCTCGGCCTGGACTGTCCGGTCCAGCCGCATCAGGTTGGCCTGCTCCGTAAGCACCTCGGACAAGGGCGTGCCAAGCCGCTCGGCCTGGATGACGGCCGCCATGATCGAACGCAGGGAATCCAGCGGCACGCGGTCGGCTAGGTTCTGCATGGCCTGCTGGCGGGCCGTCCCCAGCCCGATTTCGGCAAGGACCGTGTTCAACTCGACGTTGAACGGATGCTCTGGATCCTCGTGGACGAGCGTCTGGACGGCCTCGGTGAACGTTGCTCCCGCTCCCATCGCCAGGGAGACCAGGTCCAGCGTGTAAGGCACGCGGCGGGAGATCTCCTTGACGCGTTTGGCGGCCTTTCCGTGGATGTGGTACAGCGCGCCGCAGAACCCACCGATCGCTCCTATCGGCAGGACAAACGCAATGGGAAAGCCTAACCGGAGCACGAAGTTGATCAGCTGAAACCCCAGCGGACAGGCGATCGCCCAGAGCATCGCCACGGCGACGTATTCGTCGGCGGTGAAGAAGTTCGGCGACCCGGCCGCGATGAGCTTCTCGCGCAGCCAGCGCTTCAGGCTGGTCAGGCGCAGGTATCGGCCCAGGACCAGCAGCAGCCACATGATCGGCTGAAGAATCGTGTTCTCAAAGACCGTCTTGCGGTCGGCGTGTCCGGCGGCAAGGGCCATTTCGCGTTCCGGCGTGATCTCCATCCGCCCCCGCTGACCGAACAGCGACAGGGCGAACAGGCACACCGACAGGCCGATCACCAGGCCCGTGCCCAGCTTGGCCCAGTCGACCGTCGCCAGAAGCAGCCCCGCCAGCATCGTCGTGTCAATGTGGGTAGCGATCATCTCAGATATCGATGTTGACGATCTTGCGGATCCATAGGAAGCCCAGCGCGTTCATCAGGATAATGCCCAGGAGCATCACCTTGCCCAGTGGGTCGGTGAACAGCATGGTCACGCCCTCGGGGGAGATGAAGTAGAACATCAGCATGATGACGGCCGGCATGGCGGCCATCCATCTTGCTGCCGTTCGCCCGGGGGCGGTGAGTGTTTCGATGCGTTTCTCGAGCCGGTGAATCTCGCGGATGCTCTCGGCGATCCGGTCGAGCGTTTCTCCGAGGTCGCCGCCACGCTCACGGTGTGTCAACAGGGCGGAGAACACCAGGCGGTAGTTCGAGGAGCCAATCCGGCGGGAGGCGTTCTCCATCGCCTGCTCGAGGGAGACGCCGTGCTCGTACTCGCGGATCAGATGGCCGAACTCCTCACGGATGGGCCGGAGGCCGCTTCGGGCCAGCAGTTCCATGGCCTGGATCAAGTTCAGCCCCGCGCGGACGCCGGACGACAGGGTCCGGATGCCGTTGACGAGCTGGTCCTCCAGCCGGTAGAGGCGTCTGAACCGCAAGTACTTGAGGGCTACCGTCGGCAGCAGCGCTCCGACGGCGGCGGCTAAGCCTGCCAGCAGGAAGCTCCCAATCAGCAGATAGGCCAACAGGGCGAGCATCACCACGCCACCGATCCCCAGCAGGGTCACCGTACGTGGCTTGACATCGATCAGAAGGTGCCCGCGGAGGACGCGGTCGTACCCTGTTTCCTGCTTGAGGATGAAGCTGCGCACGGTCGGCCACCATGCGTAGGCCATCGCCGTTGTCGCCACGAAGACACTCCCGGCCGTGGCGGCCTGCCAGGCGTATGGCCTCTCGCTGACCTGCATTTCCGCCAGAAACTCGATCACTTGAAGACCTCGAGGTCGAGGTGACCCTTGTCGATCAGTTCGGCTGTGAACTCGGGGATATAGCCCGTATGGTGCAGCGAGCTGGACGTTCGCGAGGAATCGGGCGCGACCTGTTCCCCGGCCGCATCGCTGCGCAAGATGAAGATATCCTCGGTGATGATCTGATCCGTCTCCAGGTCGATCCCAAGCACCTCGGAAACATGCGTCACCCGTCGGCTGCCGTTGGGGAGCCGGGCGATCTGCACCACCAGGTCGATGGCGGCGATGATCTGCTCGCGAATGGCGCGGATGGGCATCTCCACCGCGGTGAGCACCATCGTCTCCAGGCGCAGCATCGTGTCGTCTGGGCTGTTGGCGTGAATCGTCGTCATGGACCCGTCGTGACCGGTGTTCATGGCCTGGAGCATGTCCAGCGCCTCGGGCCCACGCACCTCGCCGACGATCAGCCGGTCGGGCCGCATGCGCAGGGCATTGCGGACGAGGTCGCGGATGGTGTAGGCGCCCTTGCCTTCAATATTAGGCGGGCGCGTCTCCAACCGAACGAGATGTTCCTGGGGCAGTTGCAGTTCGGCGGAGTCTTCGATGGTGACGATCCGCTCCTCCGGGTCGATGAAGTTGCTCAGGACGTTCAGCGTGGTGGTCTTGCCGCTGCCGGTGCCGCCGGAGATGAGCACGTTTTTTCGTCCGGCCACGCAGGCTCGGAGGAAGTTGGCCGCCTGCTCGGTCAGCGTGCCGAAGTCTATCAGGTCGTCGATGGTAAAGGGAATGCGGGAGAACTTGCGGATGGTCAGGACCGGCCCGGAAAGACTCAGCGGATTGATCACTGCGTTGACGCGGGAGCCGTCCGGCAGGCGGGCGTCGACCAGCGGCGTCGAACGGTCGATCCGCCGGCCGACCGGCGTGATGATCCTCTCGATGATCGAATGGACCACCTCGTCGGAGAAGAAGCTCCGTCCCGTAGAGGAGATCACGCCTTCCTTCTCGATGTAGATGTGGTCTTTGCCCACCACCATGATCTCGTTGACGTGCGGCATCTCGAGGAGGTCCTGGAGCGGCCCGTAGCCGAACACAACGTCCTCGATCTCCTTGCTGAGCATGCGGGTGACAACGTAGCGCTTCAACTCGTCGTTGATCCGCACGCCGATGCGATCGAGCTGATGGTCGAAGTCCTTTTCGATCATCGCCGCATCCTCTTTGACGGACTGGGGTTGGAGGCGCAGAGGGAAGTCGCTGATGATGTCGCTGACCAGTTCGCTGATGAGCTTCTCCAGGTCGGTCAGGAGAATGTCCGACTCCTCGAACCCGTAGGAGTACATCATCCTGCCGGTGCATCTCATGTTCAGTTCGGTGATGACGGCCCGCCAGAGGAAGTCCCTCACGAGCAGGTCGGCCATCCCGGCGTCCACCTGTTTGAGCCGGGCCGAGACAATCTCCGCCAGGTGACGCTTGATGAGGGCGGCGTGCTCGGCGTCGGCCTTGGCCACGGACGGGGCAGCGCGGAGGTTGAGACGTTCGAGCAGCTCGCCGTGGATGGCCTGCTCCAACTCGATCAGTCGCCGACGCGGGGTGATGACTTCGGCGGCGCCCCGGCCGCGGCGGGCGCTCGGCTCCATCATGAACAGCGAGAACTCCCCCACCCGGATCTCGTCGCCGTAATCGACCTTCACTCGACCGTGGGCAGGGACCGACTTGTTGGCGACGATCGTGCCGTTCATGCCCAGGCTTTCGACGAAGTAGCCTCCGTCTTCGGTAAAAAGCCTCGCGTGCTGGCGTGAAACGAACGGGCTTTTGAGCTGGACGGTGCTGCCGTCGTCGCGGCCGATGGTCACCTCGTTGCCTTTGACCTCGACGAGGCTCCGCTCATCATTCAGATGGTTGTAGACCCATATTTCCACGGTCGATGTCTCTCAGGGGTTCCTGCCTTAGGGCTCCTGTGTATCGAGGGCCTTCAGGGCGTCGGGCGTGATCTGTCCCTCTTTCTGCCCGGTTTTGATCTTCGTGTCGCTGCGGTTGCGGACGACCACCAAGACCCTGCCGAGTCTGCCTTTGTCGTCTCGCACACGACGGAGGAGGTCGGTGAGTTGCTCGGCTACCTCCGGCTCTACCTCCACGGTGATGGAACGGTAGGTGCGTGATCCGCCGGAACTCCGCGAGGACATGTCGTCGCCGGGGTCTCCCGGTCGGCCGCCAACTGCCAGAACCCGGAGGTTCTCGATCAGCGTGTAGGTTCTGCGCGCCTTGTTGCCGATTATCAGGCCGCCGAGCAGATCGACGCGATCGTTGACCCTGAGCATCTTGCCGGGGGCGCGACCGGGGTCCACTTCCAGGGTGTACCCTCGCTTGCTCATCTCGATGCTGTCAGACGGCACGCGCGGGCCGGCGCCGATCACATCACTGAGGAAGACGAAGCGGTTCTTCTCGACTCGGGCGCCCACTTTGTTGTTTACCACAAGCGTAAGGTGGGACCTGATGGCCACTCCTTCCAGGCTAACGCTTCCGCCTGGGATATCGACGACGGTCACGTCGCCCCTGCCGATCTCTTCTCCCCGCTTCATATCGCGCGTCCACTTGAGGACTTGGACAACTTCCCCGGTGATGCGACGCTCCTGGACGTGGGCATAGGCGTAGAACATACCCACGGCCAGCGCACCCAACAGCAGCGAGACGATCAGGAGTTTCTTGTTCAAGACCATGGTTTCGGCCATTAGTTAAATCCTCCCTGCCGGTCTTCTCATGCCGGTAGGTTACTCCACTTACCCCACACAGTTCAACCACGGGCCGGGGGGCACCCAGCAGGTATCAGCAACCTGTGTTCCTTCCGAACCTTATCGGCCGAAACAAGTCCAGCGCTGTGCACAACTGTGCGGTCCCGGCCGGCGGGCTACCGCGGCCGAGAGATCACCAGGATGATCTTGACCCTCTCGGGGTTGTCTGTGGGCAGGAGTCTTACATTGTACTGCCGGCGCCGGCCCGCCAGAAACAGCAGGCTGGCCCGGCCATCGGGAGATCTGGTGACCCTCGATAGCCTGTAGTCCGTTGCCGCGAGGCGCGTTCGATAGAAAGCCTCCACGTCCGGGAGCTTGGCGGCGACGACGTATGTGATGATGTCGGCGGTGGCGTCGGGCAGTTGCCTGCGGAAGGCGCTCTTCCGAATGGCTCCAGGCGGGGCCGTCGCTTCGGCCCCGTCCTCAGCGAGTACGGTAATGCCCATGCCCGCCAGCGGATCTTCGGCCCAGTTGACGGGGCCGCCGGCGGGTTGGGTAGCCACCAGCCGGGCCGGGGGCGGCTGGCCAGCCCGAGCGGATGGGCCGGTCGCATCCCGGCGCCGGCGGAGCAGTTCGTGCGCGAGCAGGGCCAGGCACACGATGCACGCGCCGCCCACGATCCAGAGCATCGTGGCGCTCTTCGCCGCTGGCTTGCCGGACGCTTCCGATACGGATGGAGCCGAACGCTTGTCCTTACTGGTGGCCACCGATATACCTACCAGCGGGCGATGTAGAGCCCGCGAACCATCTGAGCCATCCCGTCGGCTGGGGCGGGCACGGACGTAAGGCCGGTGTCCATCTCTTCGTAGTAGATGTCCCTGAAGCCCGGCCAGGGGTTGGCGTTGCTGCGCATCCAACAGGGCCCTTCCCGGCCGGAGTGGTGGCGGATCCGTCCGCTCGTCCGGGTAAAGATCTCCATGTTGTGGTTGAAGATGGCGGAGACTCTGGCACGTCTGCCCGCGGGGAGGCGGTCGGCCAGCACCTCCTCGACGATCAGTTGGGCCCCCGCACCTTGCTGGCCGGCGTACAGAGACAGCTCATCGAGCGTGTCGCTGATCCCACCGAGCGAACTGAGGCTGACCGTCTGGGCTCGCCCCATGAAGCAGATATCGTTGATCTGCTCCTCCGATGGCCAGGAGCCCGCCTGGGTCTTTCGCCAGATGGAGTAGCGGTCGGCGACGACCACCTGGTGCTTGTGCATGAGCGCCCAGCCGAAGAAGACGGACACGGCCACGATCGTCGCCAGCAACGGCACGATCATGACGAACTCGATCGTCGCCGTTCCTCGTTTGTGCGGCCAGGCGACCGACGGGCGGCTCGCCCTACAGCAGCGGTTCGGGCTGCTCCGACGGAATGTACTCCGGTGGAACATACTCTTCCTCGCTGTTCATCATCTCATTGACCATGGTCGGATCGAAGCGGGACAGGTACGTGTGGATCTCCAGCACGTCCTCGGGGTTGACCAGCCCGTCGGTGACGGCGGCGTCCTCGGCGGTGGCTTCCATCAGGGCCATCCACCGCTGCCACTGGGAGACCGGCACGAGCTTGGCATCCCAGTTCTGAGTCCAGAGGTCCCAGCTGGCGTTATTGAATATCTCGGCTTGGGCGACGGCCACGGTCCGCCCGAAGGGGTTGCCGCTGTCGAATCGGCTGGGCCACACGCGGGGACTGTCGCTCTTGGCGGCCGCGCCAAAGTAGGTGAACAGGGTCCGCCGAACGCCCAGATCGTGGTGCGGTTGCTGGGGGTCGTAGTCCCCCGCGGTCTCAACGTCGATCAGCGTGGGCGCCGGCAGGCCTTCGTGGCTGGTGTAGTTGGACGGGTTGGTCACCTCCACCTCGCCGCCCACGTCGATGCCGCCAAAGACGTACATGCTGACCATGTAAACCTTCTGCCACACGGGATTGCCCGTGGAGTCCTGCACCATGCGGATGTTGATGTCCCAATCCTCGGTCGTTTCGTAATCCCACTGGTCCTCCCAGATCCAATCGTTGATCTTGGGGATGTTCCACTCGGCGGGGTCATTCCAGCCGTTGACCCACATGGCAATGGGCAGGTCGCCATTGGTCTTGTAGGTCTTCTTGCCGCTCTCATCCTGGAGGAACCTGCTGTCTCCCTTGGGGTACTTGCTGCGGATCTCGACCAGGTAGAACATCGTCCGGGTCACGCGTGTGCTGGGGTCTTCGGCGATGGCCTTGGCGGCGGGGTAATCCACATGCCACTGCGGGTAATGTATGACCTTGAGCGTCTGTGGGCCCCACATGTAGCCGAGCTTGATGTCGGCGATGTTACGGTGGTACTCGTGGAAGAACGTGTCGGCGAGCTTGCCCGCGTAGTAGCCTTGGTTCTGCCACCATCCCTGGGCGTATCCGTGGACGCGCCGGCGCATCCATTCATAGGGGCCGTACGGGGTGTAGCCCATGAGGATCCTCGCCACAGTTCGGGACGCCCAGTGGCCGTCGGGGTTGGTGCTGCTGCCGCGCGCGCTGCGGCCGCGGGTCCGCCCGCCGACGCTGACATTCGCATTACCCCCCCGCGTGGCCCCGTGGCCGGGCCGGCCGGCGACCCACCGGTCCCTTTCGCGGATGTTCTTATACTGATAGTTGCGCCATTTGTAGAGCTTGTCGTACGGGCCGAGCCGTTGGGGCCACTCGCGGTCGGGGATGACCCCCCTCTTGACGGGGCTTTCGAACTGGCTGTACGACGTTCGCTCGACCGGCAGATGCGGCAGTTCTGGCAGCAGCGGCACGCTGAAGGCGATCTCGGCGTGGCTGTCGGCTCCGTAGTACACGGCGTTCTTCTGCGCGAGCATGCCGGCCGAGTCCGCCGTGACCTGGCTGAGCAGGTCCATCGCCTCGGCCGCCTGCCACAGCCGTCCGTGCGGAGGAGCACCGCCGTAGTTGCGGATGGACCACGTGGTCAACTGTTCCATGTCCACGCCGCCGTCGTTGAAGTATTGGCTGATCGGCGCGAGGATGTCCCGCTGCTCGACCATCCGGTCTCGCAGCGATTCGAGCCCCTCCCGCAGCAGATCGTCGGTCACCCCGTGGGCGAGCTGCCACTCCAGGCATTGGACCCACGCGGAGACCTCCTCGTGAGCCATGATCGTGGACAGCGGGAATGCGTCCAGCGTGGGCACCAGGGCGAGCATTCGCGTTATAGCCACGTTGTTCATGGCCACCACGTTCATGCATTTCGCCATCCAGCCGGCGGCGGAAATGGCTGCGGAGTCGGCGGCATTCTGCATTTCCACTCGCACGTGTCCTTGGTCGCCCACGTTGAGCACGTAGAAGACCAGCCCGATCAGCAGCGTCAGGGCCAGCAGCATGACCACCAGCACTTGCCCGGCACGCGTGTGCGCGTTTCTCTCAGCCGTCATGACGCCGCTCCTCAAGTTCCACCCTCGGCCCGGAGTGCACTCTCGGCCACCTTGATAAGTCGATCGATCTTGTCGGTGTCCTTGTACTTCTTGGCCAGATTGTAATAGGCCATTGCGTTTCGGTAGCTGCCTTCGGCCATTGCCGAGTTGCCCAGATCGACGTGCTCCTCGTGGCGGCCCATTCGGTACAGGCCCTCAACATCCACCGACGACTTGCGGGGGTTCTTGCGCAGCCGCTCGATCTGGGCCATGAACAAGGTCCAGCTCTTTTCCTTTCGGGCCCGCTGGGCTGCCTGGAGGTCCTCATCGTAGGACTGCTCATATCCGATTTCCTGGATGGCGGCGTCGATCATCGATGCCCGGCCCGGGTCGATGCGTTTGGCCAGGGTGTAGGCCTGCAGGGCGCCGGACCACTCCTTGGCGCTACGGTGGGCATCCCCCTCGCGTTTCTTGATCTGGAAGCGGCATTCCCGCGTGTTGGTGGACAGGGACTTGTCCAGGTTCAACTTCCGGGCCGCCGGGCGATACTTATTGGCCTCGTTGTACTTGGCCAGGGCTCCCTCGAAGTCGTTTTGGTCCTGGAGGGCCTGGCCGGCGCCGAAGAGCTTCTTGAAGGTGACCATATCTTGGATTATAGCCAACTCTTGGCGGACGACGGAGCTGTCGAGGATGGCGCGGGCCTGCTTGAACTCGGCCTCGGCCTTGGCGAGCTCGTTGGTCGAGACGTACTTGCGGCCCTGCTCGACGTGGTAGTCGTGGCGGAGTTGCTTGGCACGCTCGGCCAGGTCATTGGCATCGTCCCGGCCGAGTGCGCGGGCGGCTTGGGCGGCCTTGGCGTATTGGGCTGCCGCCCCCTGGTAGTCACGCTTCTTGTCGAGCTTCTTGGCTTCCGTGAGGGCCTTTTGGTACTCGACGGTGAGGCCCAGCAGGATCTTCTTGTTCTCAGCCGTCTGCTTCAGGTCCGTGTATATCTTCTCCGGAAGCGTGCCCTTGGCGTCCTTGAGTATGGCTAGCGCCTCGTTGTAGGCCTCCGTGGCGTCCGTGACCTTGCCCAGCTTGGCCAAGTCATCGCCTCTGCGGACCTCGGCCCAGTAGGCGCCCTGCTTCTCTTTCTCGCCGATGTCCTGGCGGAGGCTGAATATCACCCGGGCTTGCTCGCCGAGCAGGACGCGGACCCGGCCCATCATGTCTCCGGTTTCGGAGAGGATGCCCTTGGCCTTGGCGAGGTCGCCGGCCTCCATGGCGCTGCGGGCTTCGGCCAGGTACTTGTGGTACAGCCGTTGGTTTTGCTGGAACTCCCTGAGGTGAGGGATACGTTCCTGGAGGATCTCGCGGGTCCAGCTCAGCAGTTCGCTGCGATCTCGCTGGGCCCTGGTGGCCATTTCGTCCGCGCTTTGCAAGGCATTGCCCATTTCGTCGTAATCGAGTTTGAGGACAGCGTCGTAGCCCCTGCACAAGGCGGCCATGATCGAAGCCTGCTCGCCCACGGCCAGGCGCGGATGCTCGGCGGCGATGTCGCTGAATCCCTTCATAGCCGCCTGGTACTTCGTCTGACGGTCGCCAAGCAGATCGGACTTGCCGGCCTGGTTGAAGATGTCGAGCGCTTTGCTGTAGGCCAGCTCGGCCTGCCGCACCTCGTCCTTGGTCTGTATGCCTCTGTAGACGGCCAGCCCTATCAACCCCAACAGGAGGATCCCGCCGACGGTGCCGGCGATCAGCAGCTTTGACCGCGTCGACATGGGTGTCGTGGGGATTTCCGCTGTGGCCGGGCCTCCCGTCAGCTTCGGGGGTACGGCCAGTTCCGCGGCCTCGTCAATAGGCCCGATGGGGGACGGCTGGAGCCCGCGGTCCTCCGCATCTGCGGCGGCCTCGACGGATAGCCGCCGCTTCTTGCGGCGCTTCTTCGCCGGCCGACGCGTACGCGGGGAGAAACTCGACCGGATCTCCTTGCCCACGGCCTCGAGGCTTTCGAAGCGATCGTCGGGATCCTTGGCCAGCATCTTGGCGACGATCGCCGACAGCGCCCCCGGCACGTCGGCGTTGATCTCAGCGGCCGGCGGCGCCTCCTTGTCCGCGGATGAGTGCCACTTCATCCACCGCAACGCCTCACTGTGAGGGTCACGCACGATGTCGTAGAAGACCTCGTTGAACTTCGGGCGCCCCAGGAGCATTTCGTAGGCGACCATGCCGAGCGAGTAGATGTCCGCTCGGATATCCACATCCTTGCCCCCGAACAACTCGGGGGCCATGTACTTGGTTGTCCCCAACCGCATCGATGCGGCCGCTCCGACCGGCGCGGCGACGCCGAAGTCGGTAATCTTCACTCGCAGGCCTTCGCCAACGATGATATTGCCGGGCTTGACATCCCGGTGGATGACCCCGGCCCGGTGCATGGCCGACAGGCCGGCGGCGATGCGCCAGAGGATCTGCAGTACGGCCTTGGGCTCGACAGGCTCTTCCGTCGTCGCCAGGGTCGTTTCGATCGTGTGCCCCTCGACAAACTCCATGACGATGAACAGCCCTCGCTCGTCGTCGATGAGATCGTGGATCACGACGATCTGCTCGCATTGAAGCTTGGCTAATTCCCTGATCACTTCCCGGAAGCGTTGAATGAAGCGGTCGTCGGCCGCAAGCTGTGGGGCCACTTGCTTGATGGCGACGTGCCGATCCAGCAGCGGATCGTGGGCCTTGTAGACGATGGACTGGCCGCCCGAACCCAGTTGCTCGAGGATCTCATACTTGCCGAGGGTCGTTCCGGCGCCCAGGCTCCCGGCCAGGCCGGGAAAGTCTCCACTTTTGCTCTCTCCGATCATCTGCCTTCCGCACTTTGCACTATTGTCCCGGCAGCAGGCCCCGGCCGGGAAGGACCGTTCCTACCATTCGCCTTTGCCCGCCATACGGGGGAATTGCTCCACTTCGATAATGTCGTCGACACCTTGGTTCGTCAGCGTGTAAGTGACTTCCACGTCGGAGCCGATGGCGCCGTCTGCGGAAATCTCCCGAGCCGCCCCGAATGCCGCGAAAACGTGTCGGGCGTAAGGGACCGACAGGTACAACGTATGCCTGGTCCGGACGCGCAGGTCCTCGGCATCGCCGTATTCCTCGCCGTCCTCGGGCGGGTATATCGCTACGTCAGTGTTATTCCAGGCATACTCGTACTTGGCGGGCAAGTGGTTCTCGATCCATCCGGGGACCGGCTCGTCGTAGAGTTCGTAGAAGCGCCTCAGCCCGTCCTGCAAGGCTGCGGCCGTGGGCCCCGCCCCGCCGACGCCGAGAGACCTGGACGCGGAGACGGGAAGGACCTTGTAGACGGCGGCGGCGCGAATACGCATCAGCTTTTCGGAGGATGCCGGATCGGACACGACATTCCGCGGCTCGTCGTAGGAGACACTCTCCGGGACCCAGACGATTGCCGCTCGGGCCGCCGCATAGCCTGCGTGGTGGACCACGAGGTTGCCGGCCAACAGAAGCGTCGCCTGGACCATGATAAGCACGATTGTCAGGGCGATGGGAAAGAGCAAGGCGAACTCGACGGCGGCGGAGCCCGCTTCGGCGTTTTCGGCGGCTTGACTTGGCTGGCGGGCCAGACGCCACATGGCCGCAATGAGCACGTACAGGATTGTCAGCGAGGCCAGCAGGACGCTGCCGGCGATCAGGGCGGTGCGGCTGCGGAGCGCCTGGGCCGCCCAACCATCGCAAGCGGCGACGATCGCCCAGGCGGCGCACAAGCCCAGCAGTACGGCCAGCGGAATCATCGCCGGAATGGCCGGTCTGTGCCTGACTGTCCGCTCCTTGCGACTCATAGAGCCTCCTGCGTTCGCATCCTTCCGCGGGGCGGGGTCCCCGGTGCTGCCAGGTCAGACGAGCCTGGCCTTAAAGAAGCTCGCGATCCCCGCCACGACGGCCCCGACGCACAGGGCCACCGCAAATGGGATCCTCGGGCTGTCCTTGCTCGTCGGATCCGCCGGTCTAACCCCCGGCGTGAAGGTCAATGCGACGGCAGTGGCGATCCGCCGCAGCGTGCGACGGAACACCCCTTTTCGCACGGTTACGAATACCGCCATGATGGCGGCGATTATGAATCCGTACATCATTGCGGCGATGACGAATCGCCACCCACCCAAGGCGCCGATGGCGCCCATGAGCTTGGCGTCGCCGCCGCCGATGCCACCCGCCATCCAGCAGACCAGCATCGGCCCGAATCCGGCGCCAAGCCCGGCCAGTGCCCATGGCAGGCCCGGCTGGCCGTCAAGCCCGCTCCAGCCGCCAAGCAACGCGTGACCGGCCAGGCCCAACAGGACCGCAGGATACGTCAACCAGTTTGGCACCCTGTCTGTGCGAACGTCTATGATCGCCGCGACAACCACCAGCGCGGCAATTGCTGCGCCCGACCAGACGGGCATGCCAAGCTTCACTTCGAACTCCGGAGGCATAGCAAACCGTTACGGCGTGGGGGTCAGGTCTGGGCGTCGGTCTTGACCTGCTCCCAAAGGTTGGTGACCCATTCCTTGAGATCCTTCCCGAAGAAGATCAGCAGCGCAAGCATGGGCAGCACGATGGCTGCGATGATCAGCAGCTTCTCGAGCCCCTCGGCGCCGCGATCGTCGCCGTGCAGCCGCCTCACAAGGTTCCATACGTTCTTCATGAGCCTTCACCTCAAGCCAATGTGGCCATGATCCCTTGTCCCGCTTGGCCTTACGGGAATGGGAGTGCTTGCAGGAACGTAACCATTTGATACTGCGATACGAGCAGTTTCAAACAGATGGCACAGACAAAGTACATGGGCAGCGCGACGGCGGCCAGGACCAGGGCCCAGTCGACCGTCATCTGCCCGGCGGCATCGGCGTGCAGTTGCCGGGCTCGTCGGGTGCAGCGATGTCTTTCGGTGGTCACGGTGCCACCCCCTCGGCCTTGGCGGCCTTGGAGCCGGCGGGGAAGATTTCCCGCGTCAGCTCGGCGCGATGGCGCAATACCCGCATTCTGGGCTCGTCGCTGAAGCCGCTGACGGCGCCGGTCCAGACCAGGCGCCCAATGGCCGAGTCGGAGTCGTCATCAAGGTCGTAGATGAACATCGGCTCGAGACGGTATCGGCCATCCTCACCCAGCGGGAGGACCTCGGCGATCTCCGTAACGCTGCGCCGCCCGTCGCTGAAGCGGGTCATCTGGACGGCCACATCAATGGCCGACGTGACCTGCGCCCGCAGGGCGTGCAGCGGCAGATCGATCTTCGACATCATGCATAGCGTCTCGAGGCGGTTGAGTCCATCCAGCGGGCTGGTGGCATGAAGCGTGCTCATCGAGCCTGCGTGGCCGGAGGTCATCGCCTGAACGATCTCGAGCGCTTCGCCGCCCCGGCATTCGCCGATGATGATGCGGTCGGGGCGTAGCCGCAGTGACGAGCGGAACAGGTCGCGGATGGTCACCTCGCCCCGGCCGTAGCGGTCCGGGCTGCGGCTTTCCAGGGAGATCAGGTGGTCCTGCTGGAGATCCAACTCTGCGGAGTCCTCGATGACCACGATCCGCTGATGGTGCGGGATGAACGTGCTCAGAACGTTCAGCAGGACCGTCTTGCCCGAGGACGTCCCGCCGGTGACCAGGAGGTTCTTCTCGGCCAGGACGCACAAATGCAGATACTCCATCGCCTCGGGGGTCCAGGTGCCCAGTTCGACGAGGGCGCCGGCCTCGAACATGGTCTTGGCGAACTTGCGGATGGTCATGCAGGTTCCGCGCCGGCTGAGCGGCTGGAGAATCACGTGCACCCGGGAACCGTCGGGCAGGCGGGAGTCCTGCAGCGGGTGCTCCTGCGTGAGCCGCTTGCCCGTATACTGGAGGATGTTGTTCACTGCGGCCATGAAGGCCTCTTCGTTGTCGAAGGCGGAAGTCGTACGGATTACCGCCCCGTCCCTCTCGACGTAGATCTCGTCGAAGGTGTTGATCATGATCTCCGACACGCTCGGGTCTTCGAGGTAAACGGCCACGGGGGCGAGGAAGTGCTTGATCGTACCGGAGAATATGTCTGCTCGTGTCATCGGACCACGTCCGCCGATCAAAAGCCCGGGATACGGACTCAGCGCATCGGCCAAACCCTCTCATCTTCTAATGCTGCAGCTAAGGCGCAGTGTCGCCTTTTTCCTTCTACTTATGAATTTACATCGGTCAGGGATGGAAGACAAGTTGAATAAGTCCATGTCGCCTAGGACCTTGGTCATAGCGTAAAATCCCAATAGACCCTACCCAGTATATCCGATACATTCTAGGTCTGGCTGCGGCCATTGGACGCGAGTTCGGGAGAGGTGCCGGAGTGGCCGATCGGGCTGGTTTCGAAAACCAGTGTACCTTCGGGTACCGTGGGTTCGAATCCCACCCTCTCCGTTGCAGGATGACACCTGCCTGCCTGCCGGCAGGCAGGTGTAGGCCGAAGCCGCAGCCAGCGAAAACGCTACAGGCAAGCTGAAAGTGCTCTGTCCGAGGGAATCTGGTGGGTGGCACCGCTTGCTCGTCAAGCTGTGTTCCTGCCGGATCCCACGCAACACGGTTTGCCAGCAAACCGTGCCCCCCGTCATTTCGTATTGGACAGAGCACTAGGCCGCCTGGCTTTCTTGGGTGGGCCGTGCCGGGCCGGATCGCCTGTTCACGAGTACCGTCGCGAGAATCCCAGACAGCCAGATCCCCACACCGGTCGCACTGAGAGCCGCCCTGCTCACAAGGACGTGCAGCTGCTCTCCGCTTGGCGTGACGCGGATGCCGGTCAGGGCGACGATGACGATCCCCCCCACGGTCAGGCCGGATAGGGCGATGCGCGTGGGTTCTCGGGCACGGCCCAAACTGGAGAACACCCATTGGGTCCCAAGGACCATCACGCACAACGCCGGCAGGCTTACGGTCACGGGAAGTTCCCAGAAGTCCCAGATGAGCATATCCCAGATCGTGCTGGCCAGCAGGGCCAGTGGCAGCAGGCCGGCTGCAAGCAGGCCCTTCCTCAACCCGTGGAGCATCAGGCCACCGGCCAGGATGACGGCGCAGACCACGCGCAGGTCGATCAGTCCGAGACTTGTCGCCGGCGCCCGACCCGACTGAGCCAGTTTACAGAGCCCGCCAAGGGCAGCGAGTATCCCCGACCCGGCCAGTGCTCCGCCCAGAGCCAGCCGGCGGGATGGCCGCCGATTTCCAGTGAAGGCCGCCAGGGCAGCGGCAAGAACAGCGATGACGAACACGCCGCCGGTCAGGAGAATCCACACGTTCGGCATACTCCAGACTGCCAAGGCGCCTTCGGGGATCCTGATTTCTGTAGGCCCCCCCGCCAGAACGCGGGAGACTCCGTAGCACGCTGCCGCCGTGCCGGCCGTCGCAATAGCGCCGGGGATGCGGACCATGACTACGGCGGCCGCATTAACCAGTCCCACGACGAGCCCCGTCGCGGCTACGATGCCGAGCACCAACACGGGGTGGCAGCCGAAGTTGACGGCGGTTGCCCCCACGGTCGCGCCGAGGCCGAAGCCCATCCAGACGCTCAGGTCCACGCTGCGCTGTTGGACGACAAACAGCAGGCCCATGGCTGGCAGCAGCCAGTAACCCAGTGCCTGGCCGAGCACGTCGGGTGTGTACTCGGCTCCCGCGGCCCATCCGGTCAGCAGCGGCGCCAGCACGACGGCCAGCGTGGCGGTGACGAGAACGTCGTCGCGGCGCGGTGGATGTTGCTGTGTCGCGATCGATTCACTGGCTTGTTCGAGGGCCGGCGGGCACATCATCCGGAGAGTATAGCTTGTGTGCGAGTGGAGGTGTGGCGTTTTCTGCTGGGGCGGGCGTGATACGGCAGGCAGAAACGACGGCGGCAGGTGGTAAGCCCTCCGTCGTTCGATCCGATCCGTCTGGGCCCGGGGCTATTCCACGAACGGCAGCGGGCCGGCCAGTACCTCGAAGTCCGTCATGGGCGTGCGCTCGCCACTGAGGATGAACTCGTGATCCATGCGGAGCTCGGGGAGTTTGGTCGCCAGCCAGCGACGCAGGACGGCCTTCTTCGTTTCGCTGGCCCTGGCTTGGTCCAGGAACAGTACGCCGATCAGCAGGTAAACGGCCATGTCCACGAGTCGTCGGCCCATCAGGTCCATGTACTCGGACCCTGGCTGTTCTTTCACGAAGGCGATGGCCTCTTCGAGCAGGCGGTTGCCCTCAGCGATCTTTTCGGCCAGCGGGGCTAGGTCTTCGGGCCAATCACAATCGAGCAGCTTGGCGATGAGTGTGGTGGCCGTGCCCGAGGAAACGCCCCGGACGGCCGCGAGCACCTGCAACTGCGTCGTGCCTTC
>SDBT01006952.1_pt1 | contig 18694 bp, 11 predicted proteins | sample 2277101 | NCBI WGS metagenome assembly SDBT01 (sample SAMN10404973, study PRJNA504765) | marine sediment metagenome | isolation source: marine sediment core GS10_PC15, 103 cmbsf | place: Arctic Ocean: Southern Knipovich Ridge | collected 2010
TTGCAAGTTCATACTCAACTATAATCTGTAAATCTTCTCTGGTAAGCGGCCTAAACACTATCGTATCATCAAGACGGTTAAGAAATTCCGGCCTAAAGTGTCTTTCTACTTCCTTCGTCAGCAGGTCTTTCATCTTTTCATAGTTGGCCTCCGGTGTCTTTTTGCCGAAACCGAATCCGCTGTTACTCTTAATAAGCTCCGCACCGATATTGCTCGTCATTATCAAAATCACATTCTTAAAATCGACATGACGACCGAAACTATCAGTCAAACGACCTTCTTCCATTATCTGCAACAGCATATTATAAACATCAGGATGGGCCTTCTCGATCTCATCCAGGAGCAATACCGCATAAGGACGACGTCGTATCCGTTCGGTCAACTGACCGCCTTCCTCGTAACCGACATATCCCGGAGGGGCACCGACCAAACGGCTTATGTTATGCTTTTCCATAAACTCACTCATATCAATCTGGATAAGAGCGTTCTCGTCGCCGAACATAAACTCAGCCAGAGCCCTGGCAAGAAGCGTCTTACCGACTCCACTGGGGCCTAAGAATATGAAACAACCCGTCGGACGATTCGGATCCTTCAATCCGCTTCGACTTCGGCGAACCGCCTTGGCTATCGCCGTCATTGCATCGTCCTGTGAAACTACTCGCTTGTGAAGCTCCTGCTCAAGCTCAAGAAGACGCTGGGCTTCCTTTTTCTCTAAACGTGTCAGTGGAACTCCCGTCATCTTACTGACTACTTCTGCGATCACTTCTTCGTCAACCACACCGGTCGATTCCTTATTCTCCTCGTACCACTTTTGCTGAATTTCATTCTTCTCATCAAGCAACTGCTGAGACTCATCACGCAATGCCGCTGCACGTTCGTAGTCGGCACCGCGAACTGCCTCATCCTTCTCTCGCTGAAGTTCCGCTATCTTGCTTTCGGTCTCGGTAAGATCCAGAGGAGGTGTCATATTCTTCAATCGAATCCTCGCACCGGATTCGTCCATAACGTCAATCGCCTTGTCAGGCAAACACCTGCCGGATATATATCGATTTGAAAGTTCCACCGCCTGGTAGAGTGCTTCGTCGGTAAAACGTACTCGATGATGAGCTTCATAACGGTCCCGCAGACCACGAAGTATATCCAATGCCTCTTCCTTCGAAGGTGCCTCGACTATAATCGTCTGGAAACGACGCTCAAGAGCACCGTCCTTTTCGATATGCTTTCGGTACTCATCAAGTGTCGTCGCACCAATGCACTGAACTTCTCCACGTGCAAGCGCCGGTTTGAGAACGTTCGATGCGTCTATCGCGCCTTCGGCTCCACCGGCTCCTACCAGGGTATGAAGCTCGTCTATAAACAAAATTACATTCTTGTCACGCCTGACCTCGTTGATTACCGCTTTGATGCGCTCTTCGAACTGACCGCGATACTTCGTACCGGCAACCATCATCGCAAGATCAAGGACAACTATACGCTTGCCCTTGAGAATCTCGGGAACCTGATTATTGATTATCTGCTGACTAAGACCCTCTACTATAGCTGTCTTACCCACACCAGGCTCGCCAAGAAGGACAGGATTGTTCTTCGTACGACGGCAAAGTATCTGAATCAAACGCTCTATTTCATTCTTTCTGCCGATCACCGGATCAAGTTCGGCGTCCGCTGCCAATTGAGTAAGGTCTCTGCCGAAACTATCAAGTGCGGGAGTCTTACTCTTGGGCTTGCGACCAACTCCCGGATCCATCTTCATACCAAGCGCCGCGGCTTCACCTTCAACTCCGGCACCAAGCAAATTCAAAACCTCCTGGCGAACATCCTCGAGCTTCAAACCAAGGTCCATCAGAACCTGCGCAGCATTACCTTCGGTCTCACGCAACAATCCCAACAGAATGTGTTCGGTACCAACATAGTTGTGATTCAGCGATCGAGCTTCCTCTATCGCATATTCAATTACCTTCTTCGCACGTGGTGTTTGAGGAAGCTTACCCATCGTCACCATATCCGGACCGCTTTTTATCAACTTCTCTACTGAAAGGCGAAGCTTCTTGATATCGACGTCCAGATTCTTCAATACTGTCGCCCCGACTCCGCTTCCTTCCTTTACCAGTCCAAGAAGGATATGCTCGGTACCGATGTATTCATGGTTAAATCGTTGGGCCTCCTGGTTCGCAAGTGCCATCACCTTCCGTGCACGATCTGTAAAACGCTCAAACATTTCTTACCCCATATAGCTTTCTATATCGAAATCTAAAAAAACTCTATTTACGTAAACAACAATCCTCTCGCTACAGATACCCCCTATTTAGAATACTCTTATCTTCTGAGTTCTCCCTATTATACCCCATTTTGGCATATCCTGTCAAACAATAGTAAGTGCCTGTATTGCCATTAACTGGCCAATACTATCGTACTAACGCTTAGAAGAAAATTATGTTCGTTTTATCGGCCCATGCTATAAAGCATAGTACTTTTTTATCGACTAAATCGCCCTGTAACTTTCCGCTTCATAACTCAAAATCCCGATTTATCCGCCCGGATTGCGTTTTCAACGCAAACAAGGCCAAAGACAATATGAAAACTTAATGCTAATTTATAATAAGAGCCCAATAATAAATATCGAAGATCCTGACACGCCGGGAATCTGAAAAAATACGAAACCTGCCACAGAACGCCGCAAAACAACAATATGCCTTAATTCCTACCGTGTTTTAGGATATTCGCACCTCTTCGACCTGAATACTATTATAATTCGGGGCCGATTTTACGGTATTTACGCCTTTTTTAAGCTTGACGGATTACTGAACATCCAATAAAATCCAAGTTTGAGTTTGGCGACAATGAACAAGACGCTGGTCTGTTCCGTAATTTCTTTAGTTTATCTGTGAATTTGGTCATGGAAAAATAGGAATTCCAGCCCTTGAGTTGAATGGTAGTATAAGTTGCAAAGAACTCTTGGCATCGCAAAAACGTGAAATCTGGATTTGATCCGATTTGAACCTTGAGATGCCTGGAAGTGAATTTAGTCTCGAACTAAAGCGATAACGTACCTGATGAAGGAGTATCGGAGTTGAGTATAGAATCAGCAAATTACCTGCTAAAACATAGCCTGGTAACGAAAAAAACAAACTATTTGAGGGAATATAAGCCTCTAAAAAAGTTGATTCTGTAAAAAACCGAATACTTTTTTACACTTTATCGCCATTTCTTTGTCACTTTCCTGCCGATGCAGACATCCGTCTGCTTTCATTGTCTTGTGGCTTGATCTAAATGATAGTGAAGGGAAAGGTTGAAAATATGAATGCATTGTTAATGGCAGTAGGCCTTCCGGAGATTATTGTTACAATCGTTGCTTTTCTTCTGGGAATCGCACTGGCGGCAATAATTTACCAGATGGTTTCAAGGGCAAAATCAAAAACTTTCGAGCATGACCTGCAAAGGCAAATTGACGGGGCAAACAAAGAAGCTGAGAATATCATAAAATCCGCTCAGATCGACGCTGCCGCTGCGGCTATCAAGAAAAAAGAGGAGTTTAACGCAGAAGCGAACAAAATACGATCTGAACTGCGGGAAAATGAAACAAGACTAACAAAAAGAGAAGACGTACTCGATCGTCATTCCGAGCAGCTTCAACAGAGGGAAAAAACACTAAAAAATCAACAGCAGGAACTTGACAAGAGGACAAATAAGGTCTCTCTACAGGAAAAGCAGCTTTCCACCTTAATGGCACAGCAAAAGAATCAGCTTCTAAAAATTACCGCTATGGATATTAGCGAGGCAAAGGAACTGCTCCTAAAGAGACTCGAAGACGAATGCGAGCATGAGATGGCTTCACTGATTCAACGAAAAGTCGATGAGGCCAAAGAAACAGTAAACGATAAAAGCAGAGAAATTATCAGCACTGCAATACAGCGATACGCTACTGAGCAGACTTGCGAAGTCTCGGTCTCGACCGTCGATATTCCAAGCGACGATATGAAGGGAAGGATCATCGGTAGAGAGGGACGAAACATCCGCGCTTTCGAGAAAGCGACCGGCGTCGATGTGATTGTCGATGATACTCCCGGTGTAATTATTGTTAGCGGATTTAGCCCCGTCAGAAGAGAAGCCGCAAGACTGGCTATGGAGAGACTCATACAGGACGGAAGAATACACCCTTCGAGAATCGAAGAAATTGTCGCACAGACAAAGAAAGAAGTAAACCAGAAGGTCCTGCAATTGGGAAAGGATGCCGCTGTAGAAACAAATGTCCGCGGATTAAGTAACAAAGTTATCAGTTTACTCGGGGCTCTGAACTTCAGGACAAGCTATGGTCAGAACGTACTGAGGCACAGCGTAGAAGTCGCTTTTCTAAGCCAGGTAATGGCCGAGGAACTCGGACTCGACGGATCAATTGCAAGAAGAGCAGGACTCCTGCACGATATCGGAAAAGCAATAGACCACGAAGTAGAGGGAAGTCATCCCGTAATTGGAAAAAATTACCTAAGGAGATTCAACGAATCGTCCATAATATTAAACGCCGTCGAAGGACATCACGGTGATATAACAGCAGATAATCCATATACTCCCCTGGTTTCTGCTTCCGATGCCATAAGCGCCTCAAGACCAGGAGCAAGAAGAGAAACGCTCGAAAGGTATATTAAGAGACTTGAAAAACTCGAAGAAATCGCAAGTACTTTCAAGGGTGTAGACAACGCTTATGCCATTCAGGCCGGAAGGGAAATTCGCGTCATCGTCGATGCAGATAAAATTGACGATGAGTCATCGATGAAAATCGCTCGGGAAATCGCAAACAAAATAGAAGAAGAAATGACTTATCCCGGAGAAATCCAGGTAACTCTGCTTAGAGAAGTACGGTGTGTCGAGTATGCAAAGTAACGATCTCTATACCGTCGGGATTATAGATTATGGACCTTAATGTTCTTTGTATTGGCGATATTGTCGGAAGACCCGGAAGAAGAGTACTCTCGGAAAAACTACACTCCGTCATAAGGCAATATGACATCGATTGCGTAATCGCAAACGCCGAAAACGCGGCCGGAGGTTCCGGACTTACCCCGCAGATTTACGATAAATTGATGAAATACGGTGTCAATCTCGTCACTTTGGGAGACCACGCATTTAGAAAAAGAGACATCATAAAGACTCTGGAGACCGAAGAAAATATCGCCAGACCCACAAATATTTCAGAAAAGGCCGCGGGAAGAGGATACGCCCTTTATCAAACACCAAAGGGCCCTGTTGTCGCTGTTGTCGCACTGATCGGAAGATTGTTCATGAAACCCGCCGATTGTCCTTACAACGCAATAGACAAAATCCTACCGCAAATACAAAATAAAGCCGACGTCGTTTTCGTCGATTTTCATGCCGAAGCCACAAGCGAAAAAATCGCCATGGGATACCATCTCGACGGTAGAATCAGTTGCTGTTTCGGAACTCACACGCACGTGGTCACTGCCGATGAAAAAATTATGAAAAAACAAACCGCTTATATTACCGATATCGGAATGACCGGAGCGCACGATTCGGTTTTAGGAAGGGGAGCCGAAAGCGTACTAAAAGCATTCAGGACCGCAATGCCGGTTCCTTTCGAGATCGCCACTAAAGATGTAAAATTAAGCGCGATCGTCGTAACGGTTGACAGTAATACAAAAAAAGCAAAGAAAATAGAACGAGTCCTGATCGACGCGCAACATGAAGATTCGATGAAATATGATAGTGACGACGGAAAGCCGGAATTCCTCAATAATTTCTGATCACCCCTCAGGTGCTCAACAATTTGCTTCCTGCAGGCTGAAAAGATATTTTCGTAACTTCTTGAGCAACTCTCTTTTTTGTATGGGCTTGGAAAGATAATCGTCACAGCCTGCCGCCAAACATTTTTCACAATCACCTTTCATTGCGTAGGCAGTAACTGCGATTATAGGTATGGTCACCTGCTGCTCACGAAGAGACCTGGTCGCATCGTAGCCGTTCATAACCGGCATCTGGATGTCCATCAGTATAAGGTCAAAATGTCCCGATATGACCTTTTCAACAGCTTCCTGACCATTTTCCGCAATTGTCACTTCAAGACCAAGACGCTCAAGAACTAATTTAATCAGGCTCTGGTTGGTCTTGCAATCCTCTGCCACAAGCACATGACCGGACACCTGTAATTCTGAAAAATCCTCGCCATCTTCAACCTCTTCAGAAGGCTCGAACTGCTCGGTATCTTCAGATTCCAAAACGCCATTTTCGATTTCATGTGCTATAGGTATAGAAAGAGAAAACACCGAACCAACGCCCTCTTCACTAACCATCGTCACAGATCCGCCAAGAAGTTGAACCAGTTTCTTGGTAATTGGCAAACCCAAACCTGTTCCGCTGTATTTGCGAGTATTGCTACCGTCGGCCTGCATGAATTCTTCAAATATCAAATCTCGTTTGTCCCATGGGACTCCGATTCCGGTATCCTCGATATCAAAACGAATCTGACCTTCCTGCAAAAGAATTCTAACCCAAACATGACCACACTGCGTGAACTTGATCGCATTGTTCACAAGATTCACGAGGCATTGACGCAATCGGTCAGGATCCGTAATTATCCTTACGGGTACATCATCAGGAATCAATACATCAAAACCCAAACCCTTCTTCTTCGCTACAGGACGCATCAGAGATTCGACACCGGCAAGAACCTGTTCCAAAGAGCATTCTACTATTTCGGTCTCTAACTTTCCGGCATCGATCTTCGAGATGTCAAGAATATCGTTTATTAACTCAAGCAGATGCTCGGCGCTCTGGCGAATTATCGTAATATGACTTCGTTGCTCTTTGCTCAGATCATCCTCGAACAATACTTCACTAAAACCGATTATCGCATTCATCGGTGTCCGAATCTCGTGACTTACATTGGCCAGAAACTGGCTCTTGGCCTGGTCCGACGCCACTGCTTGACAGGCTATCAGGTTTGCCTGTTTCATCGAATCATCGATATGACGGTTGACCTGTTCGCTTTCAACAAGCCTGCGATATTCCAGCGTAGATGCCGCAGAAACATATCCGAATGCAACAACATAAGCAGCCAGACGAATCAGATGACCAAGCCACCATCCGGCTTGCCATTGCTGGGCAAGACCGAAAGTTACACCAACAACACCAAACATAAGACCAAAAGCAGCAAACAGTAACATGTAACCGTCACGAGTTAACCAATAACGCCTTATGAAATAAAAACTGCCTATAAGAAAAAGAACACCTCCGGATACGTTAAGCGCCCTCGGAAGTTCTGTAAACGACCCGCCTTCGATCATCCGGGGAAAAATCTCCGGGAACATTAGCGATACAATCCCGCACATCGCCGCAGCCGAAGCAACAAATCTTGGCAGAATTCTGCTTAAACGTCTTCGGTTAAAAGACTCAGGCAGCCAGACCAGCGCCAGAAAAAAACCACCGCTTAGATGCGCTATCGCTGAAAGCGCAACAAAATCTCTGCCTACTGTAGTACTTGCATGAAACGCGTTAAGTATAGCTAAAGCCAGAAGCGAGCAGCCAAGCCAAAGCCTGTATCCGCAACCTTCCTGCCACTGACGCATCAGAAGAAAACCAGCCAAGCCCAGGGCCATCATCGCCCCAAGAACCTCGATTACCGCATGAAAAACCCCATGCTCGTGAGAAGCAGAGCCGTAAAAAGTACTGATTGAAACAAGTCCGACCAAAGACAAAAGTCCGCACACCACCACCGTAGCCCCCAAAGCCAGGCTCTTATGCCTTAAACAATTTGTTTCTTTGCTATTCATTATTTCGTTAGCTTCCCAGAACTAATTTAGTCGGCATATTTACTCCAAAACTTACTTTCACGCAAAAAATTAGGGAAAAAGAACAAAAACGTTCTAATCTTAATTGGACAAATCTCCGCAAATCAAACCTTCGACAATGGCCTTATCGGTCACTAATCAAACTAAAAGCCGGACCAAAAAACAGATCGCCTAAAAAAAACGCGGGGCATGGGGCAAACGACTATGTGTTAAAAAACTGCTTGTTGATGAATCCGAGCATTTTTATCGGTCAATTTCTCTATCGCCACCAACTCTCATGACCTCACTAAATCTTGCAATAAAAACAATGGCTGCCTCTCGCTGGCTCTGCTGTTAAGAAAGGCAAACCAAAACCTTAAATACATAAGTCTTTTCCCAATACAACAAATTATGGGACCATCCTAACGCATTTGAGCAAAGTGACTTATGAAAATAAAGGCTAACCTGCCCCAGTAGCAACAATTGAGGTAGTTACGATTAAGAAGATTTGGTCAGATTGTTGCTTTTACGAAGATTCTGCTGTGCTAAAATCGAAAAGGCCGAACCCGAAATAAGGATAACACCAAATATCCCTTGCAAACCGTTAATGCTCTCACCAAAGACAACTCTTGAAATAGCAAGGATAATAAATGGCTGAACTAAAAGAACCAGCGACGGGATCGTAGCACCGATACGCCTGATCGCCGAATAATAAAGAACGTGACTAATACCTATACTAAAAAGTCCTGACAGTATCGTCGCCATCCACGGCCACGCCGCCATCTCAAAGCACTCACCTGGATTACCAAAAACAAACGCCAACACCCAAAGTCCCGCAACAGTATAAATACTAAGAACTCCAAAACCCATCCGCGAATCGACTTTACGAAATGCTATTCGAACACTTATCGTATATAAAGCCCAAAGCAACGACGCTGTAAGACCGATAACGATGCCTTTTACTATGTCAACGGTCCCGAAATCACCCTTAAAAAAAAGTACCCCGCCAACACCAAGAATCGACAGAACCGCTCCAGCCCAGAAACTGCGACTACGAATAAGACCACGTTCATCGGGAAAAAATGTGATTGAAAATGCCGCTATCCAGATAATTGACGTCTTGGCCAGAAGGACCATAAACGTCGGCTCAAGATAATAAAATGAAGCCGCCCAGAAAGTTTGCATTACTATATTAACCGCCGCAGGACCAAGGGCGATCAACCACAATCTCTTAGTGATAGTACCCTTTCTCGCAGAATATAGAACAAAAGGAAGCCATAAAAGACATGCCGCGCTATAGCGAAGCATATTCTGGGTCCACACATCAACATAACTGGTCAGATACCGGATAAATAATGGCCCAAGAGACCAGCAAACAAGAGCGCCAAGACAAGCCGCCGTCGCCGGTGTATCGAATCCCTTGAGTTTTGATCTAAACATTGAACCTGTCCCATAGCCTATCCTGTAACTTATTCTTACAGGAACGGATTATTTTTCTTTTCATGGCCTATTGTGGTAGATGGACCATGACCCGGGTAAACAACCGTATCATCAGAAAAATTCAAAAGCTTACTCCTGATACTCTCGATAAGTTCTGTTGCGTTACCACCGGGAAAATCGCTCCTGCCAACTGATTCGGCAAACAATGTATCACCCGAAAAGATAATCCCATCTGATTCACAAACAAGGCTGATACCGCCCGGTGTATGACCTGGAGTATGCAGAACCTTCAACGATATGCCTGCTTCTTCGACAACGTCACCCTCTTCAAGAAGAACGTCTGCCGGATCCGTAATAAAACGCATTCCCGAAACTATCGCCATATTAGAAGGATCACCCGTAAGCTTATCGCCGTCGAGCCTGTGAATATAGACCTTTATTCGGCCAAAATGCTCCCGAAGCGAGATTAAACCACCAATATGGTCCATATGACCGTGAGTAAAAACAATAGCGACCGGTTCTAATTTGTTCTCAAGAAGAAATTCTACCGGATCGCCAGCTTCAAGACCGGTATCGATCACCAGGCAATCCCGGCTTGATTCGTCAACTCGAACTATATAGCTGTTCGTCTGATAGGATCCAAGAACTAAACATTCAATTTTCATAATGTGACTCCATAAAGAGCAGGCCAAAATAACAAAAAAACCCCTCAACGTCAACAAAAGTACCTTAAAACCCCTCCAATAACCCTGGACCCTTTGCCCTTGACCGTTACGGTCAGGTTTGTTAGGGTACTTGGGCTAATTAGTCCAAAGCTGTAGCTATGGAACGGTTTATTTTATGAAATCTATAAACAGGTTATTCAAATACGTTTGGCCTCAATGGCCGAGAGTTATTGTCGTTGTCGTAAGCGCCGTAATGGTTGCTGTAATGCTCTCAGTAACCTTTATGACTCTTATTCCGCTGCTAAAGGTCTTCCTTGTTGGAGAGGGACTACATGGATGGGTGGACAGAAAGGCTTGCCAGTCAAGATACGGTATCGAATTTTACAGCCCGGAGGTAACGGATTTAACCGGAACAGAGGCCCATAAATACTCGCACTCACTGCTCGTACAAAAAGTTGAACCCGATAGTCCCGCCGCAAGGCTCAGTATTACTGTTGGTGACTGGATTCAAAGCATTGGCCCAAACTCGTTACAGCAGCAAACCTCATCGGAACTGCTCGCTGAACTTGCAACGAGAACCGAAAACCAGATCATTGTCTGGATTGACAGTCAGGCAGAACTACAGCCTATAACCATGCCAACAAACGCCGAGTTTTATGCTAACGCCAACGATGCGCCCATAAAGACAATCACACATGGAATTGAAAAGGCTGCGATACAAAAGGCTCAATGGGCTGTGAGTTTCCTCTCGAGACAGCAGGACAACCAAACCAAATTCAAAGCTATACTATACATCATATTCATGGTCGGCCTTCTTACCATCATCAGATGCATTGCAAAGTTTTATCAGGGATATCTCGCTCAGAAAGTTGTTCAAATCGGAGTCAACCACCTCCGAGAGGACGTTTTCGCACACATTATGCATATGCCACTGACATATTTTGCCAACGAGAGGCCAAGCGACGCAGTCAGCAGAATCATTCGTGACACCAGCATAATGGGAAATGCTATAAAGGTAATGCTTGGAAAGGCACTCAGAGAACCTCTTAATGCCCTTTTCCTCATTCTCGGAGCTTTGTGGCTCAACTGGCAACTTACTCTTATTTTCATGGGCGGGGCACCGTTTGTTTTAGTTGTTGTGGGCGGTTTTGGCAGGAAAATGAAACGCGCTACAAAGAAGTCTCTTATGGTCGGATCTTTAATGCTCTCGAAGCTTAACGAGACCATGGCAGGACTCAGAGTTGTAAAAGTGTACAATCAACAGAACAACGAGCGAAACCGCTTCAAAAAAATAAACAACAGTCTCCTGAAACAGTTGCTTAAAATCTCAAAAGTTGACGCCGCGACAAGTCCGGTTCTGGAAGTCCTCGGAATGGCAGCCGGCTGTTGTGCACTGGCATTTGGGGCCAAGTGGGTAACACAAACCAAAATGGACCCAACTGAATTTCTGGTACTTTTAGGACTCTTGGGAGTCTCCGCTGAATCCATTAGAAAAGCCAGTGGTATCTGGAACAAAATACAGGAAGCAAACGCCGCCGCTGATAGAGTTTTTGGTATCATGGATGAGCCTGCGGAGTTTGAAAAAACAAACGCAATAGAAATGCCCCCGCTGCAAAACAATGTTGAATTTCGAAATGTCATTTTCAGTTACCCGGCCTCTGAGCGACCGGTCCTAAACGGCGTAAACCTTACCGTAAAGGCAGGACAAACCGTCGCATTAGTAGGACCAAACGGATCGGGCAAGACTACTCTTATAAATCTGCTACCGCGTTTCTATGACGTTGACGACGGATCGGTTTTGATTGACGGAACCGATGTTAGAGATTGCACACTAATGAGCCTCAGAAGCCAAATCGGGATGGTAACACAGAACGTTATTACCTTTAATGATACTGTTGCGTCCAACATTGCTTACGGAAAGGCCGATGCTTCAGAAAATCAGATAATCGAAGCGGCAAAAAGGGCATTTGCAGATGAGTTCATAACTACGATGCCAGATGGATACGATACCGTTATCGGCGAGCAGGGAGCAGGACTTAGCGGCGGACAGCTTCAGAGGATCGTAATTGCAAGGGCAATACTCAATAACCCCGCGATACTCATTTTTGACGAAGCTACCAGCCAGGTCGATGCCGACAGCGAAGCAAAAATCCACAAAGCCGTTGAAGAAATTATGAAAGAAAGAACAAGCTTCATTATCGCTCACAGATTCAGCACCATCGTAAACGCCGATTTAATCGTCGTTATGGATGATGGAAGGATCGTTGACCAGGGCCGCCACGATCAACTAATTAAAAGCTGCCCACTGTATCAGAGCCTTTATGAAACACAGTTGATAAAAAGATAAGATAAAAAAACTGAGGTATTGTGATTTTAACACTTTCGCCGATAATATAGTAGGCAAGCTTAAAGCCCAAAATATAAACCGGGCTAACGAAATTTTCGGAACCGAAACTATGAGTAATCTTGAAAGACAAAAAAAGGCTTTTGAACTGTTCCACAGATACGAAGGAAATCCCATCCTGACTGCACAGGACTGGCCTTATGCCACAAATGCCGTTTTCAATCCCGCTGCCGTTAGGCTAAACTCAGAAACCCTCCTGTTGGTTCGCGTCGAGGACATGAGAGGATTTTCGCATCTGACCGTAGCAAGAAGCGAAGATGGTTTTACAAACTGGCAGGTTGACCAAAAGCCAACTCTCGAAGCCGACCAGACTTCACGCGAAGAAAAGTGGGGCCTCGAGGATCCGAGAATCGTATGGCTCGAAGAACAAAAACAGTATGCCATAACATACACCTCATTTAGCGAGGGAGGACCCGTAGTCTCGCTGGCAATAACAAAAAACTTCAAAACCTTCGCGCGACTTGGTGTACTATTACCCCCGGAGGATAAAGACGCATGCCTGTTCCCTTGCAGATTCAGGGGAAGATTCGCCCTGATTCATCGACCTATCGTAAGAGGTGAAGCACATATCTGGATCAGTTTTTCTCCGGATCTAAAACACTGGGGCGACCACAGAGCACTGATCAAAACAAGGACCGCATACTGGGACGGACAAAGGGTCGGACTGGCATGTCAGCCGGTCGAAACTCCTGAGGGATGGTTGATTTTTTACCACGGCGTCAGACAAACAACCGCAGGGGCAATATATCGTATGGGACTGGCATTACTCGACCTCGAAGAACCCTGGCGGGTACTCAGAAGGGGAGACGAGTGGATTTTCGGGCCAAGCGCGCCATACGAACGAATCGGAGATGTTGCGGACGTCGTTTTTCCAAGCGGTGCCGTCGTTCAAAAAGAACTGGACCAGTTGAATATGTACTATGGCGCCGCCGATTCATCAGTTGCCGTCGCGACCGCAAAGCTAAGCGAAGTCATGGATTACATCAGGTCATGTCCCGAAGTACACGAATAACAAGACTCCGAAATCTACAATCAGCTCTTCGCCCTCATCCAAAAAGCATTGACTGAATCCCCATATCCGGTAAAATCATACAAATGAGGTGGGTGTATATGACATCTAAATCCTCATAATAGCCCATTATAGTAGATAAGGAGCAAGATATGTCTCGAATCACAATGAAAAAAATCGCATTATTGTCAATCATATTTCTAACCACATACCTCGCAATGACTCCCTCAACTGCAAGGGCATATACAATCATGGGAAACATAAAGTCCAAAACACAGGTCGGACAAAACATCACCTTCGAATGCGAAAACGGAAAAGTACGACTGAGTTTCCTCAAAGACAACCTCCTCCGCGTTCACATGGCCCCAGCCGGAAAAGACTTCCCGAAAGACGACCTGCACCTCGAAGAGAACGGACCCTATGCAGTCGTAAATTACTCCTGGCCAGGCGTCAAACTCAACATTAAAGAGGAATTCGATTACGATCTCGAAGGAGCAATCTACAAGATAACAGCAGGAAAACTAATAGCTAAAGTCCGCAAACAGCCGTTCAGACTCGCATTCTACACCGCCTCGAATTCCCTGCTCACAATGGAAAAAGTAGGAATCATCGACGCAGGCCTCGGCTTCGAAGGCGACAAAGTCTATGAAACAATGTCACTCGATGACGACGAGCACTTCTTCGGATTCGGCGCCCACAATCACCCACTCGACATGCGAGGCCGCAAGATCAAATGTTATGCCAAAGAGTTGGAAAAAAAACGAGAAGATGGCGGATTCCCCGTACCGTTCTTCATGAACAATCGAGGATACGGAATCTTCTTCAACAATCTCGACGATGATGTCACCTTCAACATGGGCACAGAACCTGAACAGTATTCCTTCGAAGCAACCAGCGGCCAAATGGAAGGCTGGGACATGGACTACTATCTCATGTACGGCCCGACATTCGAAGACATACTAAAAACATACATCGAAATCGTCGGAAAACCAATCCTCCCCGAAAAATGGTACTTCGGACACATTCAGCACCACTGCTGCGATTGGGTAGCCGACTCCGTCATGGAGGCCGCAAAAAAGTACCGCGAAAACGACTGGCCCTGCGACGTACTCATCATGGACCACCAGGCACTCGGAAAAAACTTGGAATGGGATACCGGTTATGAAAACCAAAAACAAATGTACGACTACATTACACCAATGGGTTTCAAAACAGCATTTAGCACCGCCATGTTCGACGCCGACATGTACAACTGGCAAGGTTTCGACCCAACAAACGAAGAGCTTTGCGAAAAACACTGGAAACTGCACATCCCCCGAGTTAAAGACGGCATGGACTTCTGGCGCCAGGACAACTCCGAACGATCAATGCAATACACCGGCCTAAAGAACTTCGCCAACGGCTACAAAGCCCATCAGCTATTCGGCTCGCTATGGGCCAAGAGCGTCGTCGAGGGAATGGAAAGCCTTGGCCACTACGGACGACCCGTAATAAGTCGAGGCGGACCAATCGGAGGCCACCGATATATAATCCCCTGGGCTGGCGACACCCCGCACGGACTCCAGTTCCTGGACATCGACCTGACTTACATCCGCAACGGCAGCCTCTCACTCTACTCATCGATCTCCGTTGATCTCGGCGGATTCACAGACCGCGGCAAAGGAAAACCACTCGAAGAACAGAACATCATGCGCCGAGTAGTAAACATGTCACTGTTCGTCCCCATATCAAAATTCCAGGGTGCCGGCGACGCAAGCGCAAAGCTGCCTTGGCTATACACCCCAAAACAGCAGGACCTCTTCCGCTATTACATGAAGTTGCGCTACCGCCTGCTGCCATATCGATATTCCGCCGCAATCGAAGCCCATCAAACCGGAAGACCGCTACTCTCATCACTGGTTGTCGATTACCTCGACGACGAAAATACCTACGACAAGGACTTCCACTTCATGCTCGGCCGCAGCATCCTCGTCGCTCCGGTAATGGAAAAAACGGATGAATGGAAAGTATATCTGCCAAAGGGAAAATGGATCCACTACTGGACCGGCAAAGAGTACCAGGGCAACCAGACGGTAACAGTCGCCGCCCCCCTCTACGGAAAAGACGGCCTCCCAATGTTCATAAAATCCGGCGCCATAATCCCAATGATGCCAGACATGAAATACATCTACGAAAAAGCTCCCGACCCGATCACACTCGACATCTACCCAGGCGAAGAAGCATCCGAATACACAATGTACGACTGCGAAACAGTCAGAGGACCATTCAAACAAACAAAATTCACCTGCGCCCAGGACTCCAAAGCAATAGAAATCACAATCGGACCATCAGATAACAACTACGAACTATGCGTCCACTACGACAAAAAACCTTCGAAAGTCCAAGTTGATTCTAATATACTCGAGCACTTCAGCCGCAAAGCAACATATCAATCTGCCAAAGATGGCTGGTGGGATTTCGGAACCGGCACTTTCTACGGATCAGATACTATCAAAACAATAAATATCAAAATCCCCAAAAGCAAGAAATCACGAGTTATAAGAATCCAAAAATAATAGTTGAAGAACTTTAGGAAGGATGTCGCGCAGAATCAACGTAAAAGCTTGAATTTCAAGGCATAGTTGATATTCTATTGGTAATTAAACTCAGCGGCGTAGCTGAACTAAGAAAATATATTATTTGGGAAATACCAGATTAAGGTCTGTTTATCTTAGAACAGGAATCTTTGGAGATGCTTATAATCTTAACCATACTACTTGCGTGTGTGATTATCATCTTTGTTATCAACGGGATATTAAACCTTTTATTTACCTGTCGTGGTTATGATCCAAGAGTATTATCAAGGGGTTGGATTATAAGAAAGAGGTGGTCTTTTGGATTTGCTGCCTTACATAAGCCATATCAAGACAGGAATATGCAAATCTATAAATACGAGGATTTTCAGGGCGATAAACTTATTAACGTAGTCAAATATGATGCTTTTGGAAATGTAGAAACAGGAAACAGTGCGGTTGTGACAGAGAATTCGCAAGATAACTTTTAACCAGCTACAATTCTATAGAATTTCTGGTAGGGCTTTAGGCGAATTCGGAGTTTATCCCGACACATCGGGAGCGCGCCGGGATCATTTCGTACGAAAGGTCGAGGCAATCTCAAAACCGCAACCCACTCAAACGACTTGTTAGAGCATTCGTTTAATTTTAGCTTTTCCGGAAAATATGATTATTCGGCCACCACACAAAGATATTGTGTACTTGTACGCCTTTTGGTTTTTGATTATTAGTTCTGTCTGATCGACCCAGCCAACAGATCCGGGATTGACATGATCAATCAATTCATCGAAATCAATCGATTGAAATGTTTCCCTTACCTTTGGGAATACGACACTATAGTCCTGAAGGTCGGACGAATCATGATTCTTGTAGAGTTCAAAAGAGATTTCAATCAACGCTCTCTCTTTGCCGGATAACGGTAGTTTGCTATTGATAGATTTAATGTTACCGTCATGCCAATACACATTCTCATATTTCATAATTGAAGTCTCGCTCTGACATAATTCCATACAAAACTTTGTGATATCAAAATCTTACGATAGAAAAGTTAAATCAAAAAGTAATCTTCTAATCTCCATAAGCCTCATTCTACCAAAATCCACCCCATTTACAATAAATACCACGCCAAATCCGCAACCCATACACCTATCCACGCTAATCTCAACGAATATAACTCCCTTACACACAAAGCCTTACTATAATTATCGAAATTAGTACTTGAAATATCTTGTCAACAGTACAGAATAAGCATATCTCTTTTCAGATTGGATCTACAAATGCCAAACAATAATTACGCTTTCATCGATAGCACTAACCTTCACTTGGGGATTCAATCGCAAGGATGGACCTTGGACTACGCCAGATTTAGACGTTATCTGACCGATAAGTTCCATGTATGTAAGGCCTTTCTATTCCTCGGGCACGTCCCGACAAACCAGGATCTTTACAAATCTCTCCAGGAATATGGCTACATACTCATATTCAAGCCCACGCTGATCATAAAGGGTAAAGTTAAGGGTAACGCTGACGCAGAGCTTGTTTTACAAGCCATGATCGAATATCCAAACTACGACAAGGCCGTCATAGTAACCGGAGATGGTGATTTCCAGTGCCTCGTGAAACACCTAAGAAATCAGAACAAGCTCCTCAAACTGATAGTACCGGATGAACGAAATTATTCATCTCTTCTACGAGGTTTCACACCCTATATGATGAGCATGAATAGACTTAGAGAAAAATTGGGCAAAAAGTAAGAGAGGCATAGCCGCGGGACAAAACCCTTTGGATAGCCTCTCATCGTGATTCTTAATATAACTATTAAAATTATAACCTTTTGTTCGGCTATGTCAAGCTAAAATATTAGCAAATTCTAAAAATATCACCAATAATTCACACAGTAAAGAGGCTTCCACCCTTCCGGCAAACAGCAACTTCAAAAGACAGCACCTAAGTCCTTTATCTGCAAAGCCTTACGCACGACTTTTTTGCCCGCTTTTTTTAATTAAAAAACCTTGAGAAATTCACGCACTTCGTGTAAAATTACAACAATATTTTGAGGCTCCCAGGAACGTATTTCTTAGAGTTTTTTCTGTTACTTATTGAGGTCCAATATGAAGGCAAATTTCAACAGGCAGGCACTGGCCGAAGCACTCGGTTTACTCGTTTCCGTAGTACCAAGCCGCACTCCAAAACCGATACTAAGGTGCGTAAAGATTACCGCAACTGAAAACGAAGCCAGGATTTGTGCAACAGACATGGAGGTCGGAATTAACTACCTGCTCTCTGAAGTACAAATCGACGAGCCGGGCGATATCGTCGTACCAGCCGACAAACTAAGTGCCATCGTAAGAGAAAGCGTCGATGATGTACTCTCTATCGAGGCCTCCGAAGGTGCCTGCGAAATCAGGGGCGCCGACAGCCACTTTACGATCTACGGACAAGAGGCTTCTCAATATCCCGTAGTTCCAGAGTTCGACGGCGACACCGACATGGAAATTCCATTAAACAAACTCCAGACCATCATCGAAAAGTGCCTTTTCGCAACCGCAAAGGAGAGTACGCGATACGCAATAAACGGCGTACTCTGGGAAACAAAAGCAAAGAAACTCTCACTCGTTGCAACCGACGGTAGAAGGCTCGCAAGAAGCAAACTCACACTGGCAAAAGAACCGAACAAAAGATTCGAAACCGAAAAAATAATCGTTCCCGCAAAAGCAATGGCACTACTCGAAAGAATCGGGGCCTCGGAAAAGGACTCCGTAACAATTAAGCTAAAGGACAATCAGATCCTCATAAGCTGTGCCAATGTCGTCATCAGCTCGAATCTCGTCGAGGGAAATTTCCCGAAA
>SDBT01006953.1_pt1 | contig 18693 bp, 20 predicted proteins | sample 2277101 | NCBI WGS metagenome assembly SDBT01 (sample SAMN10404973, study PRJNA504765) | marine sediment metagenome | isolation source: marine sediment core GS10_PC15, 103 cmbsf | place: Arctic Ocean: Southern Knipovich Ridge | collected 2010
AATTTTGAGCGGCCTCATCTTTCCTTGGAGTATCAAATTCCGGTAAAGGTGCACACTGCTCAAGTTCATGATATGGTAATAATTTAGTCTAATTAACTGTAAACGTTATTCAGGACGGCACATGTCTTTCCCGGTCTTCCGTCTTCGGTCCCCGGTCTGCTCCCGGCTGTCGGGTGGAGCGGGGGTTAGGAAACCTGTAATTAAGCTGAAGTATGATTCAGCTGAAGGGTCCGGATATTTTTTATCTCATCATTATCAACTTTCTGGGCTTGATATAGATCAAACCGAAGCTGGAGATTCATCCAGAAACCTGGAGTATTGCCAAAGTATTTTGCCAACCTCAAGGCTGTATTTGGAGTTATTCCGCGCTTTTTATTAATGATTTCGTTCACCCGCTGATAAGGAACAAGAATAGCATCAGCAAGCTCGCGCTGAGTTATATTCAGGGGATCAAGGAACTCCTCCCGCAACATGACGCCGGGATGAGTAGGGGAGCGATCACTAGGAATGCGAACCATTGTACAACCTCCAATAACATTTAATGATAATCAGTAATTTCCACATCTGATGGCCCGGATTGAGTCCAAATAAAACAAATTCTATACTGATCATTGATCCTGATACTATGTTGTCCTTTTCTATCTCGTGTTAGAGCTTCCAGGCGATTACCAGGTGGGGTCGCAAGATCGACCATTTCAACAGCGGAGTCCAGTTGGTCAAGCTTGCGGAAAGCCACACTCCAGATCTGATTGGGACATTTTTTTCTGGCCGAGGATGTGTTCTTGCCATTGAAAATGTCCTCAGTGCCTTGATCAGCAAAACTAAGGATCATGGTAGCATAATAGCACGGATACCATGCTACGTCAATAGAAAAAAATAAGTTTTCCTAACGGATGAGCTCAGCGGCGCGTACCCCAGCGTCCGCTGCAGCGGACGCTGGGATTATCCTCACCATAATTTTAGTACAGGGATCCGTCTTTTGGGAAATCCCTTACTATTCTTTGCCCAGCTGGGCTCTTGCCTTGCTATAATCTCGATCGATGATCCATCGCACGAGCCACGGAAAGAATCTATTGATCCTCCAGAGAGGCGCTGTTTCTCCCGGGAGGATTAAGTAACGGTTTTTGAGGAGCCCTTCAATAAAGGCCTCACCAACATCTTCTGCCGTCATCAATTTAATGCTCTTTGACATCAACGCTGTTTCTTCCGGTTTGGTTCGATTCTCAATCTCAAATCCAGGCGTGTCCGTATCCGGTGGAAACAAGATTGAGAGGCGAATGCCAAAAGGTTTTAACTCGTTGCGTAGGACCTCCGAGAGTCCAACAATTGCGTATTTCGTGGGTACGTATGTTGCATATCCCATAATTCCCATGAAACCCAAAGCTGAAGAGACATTCGCAATATACCCTTTTCGGGCGGTGATGAAATAAGGAAGTAGAATGAGTGTCGGAACTAATTGCCCATAATAGTTTACGTCCATAACGTTCCGAAAATCAGCGAGTGAGAGGTCTTGAACATATTGAGGGTAGGAATACCCGACCATGTTTATCAAGTAGTCCGGTACTCCGCGTCGATCAATAAAATCAGTCAGTTGTGGACTTAACTCCTCCATATTTGTGGCATCGCATGCTATGACCTCCACAAACTGAGATTCCTCCCGCATCAAGCCCTGCATTTCACGAGCGGCAGCCTCCAGGGGCTCCAAGTGCCTAGCTATGACACATACACTGCCCCCCAGCTGGACGATTTCCTTAGCGGTCTCCTTGCCGATTCCCTTCGAGCCACCGCAAACGATAGCTATTTTGTTCCTAAATGGTTGATTTTTGATCTGACCTTGTTTTGCCATGTCTTCCTCCTAGTTAAACCAGTGCGGCTAACGGATGAGCTTTGCGAAGCACCCTGGTGAGGGCACCCGCAGCCGGGTCTCACCTTTCCTATCCCCCGTCCCCGGTCTTCCGTCTTAACCGGCTGTCGGGTGGAGCGGGGGTTATGTTGACTGAACAAATAACTTTCGCCCAAGACTGCTTCTAGATATAGCGGCGAACTCTTTCACAATACTCTTCGAAGATATCTCCAAATTTCTCTCTAAGAGATCTTTCTTCCCGCAAGATGGCCAAATAATGAGTTAGCAATATTGCTACGAAGAAGAGCAGCATTAGCCAAAGGGATCGATTGAGAAAGAAAATTGAGAGGTAGATGGAGATCCAAGAAAGATACATCGGATTCCTGCTAATAGAATATGGTCCACTTGTTATCAATTTGCCCGGGGAAACCATATCAAGCAAACCTGCCTCTCGAACCGACCAGATCATTAAGACAAGCCCAGGAATGAGAAAGATCAATGCCAGAACAATCCAAAAGATCTTCGTGGGGAAGAGAGGTTGAGTGAAGAAAACATCGATGATAATCCCAATTGCGAGTGGAATTACTATAGTTTCGGGGATTGGTAGGTTTTTCCAGTTCATAACAGGTTTTTCATAATCACATTATTGGCACCCTAACGGATGTGCTCACCCGCCTATGATATATGATAACTTGATTATACTTGCGCCGCTGCGCCACCAAGGTCGGGTGGAGCGGGGGTTATGCGGCACCAATATCTGTGGAACGATATCTGTTTGAAGAAATTTGCTTCAACAGCCAAGCAAGCACAGCTCCAATCATCCCCCCGCACAAAGCTGTAATCCAAGCAAGCCCTTTGAGTGCGATATATGCGTATATAATTGACCACCCAAGAGCGTCACGCGATTCGGGTTCTAAAGAGGTAATCACGCCAAAGAGAAACCACATCACAAGGGGTGTCAAGAAACCGATGGCCAAGCCTGTTGTAAAGCCCCACAATACTGATATTTTTTCAACCAGAGATATGACAGCATACCATAGTATGCTCGCTACTAAGAAAGCAGACAAGAATGCGTAAACAGCAGGTGGATTGTATTGAGGCGCTGGAAATAATAGCATTTTAGCTAAAAAAGACACAGCACCAAAGACAAAAGCAGTGAGCAGGATTTGGTAAAAGGGTTTCCGTAGGTTCTTATTATCCATAATGAGTAGGGTGCTAATAAAGTTTTTCACTTAGGGATATTATATGCCGCATAACGGATGAGCTCACCCGCCAAAGATAATTTGATTATACTTGTGCCGCCGGTTCACAAAGGTCGGGTGGAGCGCGGGTTAGGGAGTAAACAATCATTCTCAATCGTCAAACGAAAATGCCATAACGACCATAGCATTTTTGGCCAAATTTGTTTTTATGGGGGTTAATTTTCGTTGAATAAGTTTTCCGATAGAAACGTTTTCCGCAAGTAGTGCATTTGACAACATATCTATGTGATGACCTGCTGGTAAAATATCTGGGTCCAGGGCTTCCTCTAAAATAAGTATTCCCGAATAATTGACCGGCTTTTGATAACTCCACTTCACATCTAGGTTCAAACGCAATATCTGTATTCTCTATACTTTCCATACCTGAGTATACATAAGCCTTAATGCTTGGGCCAGAGCTTCCACCAGTCCTGTCGAAAACATAGAAATATTCCCGCGCTAATCCATCTTGTCGGCGTTTGAATACTAATGAGTATGGCTCGACCATTCTTAATACACCATTGTATTGGACTTTGAGTAGAGTTAACTCTTGACCAGCCTGCATTATGGGATTTCTATATTCAGATGGAAAGAATGCAAAATCTGATGTTCCGACAGGTAGGGACCCAAATAAATCAGTAATAATTGTTGTGAAACCATCAACGGCCTTATCAAAATCTACCCCGGCATTATTTGGGAAAACTATATACTTCTCCCATAGACCTTTAATATACTGGAATGGAAGGTTGATCAATAAATCTTCCACGATTTTTGGCCCAGAACCGAAAATCGTCATTTTCAGAAATGTCTGAACCATTTCCGATCTATCAATATCAACTACTGGACGAATAATCGTAGCATTAACAAAGTCATATAGATCAGCTGAGTGGCGTCTCTGGATCAAACATTTTAATTTGGATGCAAGTAGCTCTTCAAGTTTAAGACATTTAATATTCGTACTAACATCATCGGCGTCGGAATATTGGTGTATTAGTGGACGTTCTTGAATAGCTAGATGAATTCGTTCAAGATTACTTATATCCAGCCTGACAGCAAGTACTAAGTGACTTTCCTCTCCATAGAAATCTTTGAAATAGACTCGAGCTTTCTGGATGGATCTAGAGTGATCAGCTGATGGAGTCGTATCAATTCTTGTACGACTAGCATCAAATTTAACTTCAGTGTTGGTAGAAATATAATCACAAATCTTATTTAATTCCAGATGAAGAGAACTTTCTGTAATTGTTTGTTCGGTCGCAAAATCTAGATCAGGAGAATAACGGGATTTTCTGAAATAGGCTTTTCTAAAAGCATTCCCACCTTTGAGGAAGAGTTTGTCAGACAAATTACTCTGACCATATATTCCAGCCAAGAGCCATCCAAAGATGTAATCACGTTGTACATGAGAAGTATGAACATTTAGTTCTTCTGCTTGGAGTTCTATCTCTTTACGGTCTATCATATCTATCTCATTTGTAGAAACAATTTATCTCCCTAACGTTAATTATATTGCATGTACGTGGTAATCTGCCGGATGATATGTCGCAATGTATGTGTTAATCTTTGGATTGTTAGCCGTTAACTTCAGCCACCGGGACGGTTGAGATATAATTTCAGTATATCATCTTGCTCTTTCTTAACAAGCCGTAGGGGGTATTATGACCAAGAAAAAACTTCTGGATCAAGTCGTTGATGTTTTGCGCCTCAAAAACTACGCTTTCCGCACCGAACAAGCCTATACAAACTGGATCAGGCGTTTTATCCTCTATCATAAAAAACGCCACCCGAACGAAATGGGTGAAGCAGAAATCGAAGCTTTCTTGACCTACCTTGCAGTTGACCGTGGTGTTGCTCCTTCTACTCAGAACCAGGCTCTGGCAGCCCTTCAATTTCTTTATAATGAAGTCCTTCATCTCCCGCTGGATCAAGAAATCCTGCCTGCACCAGCTAAACGAACCAAACATCTCCCGGTGGTACTCAGCCAACGGGAAGCCAGAGCCGTCCCCGATGAACTTTCCGGTGTTTACAAACTCATTACCCATCTGCTCTATGGGAGCGGGCTCCGGGTCACAGAATGTTTGTCTCTTCGAGTCAAAGACTTGGATTTTGACCGAGGGGAAATGACTGTCCGTCACGGAAAAGGGGGAAAAGATCGTGTTACCGTACTGCCGGAAAGCATTATGCCGGCTCTGATTCGCCATCTATTGCAGAAGGAGCTTACCCATCAGACAGCGCTGGAAGAAGGCTTTGGCAGTGTTTATCTTCCCCAGGGATTGGGGCGCAAATACACAAGTGCAGCAAAAGAATGGATCTGGCAGTACGTTTTTCCAGCCCCGAATCGATCTCGCGACCCTCAATCAGGTGAAATCCGCCGGCACCACATTCATCCTGATAACTTGCGCCGTGCAGTTAAGGCTGCCGCTCGGCGAGCTGGAGTAAAGAAACATGTCACTCCCCATATCTTCAGGCACAGCTTCGCAACTCATTTATTGGAAAACGGCTACGATATCCGGACCGTGCAAGAGTTACTCGGTCACTCTGATATAAAAACCACCATGATCTACACCCATGTTTTAAACAAGGGAGGTAGGGGGGTGAAAAGCCACCTGGATAATAATTAATGAAGGAAACCGTTTGGGTAGTTGCAGTCTGAAGCCTAACTATTTTTTCACTGAGGTGACAATGGGACTTTGAGATAGAGAGGGAGCAAGTAAACTACGTTCGAACATACCAGGATTCAGATACCAGTAACCAGCTCTCAGTCACCATATCTCAGATATTCAAATTCTCCCAGTCTCCCAATCTCCCAATCTCCCAATCTCTAACCTCGTCTTCTGTCTCCGGTCTTCGGTCAATGATCCTGGGTAAATAAAAAAAACCAGGTGAGGGAAACTCACCTGGTCTTTGTTGGTACTGAAACCAGCTATACTATTAAGGCTTGCCGGTCTTATCAGGTTTACCTTTTACCTTGTCACCCATATACAGGTCCCGGAAATAAGCTCGAGTGCAGGTCCAGTCCTCTCCACAAAAATCTTTGTGGTAAGCCAGGACTACTCCATCATCCAAGCCATATTTGGCCTTTAACTGCAGGGCAATCTGATAATCCTTGTCAGTGTATCCTGCCGATAGGGTTTGTACCTGCTCTCTTAAGGCTTTTCGGACACAACCCCAGTCACTTTCGCATTTTCCTTCGAATAGGTTCATCACATCACCGAATTCAGCTGTGAACTGCTCCGCCAGCCTTTCAGCTGTACCCTGGTTCTTTTCTTCACCCTGGGTGGCTTGTTTTTCCTCACGTACCGTCAGAGCTTCTTCCTGGAGAGATTTCTTATATTCTTGAACACCATCGATCAGGATCTGAGCAGCACTCATTTCATCTGTAGCCAGGTTGTAGGCTTGTTTGAGATCTCCCCAGCTGTCTGCAGAACTGCGGGCAACGGCGATTTCTTCCCATTCGACTTCCATGCGGTCAGCGAAGCTGGCGGCATGTTTGAGCTCGGAGAGGGTCAGACCGGCCACAAGGTAAACGTCCAGCTCTGACGGATCAGCTCCCAGTTCATTGGCAAGTTTATAGAACTGCCCCAGTTCACCAGGGTTGGCATCCTCGGCGATCCTGGCCAAAACTTCCGTAAAATCTGCTTCGAAACGAGTCGTGGAGCGAACTGCAACCCGAACATCACCCAGGGTGTACTCTTCACTCATTACCAGGCCCATCAACTCTACCAGGTCATGGTCTGCCAGCAGATCTGCAAAACGATCCAGCTGCAGAAGGGCTCCCCAACCGCTTTGGTTAAGTTTCCAGTCCATGATGTCTTCCCAGCTAAGGACTTCCATGCTTTCGGCCAGGTGATAGGCTTTCCACATCAGTCCGAAACCGAGATTATTTTCTTCGGATTCGTTGTCAAATATCTTGTAGATATCCTCACAGGTGTAGAGATCTTCGGATTGAGCCGGGAAAAGATATTTATTGACACCGTCGGATATTTTCTGGGCCATGGGGTGGCAGGCGTCTTCTGGATCCGCTACGACCACAGGCATAGTATCTGAGCTTGTGAAGCCGCACCCATCTTTAACCAGAACCTGGGGATAGTATTTATCAACCTCGGTATAGTCATATGTCGCGGTCTCACCAGTTTCGCCATCAAAGGTTCCATCTCCATCCAGGTCCCACTCATATGTGTAATCCAAAGTGCCGCCGGTCACAGCAGTTGTGAAAACTACTGTGCCAGGGTCTCCCTTTACAAAGAGAGGTGGGAAAGGGCTGCTGGAAAGAACCACTTCAGGACCTTCCAGAGTGAGAAGGCCGGTCATGGCGTCCTCGAGGATGCCTGGATCAGTTTCTCCAACCCGGACTGTCCATTCATAAACTCCCTGGTCGGGATAGGTGTGGATGATAGTCTGGCTTGGGTGTTCAACCACAATAATTTCGGAGGAATCACCATCGCCAAAAATCATAACGAACAGGTATGATTCAGAGACATCTGTCCATTGGATCGTGAACTGGACCTCGTGGTCCCCCTCGCCGCAGGTTGTAACGGGAACAACCGAGGTGATCTCCAGAGGGTCTGGGACTGGGGTTGGGGTTGGGTCACTCCCGCCTTGAGCATAAACGATGCTGGTACCGGCCAGGCTGCTGAATAGAATTACCACAGTGAGTAGAAAACGAAGTTTAGTTCTTGAGCTTTTATACATGGTTCCTCCTGTCTTGTAAATTAATAATCGATGCTATACGTATGGATCAATTGATTAGTTCCTTAATCTGAGCCGCCTGCTCCGGGAGAGGTCGGCGTTTCATCCATTCCTGATCCGGATCCATTTCCCTGGTCTTTCCCATTGTTATTCTCCTGCCCGGGAGGCGTTTCGGGTTTGTTGGAATTTCCGTTGTCTTCCTTTTTTTCCTGGCCGGGATTATCCGACTTTTCTTTTTGTTCCTTGACCTTATCCTTGAACCCCTGGGGTTCATTTTTGCCATTCTCAACCAGTTCCAGGCGTTCGCGGATCTTTTCCTGGGCTTTCAGCAGCCCCGGAGCACCGCCCTGGGGGTGTTCTTTCCCCATTTCTGCCATCATCTGGTTTTGTTTTTGCAGGTTTTCCTCGATCTGACTGAGGGCATTATTAAAGCCCTTATCATCCAGCTTTGCCGCCTGCTCGAGCATTTTCTGGGTGTGTTTATCAAGCAGCGCCAGGGCTTTTTCAGAAACCTCTTCACCGGCAGCGATCTGTGCCTGAATCTCCTGCAGCCGCCGGTTGGCAAACGACACATATAGATCCAATTTGTCCTCAGGATCAGTTTCCAGTACGATCTGGATCTCCTCTGAAAGGGTTTTTACACCGTAGAGCAGATCATCTGGTCCGCTGGCTTGGGCGGCGTAGACTGTTCCGCCCAGGCTGGATAAAACTACCAGCAAAACCGCAGCAACGACAGCAAACCTGGACACCCAGGAGCGGCGGCCATTTGCCATTACTCTGCGGGAGGGTTTGCTCTGGACTGCCGGCCGAGGTTTTAAACTCTTGACTTGAGTCAGAAAATTTTCCCTGCTGGCGTGGCTGGCCTGCAGACCCCGTTCCGGGATAGCTTTTAAGCTTTCTAGCTGTTTCTTCAATTGGGGATTGATATCGTCCTTATTCATATTTATTTCCTTCAAACTCTATCAGATTGTGCTCTACTCTTAAGACGCAATAAAACCCTCCGGGATACGGGTATTTGGAAGAATAATAAAAATCGCTGAATAAGATGGGAGATAGGTTGAGAGGGCTAGACAGGTTTATTTCTCTGGATCTGGACTTTCACCCGGTTCAGGCATTTCTTGATTAATCAGAATTCGCTGCAAGGCAGCCAGGCCGCGGTGCTGGAGTGCTTTGACAGCACCAAGGGATTTTTCCATGACCTGGGCGATTTCCCCCCCGCTCCAGCCTTCCAGGAATTTCAAAACTATCACCTGCCGCTGTTCCGCGGTAATCAGTCTTAATGCACCCCGGACCTGTTCTTGATCCTGGCGGGAAACGAAAACGCTGGCCGGACCTGGTTTATCATCGGGTAAACGTTCTTCGTCAAGTTCCAGAGATGGTGGCGGTTTCCGGCGGAAGCGGTCAGTGATCAGGTTGTGGGTGATGCGGTAGAGATATGCCTTGAGATGTTCTTTTGGACCTCCACCTCGTTCCAATGCACCCAGAAATCGGAAAAAAGTTTCCGAGACCAGTTCTTCTGCCGCCTGGGTGTCTCCAATGTGTTTATAAGCGTAGTTAAAGAGAGCATCACTGTATAGATCATAAATCTTCACCAGAGCATTATGATCAAGTGTGCGAGCCCGTTTCAAAAGTTGTTCCGGATTTATGGACATTATCACTTTGATATTAGATGAAAAAAACTTGGTATGGATACGGTTCAGTGATGTGTCGTAATAATGATTATAAATTAGGTATTTCAGGCGACTTTTTGCAGATTATAAAGCTGTGTCTGGTTTCCACCTGCTTCCTTGGCATGATACATGGCTGTATCAGCTGCAGAAATAAAATCTTCAATGATTTCAGTTCGAAATTCAGGGTATGTTGCTATTCCCATACTCGCGGTTAGGTTGATCTCCAATCCGGAGCAATCGATTGCTTCTTCCAGGATAGAACGTAAACGTTCGCTAAAGTGATGGGCTTGTTCAGAATCAGTATTGGGCAAAAAGAATAAAAATTCATCTCCCCCGAATCTGCAGGCCAGATCACTTTCCCGCAGACTGTCCTGGATCGCCAATCCCAGGGTTTCCAGAGTTTTATCTCCGGTAAGATGGCCAAATTGGTCATTGATTTCCTTAAAATTATCCAGGTCCGCAATGATCAGGGCGTAAGGAAGCCCTTCTCTGGCAGCGATCTTGTGAAAATAATTAACCCTTTCTAAAAATTCCCTTCTGGTTAAAAGGCCTGTCAGTGAATCGAAGGTCGCCAGCGCCCGCATCTCTTCTTCCAGGCGGTCAACCTTTAGAAACAGGCGTATCAGATTGAAACTCATGATAGGAGTGACAGTCAGGGTAATGATTACGGAGATGGCTAAACCGACTTTCAGATTTATAGTGATACCCAGCTCTCCCAGGAAATAGCTCAGCACCAATGTAGATACCAGGACCAGACAGACTGCCAGGAAGGAAAACAGGATGATTGATTTATATAAGCCGATCTTTCTGATGTATTGACGCATAAAAATACAGTTTCCAGACGGAAACCCCAACCTAAACTAATTTTATGAATCGTATCATCAAAATAATCTTCCTCAAGAGAGGTTTATTTACAATAATGTGAGGAATAATGATTTCTTACAATTTACCACTTACAATTTTCCTCTTGTCTTCAAGTTTATTAAGATTTTGTGATAATAATGGATGCTCGCTCCCCCTAATCCTCCTCCAATTCCAAGGTACATGATACCTAATAATGGTTTGGGAATAGGAGAATATATCCGTAAACCGATCCCTAACCCAATCATAAACAGCACCAGGGGATAGCTGTGCCATTCCTGGAAGGCGAAGAGGCAGGGTTTTTCAACCGGAAATTCTTGAATTCTTCGGCTGTTTTTGCGGGCGAGTTTTGAAAATCCAAAAAAAAATATCAAGCTGGCGAGAATGATCCCGGGTAACCAGTAATACCAGTTAGCCGTTATCCCTGGCTGAAATATCCAGCCCAGTGCCAGGGATATCAAATACAAACCAACAACTGTCCAGACCACTCCAGCCAGAAGTTGGAGCCAGTTTTTATCGACTCCCGGTTTAAGTTTGTTTATCCATTCCATACCTGACTATTTATACCACCATGAATCTAAGATTTTATTTACGCTTCCAGGTGGTGATACGTGTATACTGGGGACAGATAAATATGATTTTGATTGGTTTTTATCAGTAGAGGAGTTATTGATGAGTATCACACCGGATTTGTTTGAATTCTTGAGAGAGCTGAAAGAAAACAATAATCGAGATTGGTTCCAGGCCAACAAAGGCCGTTACGATAGTGATGTGAAGCAGCCCCTGTTTGATTTCATAGAAGCGTTTGCAGATCGGCTGCCAGCCATCAGCCCGCATTACCAGGCTATTCCCCGGGTAAATGGCGGCTCCCTGTTCAGAATATACAGAGATGTGCGTTTTAGCAAAGATAAAACACCCTATAAAACCGCCGCAGCCCTGCATTTCCAGCATGAAAGCGCCCGGGATGTTCATGCTCCCGGTTTTTATTTACATCTGGAACCCGGTGAAGTCTACGTGGGCTGCGGTATCTGGAAGCCGGATGGAGATTCGGTGACAAAGATCCGCACTAAAATCACTGAACATCCGGATCAATGGAACTCGGTTAAAACAAATCAGAATTTTGCGTCGGTTTTCAAATTGGGGGGCGATTCTCTCAAAAGGCCGCCCCGGGGATTTGACCCTGAACACCCCCTGATCGAAGATCTGAAAAGAAAAGATTTCCTCGGTTCGGTGGAACTAGATGAAAAAAGGGCTTATCAAACCGATTTCCTGGATACTTATGTGGATCTATGCACTCGGGCTGCTCCATTCATGCAGTTTTTAACCGAGGCAGTTGGTTTGCCGTGGTGATAATAGATCAAGAAGCGTTGCGGTCCACTCGTTTGTCATCCTGAGTGCTAGCGAAGGATCCCTGCTGGGATCCAATTCAATGGGCAATGGGGAAATGAAAGGAAAAAGTTATGGTTGGTTTTTGAGATTCCTCGCCTCCCTGTCCTGAGTGTAGTAAAGGAGAAGGGCTCGGAATGACAATTGGAGTGTTGTATGCCCTCGCAATGACATAAAAAGACCTCCGGATTATTCCACAACAATCCAGAGATCAAATACTGACAACTTACACCTTGCGAATTACACCTTACGAATCCTCCAGCAGCTTTTTCAGCTTCTCATTGGATTCTTTTTCCACATCCGCATGAATGCTCTCACCGTGTGAGTCCATGGTCACAACCACCGGGAATCCCTTAACCTTTAATACCCAGATGGCTTCCGGGACGCCGAAGTCCAGTTTATATACTCCGATAACTTCTTCGACAGATTCGGCGATTAAAGTAGCAGCCCCTCCGATGGCATGGAAATAGACAGCCGGCACATCCCGGCAGGCCTTGAGTGTACCTTTCCCCATTCCCCCTTTGCCAATCACTCCCCGCATATCAAAATGGTGCAAAACTTCACTCTGGTATGGTTCTTCCCTGATGCTGGTAGTGGGTCCGGCTGCTACAAATTTATAATCCCCTGTATCAAGACCGGATACTACAGGGCCGCAGTGGTAAATCAAGCTCTCTTTAAATATGGGCTGGATGGCCTGATAAACCTCGAGGTCATCTCCCTCTGGCTGTCTGGTTTTCCGTATAAAAGTGTCGATCATCCATTTGTGAACAGTATCCCTGCCGGTTGCCAGGATCCCTGTCAGGGTAACTGTATCTCCACAGTGCAGCTCCCGGATGGCTTGTGGTGTGATGGGAATGCTGAGTTCTTTCATGTTAATTATCCCTCCAGGTATTTTGAAACCAGCAAATCAAGCCGCTGGCGTGTTTCAGGGGGTATTGCCTCAGGATCGGTGATAATTGCCCCATCCAGGGCGCTCAAGCAGGCGCAACTCCGGTCTTCTGTGGGTGGATTTTCTACAAGATGGATCAGGGCGTCTTTCACATGGTCTATGTTTTGTTTGATTATTTTCAGGACCATCTCCACAGATACGGCTTTTTCGCGCTTATGCCAGACATCATAATCAGTGATATGAGCTATTGACGCGTAACATAACTCTGCTTCACGGGCCAGGAAAGCTTCCGGAGCGGAGGTCATGCCAATGATTGACATACCCCAGGACCGGAAAGTGTGGGATTCTGCCCGGGTTGAAAATCGGGGTCCTTCGATGATCACAAAATCACCGCCCTGATGAACTGTAGCCCCGCCAGCTTCTAAGGCGGTTTTGAGCTGTGCGGATAAATCTCCACAGAATGGATCTGCGGTGCCAACGTGGGCAGTTAACCCATGCTCGAAAAAAGTATTCTGGCGACACCTGGTCAGATCCAGGATCTGATCTGGAATCACCAGATCTCCCGGTTGATAGTCCTCGCGCAGTGAACCACAGGCGTTGACGCTGATGATTCGATCCACTCCCAGAGATTTCAGGGCATAAATATTAGCCCGGTAGTTTACCTCTCCGGGATTAATGGAGTGTCCTGCCCCATGGCGGGCCAGGAATAAAATTCGTTCCTCTTGGATTTCTCCCTCTATCACCGGTCCGCTGGGTTTTCCAAATGGTGTGTCAATCAAGTGCTCTTTGGTCTGGGTTAGACCGGGAATTTGATATAAACCGGAACCACCGATAACTGCAAAAAGAGGAGAACTGCTCATATTCTTTCCTTTGGGATATGTACCGGAATTATAGAAGAATCCTAATCATTGCACAAGATTGACATTAATCACCAGTCAGTTTGACCTGTAGGCAAGCACACCTTAAAGATTTGTTAAGTCGTGCTGAAAAATTGACCAGAATTCGGTATACTGAAAGTATGATGAGTAATGAACAAGCTGGTTTTGAAGAAATCTCTCATACGGCAGACCTGGAAATCCGTGTTCAGGCTCAGGATCTGGAATCTTTGTTCAAAGCAGCAGCGAACGGCATGTTTCATTTGTGTGGTGTTGAGAATTTTGAAAAAGGAATTTCCTCAGTCAAGCAATCAATTTCTCTCGAAGCCATGGATTATGAGGGCTTGCTGATCCTTTTCCTGGAAGAATTGCTTTACCGGCTCACAGAAGATTATATGTATTATGAGATCGGTAAGATCAACATTGACAGTGAATACTCACTCAAAGCTAAGTTGACCGGAACCCAGATAAAATCCTATCAGCGGGATATCAAAGCGGTAACTTATCATAACCTCAATATCCAGCGGACCGATGATGGTTATGTTGTGAATATCGTTTTTGATGTCTGATCAAATATTACAGGTGCTTCAGCATGATCTCCCTGGCTGATCTAATAAAAATCAATTCCTTTGAATGGGAAATCCCCAAATCGTATAGAGCGGATATGCGGGTCCCTGTCCGGGTATTTGCGTCTGAAGATTTGCTGAAAGCCGTTACCCGTGACAAATCCCTGGAACAGGCAGTCAATGCCACAACACTGCCGGGTTTGGTAGGCAGAGTTTTGGTTATGCCTGATATGCACCAGGGTTATGGCTTTCCAATAGGGGGAGTGGCTGCAACCCGTTATCCCGAGGGAGTGATCTCTCCTGGAGGGATAGGTTATGACATCAACTGTGGTGTGCGTCTGCTGGGAAGCCGCTTATCTTACGAGGAAACTAAACCCTATCTAAAGGAATTAGCGTATGCCTTAAATCAGCACTGTCCCAGTGGTGTGGGAAAGGGAGGTCACCACCGCTTGCATACCCGGGAAGTCGAAAAGGTCTGCCGGGAGGGATCCCAATGGGCTAAAAAGGCAGGCTTTGCGAGTGGACAGGATCTGCGACGGACTGAAGAAGGAGGACGTATCGCAGGGGCTGATCCCCGTTATTTGAGTCCCCGGGCTCTTAAAAGGGGCACCGAACAGGTGGGATCTCTGGGAGCTGGCAACCATTTCATCGAAATTGACCTGGTATCAGAAATCTACGATGACCGGGCTGCTCAGGCGATGGGGCTGCGGAAGGGAGATCTGGCATTGCAAATCCACTGTGGATCAAGAGGATTGGGCCACCAGGTTTGTACCGATTATGTAAAAAGCCTCCAGGCAGCAGTCCAGCGCTACAATATTGAGCTGCCTGATCGTTCCCTTGTTTGCGCGCCAATGGACTCACCCGAAGGAGAAGCTTATCTATCGGCTATGGCCTGTGCGGCTAACTATGCCTTTGCAAATCGCCAGGTGCTCAGTCATCATGCCAGGCAAGCTTTTGAAAGTGTGCTGGCTGGCAGGGTGGATGGCTGGCAGCTGTTCCAGGTTTATGATGTGGCTCATAACATAGGAAAAATAGAAGTACATCAGATTGATGGAAAAGAAATTGAAGTTTGTGTTCACCGCAAGGGAGCAACCCGCGCGTTCGGTCCGGGAGCGAGGGATCTACCCGGGGAGTATCAAAAGATCGGACAGCCAGTTCTGGTTCCTGGATCTATGGGGACCTCCTCCTGGGTGTTGAGAGGAACTGAAGCTGCCATGCAGCGTTCCCTGGGATCAAGCTGCCACGGTGCGGGCAGAGTGATGAGCCGCACTCAAGCCAAGAAGACCATCCGGGGGGAAAATCTCCATAAACAATTGGCAGGGCAGGGCATAACCGTCCTGGCCAGATCTATGTCTGGTCTGGCGGAGGAAGCACCGGCTGCCTATAAAGATGTAGACGCGGTAGTTAATACTGTGATCGGTGCTGGCATTGCTGCCAAGGTTGCCCGCCTGAAACCGCTGGCAGTTATTAAGGGCTAAACCTGATTTTTTCCCCATAATTTGATAATCAGCTGATATCCGCCACCCTGGCATGGATTAATTTGACCAGGTCACCTGAAGCTATCCGGATGTTCAATCCTCTCTCTCCTCCGGAGATGTGGATCAGATCCTGATCAAGGATTGATGTATGGATCAGGATTTCAAACCCCCTGTTGATCAAAGCCAGGGGTGATATCCCCCCCGTTTGAAGTTTGGTCAAGTGTTCAGCTTCTTTCTGGGTAGCAGGAGAGACTTTCTTCTCATCAACTGCTTTGGCTAGTTTTTTAAGGTCAACGTCCTGGTTTCCAGGCACTATGGCAAGAATGGGTTTGCCAGGGCCTCTGCGGGTGATGACAATGCTTTTGAATACGATTTCCGGGGCGGCATCCAGCAAACGGGCCACCTGTTCTGCCGCCAGTTTTTCCCTGGGGAGCTCAAAAACCTCATACTTAATTTTACGGCTGTCCAGCAAGCGGGTGACATTATTGGTAACCATGAATTAATCCTTTTTATCAGCTGAGGGCTATCCTATTTTAACAGAACTGACTCATTCGCAGGTGCTTTGGTATTGTGATAAGCTATGCTTAAGTTCCCCTGATTATTCCTATTCATAATTTGGTGAGGTCATATGAGGCAGTATCTTGAACTGATGCAGCATATTCTGGATAATGGTGTTGAGAAGGGTGACCGAACCGGAACTGGAACACGGTCGGTTTTCGGATACCAGATGCGTTTTGATCTCAGCCAGGGGTTTCCATTGCTGACAACCAAAAAACTGCACTTAAAATCTATTGTCCATGAGCTGCTCTGGTTCCTAAAAGGTGAAACCAATATTCAATATCTCAAAGAGCATGGCGTTCGCATCTGGGATGAATGGGCAGATGAATTCGGTGAGTTGGGCCCGGTATATGGATTTCAGTGGCGTTTCTGGGAAGATGCTGAAGGTGGAGTTGTTGATCAAATCTCACAGGCAGTTGAACAGATCAAGACCAACCCTAACTCCCGGCGGATCCTGGTAAGCGCCTGGAATGTGGGACAGATAGAAAAAATGGCTTTACCTCCCTGCCATTTGTTATTCCAATTTTATGTGGCAGAGGGAAAACTTTCCTGTCAGCTCTATCAGCGTTCCGCGGATGTCTTTCTGGGAGTGCCCTTTAACATCGCTTCCTATGCTTTGTTAACCCTGATGATGGCCCAGGTTTGCCAGCTGAAACCAGGAGATTTTGTGCATACATTAGGTGATACCCATATTTACCTGGACCACTTTGATCAAACTCATCTCCAATTAACCAGGACACCATTTCCTCTGCCGGTGATGAAGATCAATCCTGAAATTTCCTCTATCTTTGATTTTACTTACGAAGACTTTGAACTTGTAGATTATCTGGCCCATCCCCATATTAAAGCTAAGGTGTCAGTATGATCATTTCAATTATTGCAGCTATGGATGAAAAACGGGGTATTGGAATTGATAATAAAATGCCCTGGCATCTGCCGGCAGACCTGAAACGATTTAAAAAGATCACTATGGGTCACCATTTGATCATGGGCAGAAAGACCTACCATTCGATTGGGAATCCTCTGCCGGGAAGGACAATGATCATCCTTTCCAGGAATCCTGATTTCACGGCTGAGGGATGTTTAGTGAGCAGGTCGCTCACTGAGGCGTTGGAGAGAGCCAGGGATGCCGGCGAAAAGGAAATATTTGTAGTTGGCGGTGGTGAAGTATACCGGGAAGCGCTCTCGTTGGTGGACCGCCTATATCTATCTTTTGTGCATACCAGCCAGCCAGCTGATACGCATTTCCCCCAGTTTGAAGAATCTGATTGGTCGCTGATCTGTGAGGGCGAATTTCCAGTGGATGAAAATAATCCCCTGGCTCATACGTTTAAACAGTATGTGAGAATAGGATAATTTAGGTGAAATCTATTGGATTCATCTCCAGTAGAATCTGTCTTTGCGAGGAGCCTTGAGCGGACTCCGAGCATAGTCGAGGGGGAAGGCGAAGGGAGACGCGGCAATCTCCTGATGAGGGGATTGCTTCGGGCAAACGCAGCCCTCGCAATGACATGTAACCGCAATTGAATCTATGGACTTATCAGTTAAGTATCATTTCCAGCCAGTAAATTGATTTTCTCCCAGGGTTTCAGATCTGATTCCAGGGCCAGCAGTTCACGTAATTCGAAGATCTGATCCCTTAAGCCAGCAGCTTTTTCAAATTCCAGATTTTCAGCAGCGACCAGCATTTGTTTTTCAACCTCCTTGATGATTTTTTTCAGCTCGGGGATTGGAATCGGTCCTGCTCCTGCCTGGTACTCAGCTCCACCTTCTGCAACAGCGCCCAATTTAACCCGCTCAGTGATGTCACTGATAGCTTTTTTGATGCTTTCTGGCACGATTCCGTGTTCCTTGTTGTACTCATTTTGCTTCTCACGCCGACGATTGGTTTCTTCCAGGGCGGTTTTCATGGCAGGTGTGATCTTGTCGGCATACATGATGACTTTGCCTTTTACGTGGCGGGCAGCTCTGCCGATGGTCTGAATTAAGGCTGTATCGGAACGCAAAAAACCACTTTTGTCTGCATCCAGGATGGCAACCAGGGAAACCTCGGGAAGGTCCAGCCCCTCCCTGAGCAGGTTGATACCCACGATCACATCATAAACGCCCAATCGCAAATCCCTCAGAATTCCAACCCGTTCCAGAGTGTCAATCTCAGAGTGAAGATAATGCACTTTTATGCCGCTGTCTTCCAGGTATTTGGAGAGATCTTCTGACATACGCTTGGTGAGAGTGGTAACCAGCACTCTTTCCCCCTGTTCGCTGCGCTGGAAGATTTCCCCTATCAAATCATCCACCTGTCCTTCAATGGGATGGACAACTACTTCAGGATCTATCAAGCCTGTAGGGCGAATTACCTGGTCAACTACCTCTTCGACTTTATCCAGTTCATAGGGCCCTGGGGTTGCTGAAGTGTAGATAGTGTGGCCCATTTTCTCTTCAAATTCCTCGAACTGGAGCGGGCGATTGTCCAGCGCTGATGGCAAACGAAATCCGTATTCCACCAGGGTGGATTTTCGGGAGCGGTCGCCGTTGAACATGCCCCGGATCTGGGGCACAGTCATGTGGGATTCATCCAGGATCAGCAGGTATTCCTGGGGAAGATAATCCATCATTGTCCAGGGGGGTGAATTGGGA
>SDBT01006954.1_pt1 | contig 18692 bp, 17 predicted proteins | sample 2277101 | NCBI WGS metagenome assembly SDBT01 (sample SAMN10404973, study PRJNA504765) | marine sediment metagenome | isolation source: marine sediment core GS10_PC15, 103 cmbsf | place: Arctic Ocean: Southern Knipovich Ridge | collected 2010
GTTCTTTGGCGGGGCTTTTGCCCTTGATACTATGACCATTGATCCTGTTAATAAACATTTTAAAGTTACTTCTACCGGAACATATGGAAATAGTATTCGAATATTCGAAATTACTTTTCAACCAGTTCCATCTGGTAAATTATTATCTGAGGATTTTGAAAATGATGATAATTTTGATTATTATCCACAAGGATTAATTACGGGCACTACGACAAGATTTTGGGGGATGAGTTGTGGTGATACCGATGCTCCGGATTTCTATCCGCAATATGTATTAACCGGAGCTGATGGATGTTACTTTTTTGGATTAGGTACAAGAAGTCACTTCGTTCTAGAATTCGATGAGATACCAACAGATGCCGATGAAAATTATATTATTACAATTTCTTTAGCTGCAGGTGTAGATAAAGCAGATCCATTGGATCAGAGTGCATTTGGTCGTTCTTATTTTGAACTTACAGTGAATAATATACCAATTGAACATTGGGAAAGTGGAGAAACTACCTATCCAAAAGGACCTCTGACACCAACGCTAGGTAATACTGATCAAATAATTACTCCCAATTTTGAAGATTTTTCTTTCAACTTGACTAGCATTATCGGTGCAGTTAGTGAAGTAGAGATAGAATTTCATGTAAAAGCGACCTCTGGCAATAAATACATAGGGATTGAAAGTTTAAGTTTATATAGTTCCGGTGGTTATGCGGTAGTTGCAGGATCATATAAAAGAAGATGAAATCATTTACCAATTAATTTTACATTTCAAATAGCATAATTTTATAATTATTAAAAGATTTGGCAATTAAAAAGCCCCGCTTGTGCGGGGCTTTTTAATTTTATATAGGATTGTGCTACTTTACACCCATCTCCTCTAATAAATAATCTGCACCGGAGTAAATATCCAAAACCCACAGTACATATCTAATATCAACTGCAATTGATCGGCTGTAATCTTCACTCCAGGCAAAATCGTTGATGGTCGCTTCATAGGCACGATCAAAATTGATGCCGACTAATTCACCTTTCGCATTTAAAACTGCACTACCTGAGTTACCACCTGTAGTATCCATATTATATAAAATTCCTACCGGAACACTACCTAATTTTGGATGACTAAACATTCCAAATTTCTTTTGTTTATGTAGTGTTAATAATTTTTCCGGTGAATCAAACGGAAACTCTGATGTGGTTTTTTCAATTACGCCATCCAGAGTTGTAATTGGATATGCATATACTGCATCACGAGGTGAGTATCCTCTAATATTTCCATAAGTTAGTCGTAATGTTCCATTAGCATCCGGTACAAATTCAGCCCCCAAGAACTCTTTTTTAACATCAATCAATTTGGCATATAACTGGTCTAAAGCTCCCTTGCGGGTTTTACTAATTTCCTTTTGTTCTTGATATAACGGATATAGACTAACCGCCAATTTGATGAATGGATCATCAATTGCCTTAATTTCCTCCGGAGTTTTTCCGAATAATTCTAATAAATATTCCTCATCCGCCAATTTCGATTTACTGTAGGCATTATCAACAAAGTTATCAATTTGAACATCAATTTCAGCGTCTTCAAACAATTCATCGATAACAGAAATCCTTTGATGCAAAGGTAAGTTCGTTGCTCTTTCTAACCAATTTTTGAATAGAATTTTATCGGATGGTGCATAAAAGTCTTGCGCAGTTAACAACAATCGCTTCTTGGTCATGTCAATATTACGATTCATATAATTATATTCGCGTTCCACGTCGTCTTTTTGAAGCTCGATAGCTCCTTCGTGTAAAGTATAAGCAAAAGTAAGCAGTTCCGAACTGCGTCTTAAATAACTAAGCGTTAGTGATCGTTCCGTAGTTTTTTTATCCTCTTCATAAATTTCATTTAATTCATCTAAAATAGTACCGTATTCATTTTTCAATTTCTTATCAGAATTAATGAATTTCTGCAGTTTAACTTCTTCCTCAATTTTATTATCGATTAAGTTCATTCTCCTGATCCCAAGTAATTTCCCACGATAATTTTTCATTGTATTGGAACGACCTTTAATCTTTGATAAATGCTTAAGTGCAACAGCGCGGTTTTCCGCACAGACTTCTTCCATCGCGTTGATTTGCCATTCGTACAAATCCGCAACAAAAGGCATACGAAAATTGTACTCATAATCTAAAAAATGAGATGTCCGGTGTCGGTAAGTTCGTCCGGGATATCCCAAAATGAATACAAAATCCTCTTCGTTCACTCCTTCCGGCGCAACCTTGATGACCTTTTTGGGGGTGTAAGGAACATTCTCAACTGAATAATCAGCGGGAAAGCCATCAGGTGCAACATATGCACGCATTATGGAGAAATCGCCCGTATGGCGGGGCCACATCCAATTATCGGTTTCACCGCCAAAATTGCCGATTGAACGCGGCGGAGCATACACAAGTCTTACATCTTTTAGGTAATTATAAATAAAGAGAACGTAAGTTTTACCAATGAACATTTCGGAAACCGATGCCCGTTTGCCAGGATTCTCTTCTTCAACTTGTGTGATAATTTCTTTTGTTTTCTTTTCGATGGCTTTTGTGCGTTCTGCTAATGTCATATTTTTATTAATAGCACTCAATATCTCTTCAGAAACATCTCGATACGATTCCGTAATACGTACGGTATATCCACGCGCTTGTACTTCTTCGGTCATGTTTTTTGCATAAAATCCATTCTCGAGAAAGTCATTTTCAGCTGTACTGGCATTTTTGATTGCGCGGTACGCACAATGATGATTCGTGAGAATTAATCCTTTTTCAGATACAAATGAACCGGAGCATCCACTTATATTACAGATCCCGTCAATTAAACTTATTCCGTCAGGATTGTATAAATCTGATAAATCAATCTCTAATCCTTTTGATTTTAAATCAAGTTTATGAATTTCGCTGAGAGGGTACATTCCCTCGTCAGCATATATTAATTGAGATAAGCTGAAAATTGTTAAAATTAGATTTTTATATATTATATTTTTATTCATTTCGTACCTTTTGAAAGTTTATTCGTGCTTTAAAATTACATAAATTATAATTTATTAAACATAGGAATCCAACTTAAACCATCAAGGTTTCACAAACCTTGATGGTTTTTTTTGACAACCATTTCAGCACTATTTTGTCTAAAATTTAATCTCATAAAAACAAAAGGATTTAACATGAAAATAATTAACCGATTTATCCCAATTATTTTATTAGTTTTATTCACAGGTTTTACGACTGTTGATGCACAAGCTACTGAAGTCAGAACCTTTAGTGGAATTGATGGAGTATCGTTATTCGGATCAGGTGATATTTCCATTACACTTGGAAATAAAGAAAAAATCACAATCCATGCTTCCGCTGACTTAATTCCATATTTGTTGACAGAAAATAGAGATGGTACTTTATACATTGGGAAACATAAAAAAGGATGGAAGAAATTTCGTCATTTTAATGAAAAAGTTCATTATGATTTAGTTGTAAAAGAACTTACTCATATTAGTGTTTCCGGTAGTGGTGATATTGATGCAGAAAAACTTTCCGGTGACAAATGTTCAGTTAAAATTTCAGGCTCAGGAAATATTGCAGTTGATCAAATATACGCTGATAAATTAAAAGTAACTATCTCAGGTTCGGGTGATATTGATATTGACAATCTCTCAACGGATATTCTGGTAGTTTCGATCAAGGGCTCCGGTGATATTAACCTTGAAGGTGAAGCAGATGAATTGGACGGAACCATCAGTGGTTCGGGTGATTTTACCGCGAATGACTTGAAAGTAGATGATGTATCAATTAATATATATGGTTCAGGAGACGCTCGTGTTTGGGCAACGGAAGCTCTAGAAGTTCATGTTTCCGGCTCCGGTGATGTAACATATCATGGCAATCCTACGGTAAACAGCAGAGTTACCGGCTCTGGTGATGTACGACATAGATAAATATTATATATAGGTTGGTCTTGTTCGGAATCTCCTATTGATATGATCAATAACTTGCATTATTACAAATAATGTTAGTATACAATTCCTGTGAGACCAACCTTTCCTTTCATAAATAAAAAACTTAACTTCGCGCAATTTTTAAATAACAATAATGGAGAATAATAAATGTTTAGAATTTTAACAACTGCAATAATGACACTATTATTGGCAGTATCCTGTACAGATCAAGTTGAATTATCAGGTGTTGATAAAGCCAATTTTGACACCTCAGTTAGAGCGCAGGATGATTTCTTCCAATATGTAAATGGGACTTGGTTGGCAGAGACCAAAATGCCTGCTGATAAGTCAAGGTACGGATCATTCACAATCTTATATGACGAGAATCAATTAAGATTAAGAGAAATCATTGAAGATGCTGCTAATCAAGAGAATAAGATTTCCGGCAGCGATGTGCAAAAAGTGGGCGATTTTTACACAAGTTTCATGGATTCAGTTAAAATTGAGGAACTTGGGTTACAACCATTAGAAGAGGAATTTCAACTAATTGAAAATGTTGATAGTTATGATGGATTAGCAGAATTATTTGCCCATCATATAATTATTGGCATTCAAAGACCTTTCACTTACTGGGTTGATCAAGATAAGAAAAATTCAGAGGAGTATATTTTATATTTTCAACAATCAGGATTAGGTCTTCCGGATCGCGATTATTATTTTAGCGAAGGTGAAAAATTTGACGATATACGTATTAAATACGTTGAATATCTCACGAAGATTTTGGAATTAGCAAAAGATGAGAATGCCGCAGATATCGCCAAAACAGTCATGGAGATGGAAATAGCTCTAGCTGAAAATCACTGGACACGCGTTGATAATCGCGACCGTGATAAAACGTATAATAAATTTGAAACCGGTAAACTCTCAGGGTTATCACCCGATTTCAATTGGCAGTTATTCTTTGACAAAGCCGGAATTTCCAAAGCTGAAAACGTAATTGTTAGACAACCCAGTTACTTAGCTGCCTTTAGTAGAGTATTGTCAACATATTCGATCAATGATTGGAAAAATTACTCCAAGACTAAACTAATCAGTGGAAATGCCACAGAATTATCAAAAGATTTTGTTGATGCCAGATTCGAATTTTACGGAACAACTCTGCGCGGTACGGAAGTTAATCGACCGCGTTGGAAGCGGGCGGTAGCTGCCGTTGACGGTTCATTAGGAGAAATCCTTGGTAAGGTATATGTTGAAAAACATTTTAAACCGGAAGCCAAAGAAAGAATGGTAAAACTTGTTGATAATCTTAAAGTATCAATGGAAGATAGAATCAATAATTTAGAATGGATGGGCGCGGAAACAAAAGTAGAAGCAATTGCAAAATTAAATAAATTCAACGCAAAGATTGGCTATCCCAACAAGTGGAAAGACTATTCTAAGTTGGTTGTAAAACCCGATGAATTAATTTTGAACACGATGCGTTCTGCCGAGGTTGAATACAGACGTGAAATGGATAAACTTGGGAAGCCAATTGACCGTGAAGAATGGGGAATGACCCCGCAAACAGTTAATGCATACTATAATTCGTCAATGAATGAAATTGTATTTCCTGCTGCTATTTTACAACCGCCATTCTTTAATATGAAAGCCGATGATGCTGTAAATTATGGCGGTATCGGTGCAGTTATCGGTCATGAGATTACACACGGTTTCGACGACCAAGGTCGTAAATCCGACGGGGACGGAAATATGCGTGAATGGTGGACTGAAGAAGACGGAAATAAATTCGACGAACGTGCTCAAGTTGTAATTGATCAATATAACGAATTCGTACCGATTGACACATTGCACATAAATGGCGAATTGACGCTTGGTGAAAATATCGCCGATATTGGCGGACTTACTGTTTCATATAACGCCTATCAACTTTCATTAAACGGAGAAGAACCGGCAGTGTTGAATGGTTTTACCGGGAATCAAAGAGTTTTCCTTGGCTGGGCACAGGTATGGCGGATGATTGCGCGCGATGAATATCTTAGGAATCAAGTGTTAACCGATCCGCACTCATACGGTAAATACCGCGTAATTGGTGTCATGAATAATATGCCTGAATTCTACGCTGCATTCGATGTGAAAGAAGGAGACGGCCACTATTTACCTGAAGACGAACGTGTAAATATTTGGTAAATATTTAAACAAACCCTCAAGGTTTTAAAAACCTTGAGGGTTTTATTTTTTAGAAATACAAAACATTGTGTTTCTACTTTTTTATCCCGTTGTCGTTCCCGGGCAGGCGGGAATCTATAATAATAAAAAATAGATTCCGCATCAAGTGCGGAATGACAAGTGTTTCTTAATTTCACTAGCTTTACCAATAATAACTTCATCAAATAAATAAGATAATTCCGTCTGTTCAGTGTTGATCTCAATGCAATAAGCTCCATTACTCTTAGCTTCCTGTGGAAATCCGGCAGCAGGCCAAACAACTCCGGAAGTACCAATACTAATGAATAAATCACATTCTTGAATAATTTCAGATGCTTGTTGAATAATTTGTGAATTTAACATATCGCCAAACCATACAATATCAGGACGTAAATATTTACCGCAATCGCATTTCATTTTAGAGAAAGATTCGCCAATATCTTCAATTATGATGCTACATTTATCGCAACGCAAATGCCATAAACTGCCATGTAATTCGACAACATTATCGGTTCCTGCTCGTTGATGCATTCCATCGATATTTTGTGTAACAATTGTTACATCATCATGTGATTTTTGCAATTCAGATATAAATTTATGTCCATTATGTGGTTGGCAATCCAATACGGATTTCCGTCTAACTTCGTGGAATTCAAGCACATTCGTAGGGTTTCTATCAAATGCTTTCTGACAAGCAAATTCTTCCCAATTATATTTATGCCAAATACCACCGCTGCCTCTATAAGTCGGTACTCCGCTCTCAGCCGACATTCCTGCTCCGGTGAAAAATACTATTTTACTATATTTTGTATTATTCATTAAATTGACTTAGTAAGTTATAACGATAATATTAATTTAGCGTTATTAATAGTAGCAATTAAAATGTATATATATAAATATTTACCTATTTTTACTACCCTTTTAATTCTTTCATTTGTCATTTCCTGCAAACTACTTACTCCTGATGATACAACTCCGCCTGAAATCCAACTAACAATCGCAGGAGGTAATGAAATAAGCCGTGGAGTTACACTATACCTTGATATTAACGATGATAGCAAAATTGACTATGTTTCTGTAATGATCGATGACACAACTGCAATTACCGTCGAAAGCAATTTTGATACTATAAGTTTTGATGTAACACCATTTGCTGATGAATCGGAGCATATACTTTATGTAGAAGTAGCTGATAAGGAAGGTAATATCGGAGAAAGCGAGAAAATTGATGTTATAATTACTGAATTCCCAGGGTGGCGGATTTATAATGAACTTGATATGGATTGGTTAGCAGCGGTAGCTGTTGACGAAAACGGAATCGTTTGGATTGGTTCTGGTTGGAAATGGGATGGATTATATATATTTAACCCTGAAAATGAAACTTGGAATCATCTTTCAATAGATAATAGTAGCCTTCAGACAAATTATATTACCGATATAAAAGTAGTAGATGATAGCAGAGTTTGGCTCGCTAACGATACTCACATTATTCAATATGATTTAACTAAAAATAGTTGGATTTCAATAGTTGAATTACCCAAAAGATCAGAGACTTCACGTGACCCTTCGGCATGGTCAATCGCGATTGATAAAAATTTCAATTTATGGATCGGAACACATCCACGTGGATTACTATTCTATAACCATATTGATTTCATACCGGTTTATCTTGATGGAGGCAGAGTATATGATGTTGTAATTGCATCTGATGGTACAGTATATGGTGCACCGGATGAACACGTTATTTTTTCAATTTCCAATAATCAAGTTGTTAATTATAACTATTTTATTGGAAAAGAAGCTGATTTTACCTGTATAGCAGCTGATTCATCAGGTAATATATGGGTGGCTATTGAGCGTTATAGTGGATATAAATATGATGGTTCTCAATGGGAAGAAGTTTATCCAGATGATATAATGTGTGATCCAATGTGTGTAACTAGAGATGGTATTTTATATACACAAGCTCGCGATAGAGGTTTAGTTGCGTGGGATGGTTTAGAATGGATCTATTTTGATAAATTTGATTCACCATTCTCTGATAGAAAATACTATTTCGATAGGAATTATTATTCATCATGGTCAATTAGTGCTAAAAGCATTTCCGAAGCCCCAAATGGAGACATCTGGATGGTAGCCGGAGGCAAACTAATGCGTTACCGTCCATCTTTGGGAGGTTATCCGTAAATCTAAATCTCCTTGTCCATTATTTGTGTTTAATAACACAAAATAACAGTTCACCGTAATCCACATTTTTATTATATTTCTTAATATCAATAAACATATTAATTAAATTAGTATTAATTTTCTAAATATAATATTAATTAGTACTCTTAATTATATATTTTAATTAATATCAATAGAATAACAAAATATTTTGGATATAAAAAATAGTATAAATTCTAGTGCTGAGAGAATATCACCATATATAAATAAAACGCCTGTTTTAACTTCACATTTAATTAACCAAATTGTTAGTGCTGAATTATATTTTAAATGTGAAAATTTTCAAAAAATGGGTGCTTTTAAAATGCGCGGTGCCACGAATGCCATTTTACAACTATCCGATGAACAAAAACAAAAAGGTGTAATAACCCATTCCTCCGGCAACTTTGCACAGGCTATCGCTTTAGCGGCAAAAAGTTTGAATATTAAAGCCTATCTTGTTATGCCTAGTAACGCACCTGGAGTAAAAAAAAGTGCGGTTAAAAATTATGGTGGAGAAATTATAGAATGCATACCAACTTTAGAAGGACGGGTGCGTACAACAAAAAAAATAGTTGAAGAAAAAGGAGTTACATTTGTGCATCCGTATAATGACATAAATGTTATCATGGGTAATGCTTCTGTAGGAAAAGAATTGTTAGAAGAGTGTCCAGACTTAGATTGTATAGTTGTTCCCATAGGCGGAGGTGGATTAATTTCCGGTGTTGCTTTAAGTGCTAGTGTATTTGGGAATAATTGCTCAGTAATTGGCGCTGAACCACTTAATGTAGATGACGCTTATCGCTCGTTACTTAAAGGCAAGATAGTAGCTAATAAACCTACTGCTGACACCGTAGCTGATGGGCTAAAAACTATGCTAGGTGAAGTTACATTTAATATAATAAGCAAATATGTAGAGGAAATTATAAGAGTTACCGAGCGAGAAATTATTGCTGCTATGCAATTAATATGGGAACGTATGAAAATAATCGTAGAACCTTCAAGTTCAGTTACATTGGCAGCTGTACTAAAATCAAAACAAAAATTTGAAAATAAAAAAGTAGGATTGTTAATTTCAGGTGGTAATGTTGATTTAAGCCACCTACCTTTTACAAAGTAAATTATATATAGTTAAATAGTAAACGTTTATAGGAACAATTCTTTAGTTCGTAATATTTTTAAAAATCAATATCAGATTTTAGAGAGCGGTAGATTATATTATTAGCCATCTTGAAGTGTAAATCGAGCACGTACTATCCACGCCCGGCGATAACCTAATCTATAGAGTTGTTTTCTCAATCTTTCCGCATCTTGGCGATCAGTAAATGCCCCTGCCCTAACCTTGTAATTAGGTGCTTCAAAAATTAATTGTACATTATAATTTATTTGCGATATCAGCTCCATCCGCAAATCTTCCGCAATTTCACCATTTTTGGTTGACAATACTTGTACTCTAAATCCGTTAATAACTTTGCTGGAATCGATTCCATTGGTATAATCAGAATAATTTATTTCCGGTAAAATTCCATCAATTAAGGGATTAATTACCATCGGTACGATAGGTCCATCGTCTCGTAATGAATCAACTTCAAACTGCCATTCTTGTGAATGTGCACTGATCGGAAATAATATTATAATAATTAAAATCATAACCGGTATTCGGTTCAACAAATATTTGATTGGAACATTTATCATACTACAAATACCGCACTTTTTCTAATTGAATCCAGCCTTTTTTTCCATCGATTAATATTATTTCTATCCAATCCTGTTGCTCCTGTGTAATCTCCGCCTTTACTCCCTCATGCAGTCTAAATAGAACCATCTCGCGCCTATCAAATGGCGCGGAGTAAATCTCAACTTTAGATTGTACTATTATTACCTCTTTTGTATCGGAGATTTCGTAGTATTTATCTAATGCAACTAAATGAACAAAAAGTGACGTAATAAACAATGTGATTATCAATCTTGATATCCAAATACTTTGCCATCGATAGTACTTTTTAAGAAAATAAACAAATGCCCCAAGCATCAATATCGCAGCTGCGATAAGAACAATATCTACTAAGGTTGTAGATTTTTTTAAGGCACGGTATTGTTCCAATAATAACATCGTTTCTGGAATCGCGATACGGTCGCGAACTCGCGCATTGGCAAGCGATAAATTGAACTGCAAATCTTTATCACGCGGAGCAACTTGCAGACCTTTTTCGTATGCCCAAACAGCATTACCAATTTGATTCAATCTGTAATAAGCATTACCAATATTATAATATAAATCAGGATGGTTATTACCCTGATTCAAGATTTGTATATAGTTCTCAATTGCAGTTTCAAAATTTTCTTGCAGCATTGCCTGATTGCCAATTTTATATAAAGAATCAGGTTTTACAGCGGATTGTGCTGACAGTCCCGAAATAGTTAAAGCAATATAAATTATTATTTTATAATACCGCATTTAATTGTTTTAATATTGTTTTTGTTTTTTTAATTAATTTTTGTCGTGTTACTTCGCCGCCTGGTGCAAAGCGACCTGCATCGCACGTTTTTAATAAATCCACTAAATTATCAATTATTGATTTATCAGTAATTTTTTTGCTAAGGATTGACTTCACTTTTAATGGATCCAATTTATCAGAGGTTAACTGCAATTTATCTTTTAAATATCCATAAACTGCGTTAGATGTGTTGGTAAATTGGTCGCCATCAGCTTTCCTGAGTCTTTTAATTGCTCGTCTTAGGGCACTTTTTGATTTACGCAAATCTTCAGAAGATAATCTATTTGAGCGTATCTTGAGAATTAATGACGGTAACAATATTAATATTAATGAAAGTAAATATATTCCAAATATTAAATATGGATTATAGCTTCGCTTCCATTTAATATCATTTGCACGAATAAATCTAATATCCTCACCTAACAATTCAATTTCTTCTTTGGAGAATCCGGTAGCTCCATTCACAATACTATCATCCGGCTCCACCGATATTTCAAATGACTGCGTTGAGGTACTTCTCCACTCGCCAACTTTTGGATTGAAATATGGAATTTCAATTTTGGGTATTACATACCGACCGGTTTTACGCGGAATTAATATATATTCTTTGGTGATAGTTCCGGTGATCTGGTCGCGGAATGGTTCCTTTTCAGTTTTTATGGTCGGAGGAAATATTTCAATATTTTGTGGAAATTGTACGTCCGGTAAACTGAAAACATCTATGTTGCCCGTTCCTTTTAATTCTATTTTAAGTGTAGCAGCGTTATTTGCTTTAACATTAATTGGAAGTATTGAACTAGAGATTCTAAAATCACCGACAGCTCCGGTAAAACCTTCAGGTATTTCTCCAGGAAATTCTCGTACATTGATAACAGTTTGCTTCGTTCGTAAAACTTTCGGTACGGTTTGGTTTCCGAAAGAACCAAAAAACGGATCATTAAAAAAATTATTATTCCTACTTCTTTTTACGGTGACGTTACAATTCATTGTCATAGGTGTTAATTCAAGTCTACCGGATTTAGTAGGAAAGAGTGCCAGCCGATAAAGTGTAGCCATTTTATAACTGACACCTTCCAAAACCACATCATTGAAATTAACCTGTTGAGGAGCAAAAAGTTCTTCAGTCCAAAATCCGGTATGTTTCGGGACATCTATATTTTGAACGGACATATTAACACGAGTAAACAATTTATATGTAACTGTGACCTGTTCACCAACATATGCGTGTTCTTTATCTACCTCAATTGCTAAAAACAATTCGTTTGATTGATAATTTTCATCCGACTCTGCAATGGTCATAATTATTGACTGGGTCTGCATAACATTTTTACCAATACTCACTGCCAATTGAGGGATCGTTAGTCTTCCTTCTCGTTTTGCTACCAAAGACCATGATAAAATGCGAGAACTTGTACTTTTCCCATTGATCCACTGCATGTTTGTCTGCTGCGAAGGACCACTTATAATAGAAAAATCGTTAAGTAATGGGGCTAAATCAACTTCAGGATTTTTATTAACATTTAGCGCTTCAACTTTGAATGTAAATACATCACTTAATTGGATATTATTTGAACTGACAGTCGCCCTTACTTCCTGTGCGTTAACAAGGGAAAATATAGATAAAACAATTAATAGGAGTATTTTACGCATTTGTAAAATTACCAATCCTTTTCAAATTTGCGAGAAGATTGCTGAGCCATTTTTACTTTTTGATGAATTTTTTCTTCATCTTTTAATGCATCAAGAATTGCTTCAGCATTCGTTTGTTTTTGAGTTTTTGGTGCGTCCCGCTCATCCTCTTGGCTAGAATCAGATTCTTCATCTTCCTGTTTATCCGGTTCTTTTTTGTTAGTATCTTGCGGTTTATTTTCTTGATCATTATCCTGCTTGGAATCATTTTGCTGTTGATCCTGCTCATCCTGATTTTGCTCTTGCTGCTGTTGGACTATATACTTTGCTAATTCATAATTGAATTTCGCATCATTATCGTTTGGATTTAATTCCAGGGCTTTACGATAAAAAGCAACACTTTCTTCCATCTTTTGTTGACTATATAGAGAATTGCCCAAATTATAATATGCTCTGTCCTGTATATTAATATCCTCGGATTTCAAAGCTTCTTCAAAAGATTTTGCTGCATTCGGAATATCGCCTAATTGATATTGACTGGCACCTAAACCAAGACTTGCTGCCGCATTATTTTCTTTCTTAGCAAGGACTTGTTCGTAATACGATTTGGCCTCTTCATATTTTTTATTTTTATAATTATTTAATCCATCATCGTCAGCTAATAAACCAGTTATAGCTAACATAAAAATAACTATTAAAATGAGTGTTTGATTTCTCATCTAAATATTATGCTCTTCTTTTTTCCTGCGATTAGTAGGAATTATAAATGCAATAACAGCAAAAATTAATGAAAATATCGCAAATATTTGATATCTGTCTTCAAATTCCGCATATTGATGTGAACTAAATGTTTTTTTCTCCATCGAGTTTATTACATCATGTAATTTTTCACCTTTATTGTATTGATTATCTATTCTAATAAATATTCCGTTACCCGCTTTAGCAATATCCCGCAAGATAATTTCATTTAATACTGTCGTTATCAATTGTCCTTTTTTATCTCTTTTATATTCATCAACTTGTCCTTTTTCCCCGATAGGAATTAAAGAACCGGTTGCTGAACCAACACCAATTGTATTGATAATAATCCCCGTTTTTGAAGCACGCTTAGCAATCTCGATAGCTTTACCTTCATGGTCTTCGCCATCAGTAACCAGTACTAATACTTTATATTTTTCACTCTCGTCCGGGAAAGCTGCTATACTTGTTTTAAGAGCAGCACTAAGAGCTGTTCCCTGAGTTTTTATCATTTTTGATTCTATCGCATCTAAAAATAATCGAGCTGCTTCATAATCACTAGTTAGAGGTAAAAAGTAATGCGCTGATCCGGCAAAAACGATAATACCAACTCGATCACCTTTAAGCTTTTTTATTACTTGAGAAATTTCAAATTTTGCTTTATCTAACCGGGTTGGTTTTACGTCTTCTGCATTCATACTTACTGAAACATCAACTGCAAATATTAAATCTACCCCTTTTCGTTCAACCGGTTTAACTCGCGTTCCGATTAGCGGACCGGCGGCTGCGATTATCAAGAATATTAAACTATATACTCGAAATCTTCTTTTCCATAATTGCTTTTTAGGATCAATTCTTTCTTTTAATCTACTATTTATAACATTATCATTATTAGTTTTTGATGCTCTTGTACGAAAACGCCAAATGACCCATATTAATATAAATACAATTAAAAATATCAAAATATAAGGATAACGCCAATCCATTACATTTTTCTCCTAAGAATTGATCTGTTTAATACTTCGTACCACAATCCTAGTATCGCTGCCGGTATCAGTAACCACCCGTAAAGATCTTTATAGCGTGAATACGTTTTAACTTCAATTTCAGATCGCTCCAATTGATCTATTTCTTCATAAATCCGTTTTAATCGGCTAATATTGTTTGCCCGGAAATAATGACCATTTGTTTGTTTAGCGATAGCTCTTAATGTCTCTTCATCGACTTCATTGCGGATATAACCCCGATTTGGAATATAAGTTACCGATTGGTTTGTCCCGGCACCAATTGTATAGATTTTAATATCAAACTCGGTTGCCATTTCAGCAGCAGTCAACGGATCAAGTTCTCCTGCATTATTGCTTCCGTCAGATAATAGAATCATAACTTTACTTTTTGCATCGCTATTGCGTAAACGGTTAATCGCATTGGCGATTGCCATCCCAATTGCTGTGCCATCATATTCTTTTTCAGCAACTGTAACATCTTTCAATAAATTTGTTAAAACGTCTGTATCAATTGTAAGCGGACATTGTATAAATGTTTCTCCGGCAAACACTAATAATCCGATCCTATCACCTTCTCGATTCTCAATAAAAGTTTTAGCAGTTTTTTTTACAGCTTCCAAACGGTTTGGTTTAAAGTCTTCCGCCAGCATACTGCTGCTTATATCTAGAACTAAAATAATATCTACAACTTCAATTTTTGTTTCTTCGAGCGTGTCAACTAACCGTGGACGAGTTAATCCAAGTATTGTAAATACTAACATCGACATAAAAATAATCTGCATCAATATTATTCTCCATCGTCCACGTTTTTTAAAATAGTTTCCTAATAATTTTGTTGATGAGAATTGTATAGTGCCTTCAAGTTTTTTGCCATACTTCCAGTACCATAACAATAGCACAGGTATCAATGCTAATAATAAAAAATAGAGTGGATTTGCATATTCAATCATAAGTTAAAACAAGATAATAACCTTACGAACTAGACAGAATTTTGTTTCTATAATATGTTAGAATGGGATTAACTAAAAAGCAGTTATTCTTTATAAATAAATTAAAATATTATACTATGAAATATTTTAGCTATGCAGCTTTTTTGTCTTCCGGTTTTTCTTCTTCTTTAGAAATTGAGTCACCTACATCTTCAATCTCTTTTTTCGCTCCATCGACCGCACCTTTGAACTCTCGAATTCCTTGTCCTAAACCTTTGGCCAAGCCGGGTAATCGTTTAGCGCCAAATAGTAAAAGTATAACTAATACAACTAATACCATCTCCATCGGACCTAAATTAAATACTGCATATACTATTTCATTACTTTGCATTTTTAACTCCTAAAATTCTATTGAATTTAACCTTATACAACATTTGAATTAACGGAAATATCTTAAAAAATAATACGCGGTCGCCAAACCGATCAAACTTGTAAAATTAAAAGCTATTGATAAACCAAATTTAAAAGTCACTATTATCAAATCCAGTACAATCACACCTGATTCTTTCCCAGCTAAACCTGCAATATCAAAACTAACACCTAATAAGAAAAAATCTTTAACTACTCCTTCCGGTAAAACCCATCCCAGTAGATTCCCGAATATAGAACCAATCAGAGCACCAAAAACCAAACCTAGTGTAATATATCCCCAAGAACGTTTTTTCATCTTTTATTAATCCCCATCGTGAGAGGGTGCTAATCTTTCAGTTAAATCATATCGATCAGGTTGTATAATCCAATTCACCACGCTCCATAATACATATAAAATTAATACCGGAAATAAAATTAGACCTTGCCAAATTATTATACTAATAAACACGATGATTGCGGAAAATAGACGGATATTATTCTTTATACCTAATTTAAATGATAATGCTGGAACCTTTCCAAATTTTATTGGACTGATCATTGCAAATCCCAAAACAATGGCTAAAGCCAATGCAATCCTCGGGTCTCCATTTGTACCAAATCTTTGATTTGTGAATAGAATAAAGCCAAATAATATTAATGCATATAATGGCGTTGTTACTCCTGTAAAATACTGTTTTGGATTATTATCAGAAATTATATTGAATTTTGCCAATCTAATTGTTCCAAAAAGCAATGGTACAAAACTCAAACTCACTGCAATAAGTGGATGCAATCCTTCTACCCAGGTTGTATATATTAATAGCGATGGCGCAACACAAAATGAAACTGTATCTGCAAATGAATCAAATTCAGTTCCAAAAGTTGACTCAATCCCTAAACCTCGAGCCAATTTTCCATCAAAACCATCTAAAATGGCTGCGGCAAAAACAAACCAAGCACCACGAATCGGATCTCCTGAAATAATCAGTATTATCGCCGAAAATCCTAAATACATATTTAATATTGTAAAAATATTCGGTATGAAACGTTTATTAATACGTTTACGAATTTTATTCTTATTTTTCATTTTTAAAATTTCCAATTATGGTTTCGGTGCCAATCACACGCTGTCCAACCTTAACTTGTATGTCAACTGATGGTGGAAATATAACGTCTGTGCGTGAACCAAACATAATAAATCCTAATCTGTCTCCTTTGGTCATACTTTCACCGGTTTTGGCATAGCACAAAATCCGTCGTGCAATTAATCCCGCAATTTGTTTTACTTTTATTACCCCTAGCGATGTGTCAAATATAGTTGTTATTTGTTCATTTACATCTGCAGCATCATGGCGAAAGGCCGATACAAATTGTCCCTCTTTGCGACTAACAGAAATAACTTTTCCATTAATAGGAACTCTGTTCGCATGAACATCAAAAACGTTAAGAAATATTGAGACTAATTTTGAATTATCACCAACATCCGGATCATTTATAGTAGTAACTGCTGTAACTTTTCCGTCGGCAGGTGAAATTAAATTATTATCACCCTCAGGAATTTTACGGTCGGGATCACGAAAAAAGTTTAAACTAAAGACCAATAATAATGAAGAAATACCGGCGATCATCGGTAAAATAGCAATATTAATAAATAAACTGGTAAATAATAACGCTGAAGTTATTATCAATAATATACTTAAAATTTTTCTACCTTCGGGAGCCATTAATTTTCATCCTTGATTTGAATGTGCCAGTTTTAAAATGACATTTTGATATTCGCCATTTCGATAAATTCGTAATCTTAGCTTATCTCCGGGTCTTAGATCATTTGTTCTTATTACATCGGCAATATCATACATAGAATTAACCTTGATTCCATTCACCGAAACAATTACATCTGCTGTTTTAATACCGGCATTTTCTGCTGTACTGTTACGCTTAACGTCTACAACAATTGTTCCATTAGTAAATGGAATACTAAGGTACTTGGCAAGCCTGCTGCTCATAGGTTGTGCTTCAATCCCGATTGCAATATCGCGGTCAATTCTACCATAATTCTGTAATTCAGCTGCAATTGCTTGTGCTTTATTAATTGGAATTGCAAACCCAATTCCGATTGACCCTTCAGAATAATTTGATCCGGAAAAAATAAAAGTGTTTATTGCTATAACTTCACCTGAACTGTTCACTAAAGGACCTCCACTATTCCCGGGATTTATTGCTGCATCAGTTTGTATCATATCTTGATATACTCTTCCCGAAGATTCCATTGATCCAAAATCCATATTTACCGCACTGATGATGCCGGCAGTGGCTGTTGGTTCATTATTTACGTCAAACAAACCAAATGGATTACCTAGTGCCACAACCCATTCACCAATAATTATATCATCAGAATCACCAATCTCTGCATAAGGAAAATCACTTCCATCTAATTTTATTAACGATAGATCCGTCAGTTTATCGGTTCCAATTATTTCTGCTGAATATTCCTTTCCTCCCGGTAAAGTCACCACTATTTCAAGTGCATTTTCTAAGACATGATCATTGGTTATTACATAACCATCGGGACTTATTACTACTCCAGAACCTGTACTTTTAACACGTTCACGATGCAACTCATAAGGAAATAATTGCCTAAAAAACGGATCGTTAAAAAGAGAATTTGTAGTATACTCTCTTAGTTGCACAACATTAATACTTGCAACAGCCGGACTCACCTTTTCAATGGCTCTTGTAATAGCGGAATGTCTAGATTCGTAAATGGAATCCTGAGGATGTATTATTGAAGTTAATAAAAGTAGTGAGAATCCAATTATTATTAATTTATTTTTAGTTATCATAATCAATTCCAGCCAATATTAATCCCTCCGATGGTGCCTTGAATATTTTTACATTTTTTTGCGGATTATTTAACAAATCTTTAAAATAATCCAATGATACTTTACCTTGTGCTCCTGCTACCATCGTTCCCACCAAGTACCTCACCATATGATGTAAAAATCTGTTTCCACAAACGTTAAATATAAGCATATTTTCAGATTTATGCCACCCGGTCTCATAGATATTACACATTGTATTATCCAACTTTTTGTTCAATTTGGAAAATGACAGAAAATCGTG
>SDBT01006955.1_pt1 | contig 18691 bp, 18 predicted proteins | sample 2277101 | NCBI WGS metagenome assembly SDBT01 (sample SAMN10404973, study PRJNA504765) | marine sediment metagenome | isolation source: marine sediment core GS10_PC15, 103 cmbsf | place: Arctic Ocean: Southern Knipovich Ridge | collected 2010
TATCATCATCAACCCTTTATATCCCCTGGTAGACCGCATGAAAACAGCATTTGAGGCACTTTTGAGACCATTCGATATCTACGTCTCATTGTACGAAATCTAGGTCATAGACTCATAGACCCAAAACCTCCGATATATCGTGAAGGCCATTTGATGCGTTGACAACCCATCTGGCGGCTCTGAGTGCGCCGCTGACGAAAGGCTCCCGGCTTTGTGTTCTGTGTGTGATTTCCAAACGCTCTCCCATGCCGCCAAAGAGGACAGTATGGTCGCCGACTATATCCCCTGCTCTTATGGCATGTATGCCGATCTCTTTTACTGGTCTTTCACCCACGATCCCTTCCCGGCCATAGACTCCATCTTCGCTCAGGTTTCGCCCCAGAGTATCCGCCAGCACCTGCGCTATACGCATAGCTGTGCCGCTGGGTGCGTCTTTTTTGAAATGATGGTGCGTCTCGATTACCTCCACATCGTAATCATCACCCAACACTAGTGCCACGTCCTTTACTACTTTCAGCAGCACGTTGATCCCGATGCTCATGTTAGGAGCCATCACACAGGGAATATTGGAAGCCAGTTCCTTTATAATTTCCATCTCTTCATCCGAGAAACCAGTTGCTCCTATAACTATAGGCTTTCCGCTCTCCGATGCGGCGCGGATATGATTCAGCGCAGCCTCTTTGGGAGCGATGAAATTTATCACCACATCGCCTTTTTTCAGCACTTCCGGTACGTTGGAATCATCGACGACTTCCACACCCAGCGTACCAGCGCCAGCAACTTCACCAGCGTCTTTACCGATGACAGGAATGCCTGGAGCCTCTATCGCTCCCACCAGTTCCAGATCATCCGCCTGTGCGATGCCGTTAACAAGAAGTTGCCCCATACGCCCGCAGGCTCCTACAACTATAACTTTCACCATAATATATTTCCCCTTTCACCTGTCACTTATCAACCATTATACGAGTTTTTCACTTACGGGCAAAATCTGCTGAGTAGAACATGCCGCTGGCTTGTTTGAGTAGAACATGCTGCCAGCTTGTTTGAGTAGAACATGCTGCCAGCTTGTTTCCAAGGCTGATCAACATTCTAAGCGAGCAAGCTGCACGTTCTACTATGCTAACTGAAAAACTCGTATCGTTACTGAATTGTGGAAAACGACCTCAGCTTATCTCCTTCACTGGAGAAAATATTTACCTCATCATAGACAAAACTGAGGGCATATATATTGCCAGCGGAATCGAGATCTATATCAGCAGTGCCAATACCTACGGGAAATTTACCCGCTGTCGCACCGTTGGGTCTGTAGATATAAACTTCCTCACCGCCAGTAGAGCCTGAACCAATAAGCACGTGGATATATTTGCCTTCGGAATCGACAGCGATGGATATTCCAAATCCATCAATGCGAAATTCATCTCTGTATTGGAGTTGTGGATTGAATATCTGTACTCTTCGGTTCCCTGAATCCAGGACATATATATTGTCATGCGAGTCCAGAGCGATACCCATAGGGCGCGAGAAATAGCCCTTTTCAGTGCTGCTCAGGCCTCTCCTGTCTATACCAGTTCTTCTGGAACCGCCGTTCAGACTATCGCCTCTCTCACTGGGTTCCGTCTCATAAGCCTGCATGCCCACAGAGCCGAACGAACGGACAAAATTCCCATCCTTATCGAATATGGAAATTCTATTAGACCGGGTACTGACCACGTAAGTATTCCCCTTACTATCGGCGGCAACATCCCAGGGTTCATGCACCTGCCGGGGAAGATAGCCATGCGACGAAAATGACTTGAGTTGAGTGCCGTCAGAGCGACACACGCCTAATGCACCAAAACCTGATAAGCTGGCGCTGGGAAAAAACAGCAGATGAATATCATCTGAAGGACCAGTGGCCAGCTTTATGGTATGCGAGCCAAAGGAGCGGATATATTTGGTATTGCTATCAAATACCTTTATAGTTACATCCGCCACGTATATATCACCAGCCGAATTCACCGCAATACCGCGCGGCAGTCCCATCTTATCGTTTCTGAACTTACCGTCGTTATCCTTCGCCATCTTGGACAAAAGCACCCGTGCTTCTGGCCGGTTGCCCAGGTTCGTCGCGAATGTATAAACACGGGCGCCTTTATTTTTCTGCTTTATGCCGTTCAATATATTCTTAACACTTACCACGCCTTCAGTGGGAAGCCCATCTGACACCACAATAATCCTCGTTGGTTTTACTTCCAGAGCTGACACAAGCGCGCTATACAGATCCGTCCGCTCTCTGTGCGTAGTAGGACGAAGTTCTTCCACAAACTTTATGGCTTCCGTGAGGCTGGATTCATCCACAGTTACAGGCTTCTCGTTGAATAACTTGAAGCCCGAGCTGAAGGCCACCAGATAGAATTTATCCTTATCTTTTCTGAGGTTGTAAAGAGAACTTATAATGGAATGTTTGGCTCGCTTCAGTTTCTTGGACCATTCTCTATCATAAACCTCGCGCTCGTAGTTCCCTTCCATGCTGTTAGAAATATCCAGCAGGAAGACAACGGTCTCCTGAGGATTCCGATCCATAGTCACAGCAGAAACCATATCCATAGGATCTGGGCCTACCAATCCCTGCCCCACAAGCCCGCCCAGAGATATTCCTGAGAAGCCATCCCCGGCTGTTGCAGATGATTGGATTGTCGAAAGTCCGCCCAGACCTCTGCCCGGCTTACTGGCCCCAGGACGATTTGATACGCCCGGTTTTTTGAGACCGCTTCCCATCGCCATCGTCTCGCGGGGTGAAAACGCCAGATCCGTGTCTGACTCGGTCATATCCACTGCGGAGAACATCTGTGGAAGCGTCCTTTCTCCAGCCTTGGGGCCTAACTTTATAGTCGTTGGATCCTGCCTCGGTGTTTGAGTATTGGTCTTGGTAACACGATCAGCCAGAGATTTCACAGAGCGCTCCCCTGCCATTCTCGGATCGGTGGAAAACTTTTTCTCAGTAGCAAGTCTCAAAGGTTTGGGAGCTGGCGATTTGGGATCAGCCACATTCACCCACTCAATAGATATATGCTCCTCCGGTTTGTAGCTAATATCCGCTATATAAAGGGACAAAAAGATAAACAGCGCCAGATGAATAATGCCGGAGACCAGCAGGAAAGTGACATTGCCTTGCCGGGCTTGTCGCCTGCTATGTCTCATATACTCTATGAGCGAGCCAGTCTTCTTAATGTCTTGCTCTCCCTGCACTCCATGATATTTTGATGCTCTGGCTGAACTCTCCGGGGCCTTCTCTTCGGGCGGGTGTTCAGCAGGCTTTTGCAGTCGCGTTATTTGTCTGAGTCCCGCGATGGCATCAGCATTCTTCGGCTCAAGGCTGATCACCTGGCGCAGTTCCCTGTCCGCTTCCTCAAGGCGTCCCTGTTCCAGAAGAGCCAGTCCTTTGGCGAGATGCTCCTTAATCTTCTTCAGTCTGGACACTTTGCCCAGACCGGCCAGAGCTTTCTTGCTATTCGGATCCAGAGCCAGCGCATCCTCAAACCATACTTCGGCGTTCTCAAGATCGCCAGCCTTCAAATATTCCGCGGCTCTGCGAGCTTTCCGCTGCGCCTCACCTGTTTTCCCCGGTTTTAGCATTCTTGCTGCACCTCATCAAGATCGGTCTTTACCTCGCGTTGATGCTCTACTTGACACTTGGCATGGGTATGATTTCAAGATAAGCATGAAATGGTTCATTGATACGGAAACGTTCAATCTTATCATCATGCGCTTCTGCTGTTTTTCTAGCCATGACCTGTAATTTGCCCTTGTCTTCCTCGTTGTATAGTAATTCAAACCGGTTATTTTCCACCTCCATACCCAGAAAAGTCAGATCGCACAGTAGTTCAATAACTTCATCTAACTTACTCTCAGATATCTTGCATACCTTCATTGCTTGCAGTATATCTTCGCGGTGGACCACTTCCACAGAACCCACAAATTCATACAACAATGCCTCTAATGCCTCTACTCGAATGTTGTTTTCCACAACGATTGAGTCTAGAGCGTATTGGGAGTATCGCTTCTGCGCTTCCAAGATATCCTCCTCCTCTACTTTTGTGTGCCGACGATTAACAGCTTGTGCAATGGCAGCTTTGGATAGATATATCAAGTCGCGTGGACGAGGAAGAATACACTTGACGAGGTATTCTCTAGTTGGTATGCCCCTGACGCTGGCACAGAAGTATCGAAGCCAGACTTCGCTAGGACTGGCTAAGGCGCCAGAAGACGCTAGAAATCTATCTTCTAAAACTCTGAGGAGCACCTCGCTATCGTTCCAAGCAATTCTTGAGCAAGTTATTTTGTCTCTTTCTCGGGCGTATTTGATGACCTCCGTAAAGATATCGCTTCTCAGGAATATTGCCAGAGATAAGTTTACCGGCCGCCTTCGATGGTCAAACCTTTTGAAATCCCATGAGATCCTCCGACTAACTCCCAGAAACCCAAATAACAGGTCACATAAAGTAGACAACTCCTCCCGTGGCTTCCATGCCTTATCCAAGTTGTCCACAAGTATGGCGACCTTGTTTTTCCTTTGTAATACTTCCCCAATGATTGAGTGTAGTGCCGCTATCACCTTATCGTGCAACAACTCGCTGATCTTTAACCGCTGGCCTTGTGCGGAAGTCGAAGTGCTGAGATCCTGAAGCCCACTAACAACGGACTCAAGCCTTATCGAGAAATCAGGGATTATGATTGACTTATTCTTCTCAACGAAATTGGAAAACTGCTCTTCAGCATCATTCCATTGATAGTGGGATGGTTTAGACTTTAAGGCTTCAAATATGCTCTTCGCAAGTTCAGTATAGATCAGGAACTTCCAAAAGCTTTCGATAAGATAACCCTTCTCCGACTTTGGAAGAGCTTGCTGCAACATACGCAGAATACCTTCGAGTTCATACGCAATTGGTTTTATTACACAAACATGATTGCGCGGATCCGATCCTATTTCGTTTTCTAGTTGATATAGGATTGCTGTCTTACCCGAACCTTTTCGGCCAACAAAAATAGAGTTTTTAGACGTTAGTGCTTCGGTATATGCAGCTGTGCGAACGAAGTAATCTGGGAGAGCCTCAGATTCATGTTCGGCGATTGGATCACCTATTGCTATATTCTGGAGTTCCGAATGTGCCCTAACCTCCTCTGCATATTCATCAGCAGAAATGGTCCATTGAGCATAAGCATCCTCGACATTGTCCAGCCAAGAGCTTGCTAGATCTTCACATTCCGTCGCAGTTCTGTGAGCCTTAAGAAGATTTAGATAGTCGATCGGCGGCACGAATGGTTCATGAGCAAGCATCAATAAATGTTTGCCAAAGCCATATGCGAGGCCCGAGACGAAGGAATATTTTGCATTGTGTAAACGCCGTCCGGTATGTTCTTGACTTAGGAAGTGAGTAATGACTGCATTAGCACCATATACATTTTGGGCATACCAAGATAGAGTCTGTGTTCGCACCTCATCGGGATCATCTACAATAATGCTCTGGATTTTCGATTTATGTACTCTCCTTGAAAGCTTAACCGACGCGTTGGTCTCGATCGAACTTTTGAGATATAGTAGCCTAAACACCTTTGGAGGATTGATGACAGATTCAATGGCGTCCCTATAAATCGTACTTTCGAGGCTTTTGTATACTCCCTTTCCATAGAAAGCTTCCACAATGTCACGACTATTATGATATGGCGAGTATTCAACAGTGGTAAGTAATCTGAACTTTCTGTAATCCGCTTTCGATTCTTCGATACTTGGATTAAGAAGAATCCATATTCGCTTCTTTTTCGCAATAGCATATCCAAGTTCAAATAAGACGTTATGATTCAAGTTCGTTAGGTCGCAAATGAAGATATCTCTCTCCTCAATGGCCTTACATATCGTCGTAATAATGAAGTTGCCGGGTTGTGAAATGGATTTCCACCCGTCTATGGCAACCCATTGTCCTTCCTTTATTCCATCTATAGCTTCCTCAATAGTCTCAGCCAGTGAAGGAGGCTCTGAAGGGTAGGCAACAAAACAACTTACTTCTGATGGCATTTTACTTACTCCCATATTCTGACGTTAAATGCTAATATATCCACAACGCGCCTGCATATGTGTTGTTATTGGTTGATCACCAACCACAGCACCCAGTCCTCATTATCCTGCACCGGCGGGCTATTCCATTTCCCCGCTGGATTCGGACTAACAGAATCGCCTCCGTTAATATTAGACGATGAACCATCTCCAGGGTTGAACCACTGCGCTTTGTAGGATTTTTCAGCAAGATTCCGAACCTCTATGCTCTTCCCATTGTTCCCTTCTGGAATATAGATGACATATATCTCGCCCGGCTTTGCCGCACAGTGGGGATCAGTCAGGCTTTCCATGTCTGGAGTGTCTCCCGCCAGCCGAATCGCTTAATAAGGAAGTAGCTTATCAGTATAGCATCCGTTTTCCCTTCGCAGAGGATGATCCTTTTCATCACCGCAACTCCAGATTATAGAGGCTCCGGTTCTTATACGCTTCTCTGCCGGTGAACTTCCAGACATCCATGCCTTTATCGTCCACCGAGGGCCTGATTGTGAATATGCGGACAGGATCCTCGCTACTAGAAACAAGTACACCCTCTTCCCCGTATAAAGCCTCAAGAAAAGCATCAGCAAATTCCATACTGTGCGAAGTGAGGAAGAGCTGATTTCCATACTTCTCTGCATACTCAATTAGAAGACGCGACAAATCACGGCGCGCGTCGGGATGGAAGCCAAAGTCAATTTCCTCGATGCAGTGAATTGCATTTGTAAAAACTAACATATGACCTAGGAGATAGAACCAACGCCGCATTCCATCGCCAAATACATAAAGCGGCAACCGTCGGTCTTCCATTTCCACAGATACAGGGCCTTGCCCACCGGGGTAGAAACCAACATAAATTTCGCGAACCCCCGGAAAAGCTTTTGCCATCTCCTGTAAAAATTCGTCCAGAATGCCGTAGCGTGTCAAATAGCTCAATACCCTCATCTCTGAACTTGGGTGCCTATGATCTAGTATATCATGTAGGGTACCAAGCTTGAACGGTGTTCGTGATAGCAATGGCATAGCCGATGCTGGGAATCTTATCTCCAATACATTTTGCTTGTCGTTGAGCCACGTTTGCCATCCCCCCAGATGTATGGAGCTAAAGTTAGTTCCTGAGACTTGATCTCCGGGAGATATGCCGCCTGTTGCGGAGGAACTGGAGGAGCTTGATGAAGAGATATTCTCTGAGAATTGACCCAATGCTCGCGGATCAAGATCGGCCAACTCGGAAGATGGGCGAAATATTGATTTAACGGTGTATACTGAAGCATCCTCGACAAGCTTCGCCGAGATAGCAAATGTGTAAGGTAGCGATGATCTATCTCGGAACAGGGTTATTAACTGCTCCCCCAAATCCAATGCTCCTGTTGGCGGACCCCCGCGACGCTTTGTCACAACTTGCCCTAGGAAGGGGCCAAAGTTGCGGCCACATGCATGAGTGAAAATGGCCTCTAGAATACTAGTTTTCCCAGAGTTATTGGGTCCAAAGAAGAGATTGACTCTCGCCAGATCGTCCAATTCAAGATGCCTGAATAAGCGGAAATTATCAATAGTAATAGAGGAATACATGCCGCGCTCTCCCGGCGAGCGGTCCTGTTCAGTCTTATCACCAACTATCGCCTCTTTTTGCAGGTGTTGCCCTTCAGCCACCGAATCATCCATCATGACTATCCCTCCATTTCATTTCTGACATCCCTGTTTTATATCATTGCAATAAGGAACTGGCTCCAGCGCTGCTGCTGGAATATTAAGGAGTTTCACATCACGGTCAAAAAGTGTTGTATGGGATGCTCCTGTATCTGCCAGGAGCCAGACTAACCCTTGAAAGTGTATAGAACGGAGGTGGACAGCAAAATAGGGGGCATTTCCAATGAAACGACCTTGAATGATCACAGCACCATCTCCAGTGGCTCGCGAGTAATAAACTCAACACACGTATGGGCTGGATCTGGCAACTTGGGTAACAAGCCTGTCAACTCTGGATCGCTCGCAATCACTTGACCGTTCTCGACCGCTATCCACTGTTCAGCATATTGCTCTAGGAGTGTCTCCAGATTCTCGTTGATCCATACATAATCAGCTTCAAATGCAAGCAGTCTGTTGGTCAGTTGCTCATTCATAAAACCAACTCCTTGCAGAACACGAAATCCTCATAAAATCTCCTCACCAAACAATCTCCACCATCTTACTTTCTCTAATCCGTTTATCCCTTGTTATTAGAGGCATACCGAGGTAGACCGTTGTTGCTATGATGAGTTGATCATGCATTTCCAGGCCAACGCCGATATTATCAGCCATTCTGAGAATGTCTACATTCAATGGTATAGTCTGGAAATTGTCGCATTCTTCCAGCCTGCTCAGTGTTTCACTAAAAGTCAGGGATATCCTACCTCTCTGACAAATATACATCACTTCCGCCAATACAATCGTGGGAACAATAATCGAACCGGTATCCAGCGATTTCTCGAAAGCAGCAAGAGCATTCTTACTCAACCGCGCATCTTCTGTAAAGTACCATACTAATGAATGTGTATCCGCGACATAGTCCATCATTCATCCTCATAATTGAAAAGAGATTTCCGTGCTTCACTGAACAGGTTTTCGTCTATTATACTCCCTTTCCAAATACCCTTTAATGATCCGCGTTTCCCACTCCTACATGACGAGCCAGATGATTTCAACTGCCTCTCAAAATGGAGGATGACTTCCGTCCCATCCTCTGGTATCTCTTCTGAATCGTAAAAAACTAGACGCCCATCTTTATAAATGGCTCTGGCTGTAACTATCAACGTTTTCACCTCTCTTGCCTGGGACAGGTTGGCGGCCTGTTCCACTCAGAATAGCTCCTTCACAGCGGCCATGATGCGCGCTGGGTCTGGCAGGAACGCCTTTTCCAACACCTGTGATGATGGCGTCAGAAACTCCACTTCCATCACTAACTCGCACCAAATTCCAGGAAGAACCCCGCGAGTCTCTCCGTAACGTCAGCAAAATTCCCGCTTATTTCTCCCCTTTTAATCATGGCAACCTCAAAAGCTGAGAATATCTCTGGCTGTTTTTCCATTGCATCAGCCATAGCTGTTCGGCTTCCACGCTCTTCGATGCTTCTGATGATCTCTGAGATACCGTTTCTGAACTCTTCATCTGCCTCTTGCGCAGCAATGCCTAAGCTCTCAATAATCGGCACTCCGCTCTGATCCATAAGGCTGAAGGCTTTCCAAAAGCGCGCTCGTTCTTTTGACATTATTCTGATCTCTCCATTCTTCCCAATCCGGGTTGGTTTTGCGATACTGCTAGAATAGTCCTTTCACCGCCGCGATGATCCGTTCGTCGTTAGGCAGGAACGCTTTTTCCAGTACCTGTGATGACGGCGGAGGAGTGTTAGGCGCTGCAACTCGAACGATAGGGGCGTCAAGGTAGTCGAACGCTTTACTCTGCAACTGGGCGACGACCTCCGCACCGAATCCCATGAACTCACAAGCCTGATACACCACCACCACGTGCCCTGTTTTCTCCACAGATTCGACCATAGTATCAATATCCAGAGGAACCAGCGTCCGGGGATCGATGACCTCCACCTCGATCCCTTCCTCAGCCAGTTTATCCGCCGCGCTCAGGACGACGGGAACCATATATCCCCATGCAATGACAGTCGCGCATGGCCCATCGTCAATGGACATATTTATTCTACGCTTGATGTCGGCTTTTCCAAATGGGATCAGATATTCCGACTCAGGTATGACGGAGGCTCCCACCGGATCGCGATACAGGTTTTGATGCTCGATGAACACCACCGGGTTATCATCCCTGATAGCCGTTTTCAGGAGACCTTTCGCGTCATAAGCTGTCGAGGGCATGGCGACTTTCAGACCCGCAAATTGGGAGACTATGGCCTCCAGACTTTGAGAGTGCTGCCCGGCGTATCCCTTACCGCCGCCTGTAGTCGTCCTTACCGTGAACGGGATAGTGGGCTGTCCGCCGGACATATACTTCCACTTGGCAGCCTGATTTCCCAGTTGACACATAGCCTGCGGAACGAAATCAATATACATTATCTCGACCACAGGACGACATCCAGTCATAGCTGCCCCAACACCTGTGCCGATGATCGCCGATTCAGAGATGGGGGCATTGAAAACTCTATCTCTGCCGAATATATCAAGAATACCCTTTGTTGCCCCAAAAGCTCCGCCGTAGTCAGCGATATCCTCGCCGTATAGAATGACCCTGTTATCGCGCATCATTTCTTCCACCAGTGCCTCGATGACGGCTTCCCTGTAGGTTATTTTGCCATCTATACGCTCAAAAGGTTTGTATTCCTTCAAGGCCGCGACATCTTTGTGTTCCGGAGGCACTTCGTTGGAGTTGGTGTCGCTGTACAAACCGAAATACATGGCGCTCGCTTCCGGCATTGGGCCTTGAGATGCCTTGAGTGCCATATCTTCATTCTGCCCCCGCGCTTTCTGGCTCATTTCAGCATAGTCTTCCGCAGTAATGACACCTGCTTCTATAAGCTTATTCGAGAATGATAACAGCGGATCAACACAGAACCATGCCTCAGACTCTTTCTCGCTGCGATAGGTAGTTGTATCATCACTGAGCGAGTGTCCCTTGAATCGGCAAGCCCAGTATTCCATGAGTACCGGGCCTTCGCCTTTTCTCACCAACTCCGCCGCTCTTCGGGTGCCATCCAGCACCGCCATAACGTCCATACCATTCACGACTTCCGCGTGCATACCCACGTCATTATAACCGAGGCCCCGCTCCGCCAGATACTCAACAGCGGTTACTTCTCCCCGCTGCTGACCCGTCATACCGTATTGATTATTGACAATGCCAAAGATAATAGGCACACCAAACTGTTTGGGCATAAGTCCATTGGTGAACTGCGCCATAGTAGCAAAATTCAGAGATTCGTGTGCGATGCCGTTATTATACGCGCCATCACCTGCGAAACACAGCGTGAGTTTGCCATCGTCCAGGTATCTTGACGCTATCGCCGCTCCGGTCGCCATACCCAGACTGCCACCGACGATAGCATTCGCGCCCAGGTGACCAATGCTGAAATCAGCTATGTGCATCCCGCCGCCTCTGCCTCTGCAATATCCATCCTCACTGCCAAACAATTCCGCTATTGTCCTGTATAGGTTCAGTCTGATTGCATCTTCCACAAGCTGCTCTCTATCCTTACCTTCAGTATCGATCTCCAGATACCCGCACATTTCAGGGGTTTCTTCCATCCGTTGGACAAGTTCCTCTGCGCTCATGTTTTTAATAGCGAAGTATCCCTTCGCCAGGCTGTCGCCGTGTCCTCTGTGGGTGCTGGTAATATAGTCTGTCGGAGAGATTCCCGCTATCGCACCAGTGGAGACAGCTTCCTGGCCTAAAGACACGTGGGATGCGCCAACATATATAAATTGTCGTAGAGGGCCATACCTGCCCTTGTTCATCTTTAGCTCAACGATCATATTCTCAAGATTTCTGATAACCAGCATCGAATCCAGCATATCCAGGCATATCTCTTTAGTGACATTACCTTCGTCAAGTTCCTCTTTTAGCGATTTTTCATACTGGAATACTGGTATCTTTACGCATTTTTCTATAATATCTGGCTGGAATTCTGCCAGCACGTCGATTTTCTTGACCATTGATATATATCCTCCCAAAATCGTATGGGCGAATCTTGTATTCGCCCGTAATCTCGTATTCGCCCGAACTGGCGATCACAAGGATCGCCCTACAGTCTATTCATCAAAATATCCAATGATGCAGTTTCCAACAACTCCCTCAAACGTGCCAGGAACTCGCCGCCCTGCGCGCCGTTGACAACTCGATGGTCAATGGACAAACTGAGCGTCATCATTTGTTGAGCGATTATCTGCCCCGGTACTACCACTGCCCGCGGCTCGATAGTTCCCACTGCGAGGATAGCTACTTGAGGCGGATTGATGATGGCAGCGAATGACTTGACTCCATACATGCCCAGATTAGTTATAGTAAGTGTTCCACCAGATACGTCTTCCAGAGACAGTTTTTTCTCTCTCGCGGCAGTTATGATCCGGAAACTTTCAGCAGCGATCTCCTTAAGATCCTTTTTGTCCACATTCTTAACGACTGGAACTATCAATTCATCCCCTACAGCCGCCGCGATACCTATATTGATCTCATCTATCAGGTATACTCCATCATCCACAAGCGTAGCATTAAACATGGGAAATTCCTTGAGCACGACGCTGGTAAATTTCGCAATAATATCGTTATAGGACACCCTTGTCCCTTGGGCTTTTAGCATTGTACGGAGAGCAACCATCTTCTCGCAATTCACGTCCATAAGAATATCTATATGAGGGGCTGTGCGGTAGCTCATAGTAAGACGCTCCGCGACCATTTTCTGTATAGTCGATAGCTGCACCACCTGTCCGGGCGTCAAAGCGGGTTCTGGTCTAGCATCAGCGACAGTTCTTTTGCCTTCCGTTGCGTACTTTTTCACGTCCTGGCTGACGATCCTTCCACGAGGCCCTGTGCCGGCTATCGCCGTCAGATCAACATCGGATTCTTTCGCCAGTCGCCTCGCCCTGGGAGAGGCAAATATTCTTCCTTTTAGCGGAACAGGTTTATCCCGTTCTGATTCGGATTCTGCTTCAGCCTCCGTAGCCTGCGGCGCTTCTGCCACCGCGATCTCAGAGATGTCACCTACATCCTCGCCAGCAGTGCCCAGGATGGCCACCGGCTCCTTTACAGGCACTTCATTTCCTACGTCCGCGAGGATTTTCAGCAGAACGCCAGAAGCAGGTGATTCAACCTCGATGTCAACCTTATCCGTAGTAATTTCTAAAATTGCCTCACCTTCGGTAATCTCATCGCCCACCTGCTTTAGCCATTTGGCAATGGTTCCCTTTTCCATTGTTGATGCAAGCTGAGGCATAACAATCGTAGTTGCCATAGTTGCTTCCTAACCTCCATAATATTTACGGATCCCTCACCAGAAAAGTATTCCTGATCTCAGCAAAAGAAGATGAAAGGCAGAACCTAAAATTATTGCTACTTTATCATTTTATTATAGCATTACTGCGGTTTATAGTAAACCCCAAAAAGCCCAAGCATGAATTTTATGTTCCGTGAAATGCAAGTCCAATTGCAGCCGCAACTTGCTGAGTAAAACATGCCATTGGCTTGCTCATGAGTACCACAAGCTACCAGCTTGTATCAGGAACGGCGTTGGGAATAAAAATGTGCAACTGCCATGAGAAATCCAAAGGCAGTGACGCGAGTATGTCACACCATAGGATGTATAATTACAGCGAAGCTAATTGTTTGGAGAAAATAGTATTCGATGGACCAACTCTTTGTCTGTTTTTTAATGGAATCATAATCTCAAAAGCGCGAATGTTTATTGGCTTTACTATAGACTATAAGCCGTTTGAGCGGTGCTACCCGACCAATGTTGGTATGCCGAAAAACATTTGACATATATATTCATCCATGTTAAAATGTAATAGTAGCTTCTCATATTTACACAAATACCTATTACATCAAACGTGGAGATGCGCGTAATGACTGATGCAAAGACGGACAAGGGGTCAAAGAGCGATTACATTCGCGTCAATCTGACGCTCCCGGATGAACTGGACCGGGTGCTTCAGGAGCTTGGGAATGACGCCCGTGCAACAGGCGGGTATAAGATTCCCAAGACGATGATTATGCGCGCTCTCGTCCGATTGCTGATGACGCTGGATATAGATCCCAGCGGCATCAAGACAGAGGATGAACTCCTCGAACGTATCCTGCAGGCTGTAGAAAAATCTTGATCCTGCCACCTTCTGGCAGGTAACCAGGATATGCTGTATGCTTCGAGGTTCCTTCGAGACTATAATACCGTTTTAACGAGATAAAGTAACTAATGCCTGTTTTAGTTAGAACGGTAAAGCTCTCCTTACATAAAACATTGGAAAACCAAGCAGTGTGAGACTCAGAATGCTCCGAAAGATAGTATACTGTAGTTGAGAATTTTGAGTTGGAAAGGAGTGGGGAACCTTGAAATACGGTCGCCATATATCTCTGCATTTCACAGAGAAACAGGATTTTTTTATACTGAAGATGGTAAAGCGGAGTATGAGTGATAATGGTCCTGGAGTATCGAAAGCGGCAATATTGCGAACTCTGATCAAGTTACTTCAGCAGTTAGACGTGGATGTGTCTGGGATCAATACCGAGAATCAGTTGCTGGAGCGCCTGCAAAGTTCCATGCAAAATATCTCAACATCCCTGTAGATTAGCTCAATGAATTTTGACTGAAAAATGACGTAATCCAAATCCACGGGCGAAGCCTGTCTTCATTTCCCCTTTTGCTCAAGATTTTTCTAAAAGCTTGATGCTCCCCCTTGAAAAGGGGGCTGGGGGGATTTTCCCGAATCATAGCATTACGTCAAAATTAGATCAAAAACCATTAGGCTTATGGGTTTTCGATAAGGCACTCACGCGCGGCAACTTGCTGTAGAGCAAAGTCAAGTCAACGCTCATTGGTGAGTTGCGGCCATACGGATTTCATCGCCGACACATTCTTTTCAGTAATCAGTCTAAGTGGGCCATACCTGACCTTGATTTTGGGATCATTTTCTCCCATTTCCTCGTGATACTCGAAGTCTTCATCTTTCGCAACAGCGATGGCCAGGTTGAGCGCCTCCACAGCGCGTCCATAGGGCATCCTATCAACTTCCACATCGTGTGTACCGGCAATTATGGCTTTACAGGCTGCCAGATCTGCTCCAATCCCGGCAGTTATGACTCTATCAGTAAGACGATACCCCCGAACCGCTCGCACTGCTCCCACCGCCAGTTGACTGCTGCCAGCGATGACAGCCTGTATATTCCCTGCATATTTCTTCAATGTGGAACGCACAGTGTTCGCTGCCAATCTCTCATCCCAGTTGGGATGCCGCTCGTCAGCCACAACTTTGATGGAGTCATGCTGCTCCAGAATGCTGTATATACCAAGCGTGATCTGGCGTGAAGTCTCATCGTCCCCAGGCCCCTCCAATACGATCACCTTACTCGCGCCATCAAGTTTTCGCACCACATAGTCAGCCGCCATTTTCCCGGCGTCAAACTGGTTCACCGTTATGTATGCTTCCACATGCAGGTTCTGGGGTGGGGGGCAGTCCAGAATGATTACAGGTATGCCTTTACGGTGGGTTTCCCTGACATCCGATTCCAGATCTCTGGGATCAGAGTTGTTGAGGATCAGTACGTCGATCCCCTCCTCCAGCAGGTTTGTCAGACCTTCTTTGTCATGCACGATGCGCGCGCCATATTTATCGGCATTTTCGTCAATTGCCTGCTCAATAAGCGCGAAATCAGGGTGGGAGATTCCTGAAATTCTGACGCCCACCCTGATCTTTGCTTCATCCTCGCCACATCCGGCGAATAAGAGCAAAAGCATAAGCAAACTTAAGATCCAGGGCTTGAAGCACAAGAAAGAAAACGTGGGATACAGACTATCTTGAGTCTTATGTCTTGAGTCTTGAATCTTCATAAGCCCTGCATCTTGTCCGTGCGCTTTACTTATTCCATTTTTCCGTCACTGCGCAGCTTAGCGTGAGCAGCAGCCAACCGGGCTACTGGCACTCTGAAAGGCGAGCAACTGACGTAATCCAATCCTGCCCTGTGGCAGAAATCAATGGATTTAGGATCGCCGCCGTGCTCTCCGCAGATGCCCACTTCCAGATCGGGTTTAGTCTTGCGCCCTCTCTCAGTGGCGATCGTTATCATTTCACCAACGCCGTCTTCATCTATTGACATGAACGGATTCCCCTCCAGTATTCCGTCCTCTATATAAGCCTGAAGGAACTTACCTTCTGCGTCATCACGGCTCATGCCGAAGGTGGTCTGAGTCAGGTCGTTGGTACCGAATGAGAAGAACTCCGCATATTCGGCGATCTTATCGGCAGTCAATGCAGCCCGCGGTAGCTCGATCATGGTTCCTATCATGTATTCAAGCTCGACACCGGCTTCCGCCAGAACTTCCTTCGCCACTTTCTCGCATAATTCCCTCTGTAGCTCAAGCTCTCTTGCGTGCCCCACCAGCGGGATCATAATCTCAGGGATCACTTTGATGCCTCTTTTGGCGACGTCAACAGCCGCTTCGATTATGGCTCGTGCCTGCATCTCGGTTATCTCAGGATAGGCGATTCCCAGACGACAGCCGCGATGACCCAGCATGGGGTTGGACTCATACAGGGAGGCGATTTTATCCTTTAGTTTGTCAGGATCAACGCCTATTTCCTTCGCCAGTTCTTCCGCTTCCTCATCGCCGTGAGGGAGGAACTCGTGAAGCGGCGGATCCAGTGTACGGATGATCACCGGCAAACCTTCCATGGCCTCAAATATCTCGATGAAATCCTGCCTCTGCATGGGCAGAAGTTTTTCCAAAGCCTTCCTGCGTCCGGCTTCATCTTCCGCCACGATCATCTCGCGCATGGATGTAAGCCTGTCCTCCTCGAAGAACATGTGTTCCGTTCGGCAGAGTCCGATGCCTTCAGCGCCGAACGCTCTGGCGCGTTTTGCTCCCGCTGGAGTATCAGTATTCGTCCTGACGCCCAGGGTTCTGATCTCGTCCACCCATTCCATCAGTTCGCCAAAATCTCCGCTCATTTCAGGCTCTATGAGATCGGCTTCACCCAGTATGACTTTGCCATTATGCCCGTCGAGGCTGATAATGTCACCCTCTTTCACCACAACGTCGCCCGCGGTGAAGCTCTTCCCGGATTCGCTGACGGTTATACCGCTGCATCCCACAACACAGCATTTTCCCATGTCACGACCAACAATAGCCGCGTGAGACGTCATTCCGCCGGTGGCTGTCAGGATGCCCTGAGAGGCGTGCATGCCGCCCACGTCTTCCGGAGAGGTGAAGTTGCGAACCAGTATTACCTTCTCGCCCTGTGCCGCCATTTCCACAGCGTGCTCCGCCGTGAAGACAGCTTTGCCTACGGCCGCGCCGGGACCTGCTGGCAGGCCTTCACCGATGATCTTCGCGTCAGCGGTGACATCGATCATGGGGTGGAGTAACTGCTCTATCTTTTCAGCCGGTACACGGGATACTGCTGTCTCTTTGTCAATACGTCCTTCTTTGACCATTTCCACGGCGATCCGCACATCCGCCATAGCTGTCCGTTTGCCGCGCCGTGTCTGAAGCATCCACAGTTTTCCCTGCTGGATAGTGAATTCTATATCCTGCATATCGTTGTAATGCCGCTCCAGCTTTTCCTCTATTTCCCGCAGTTGGTTATAGATGTCCGGCATGGCTTTTTCCAGTTCTCCCACGTGTATGGGGGTTCTTATGCCCGCCACCACATCCTCGCCTTGAGCGTTGAACAGGTAGTCTGCAAAGAACTCGTTCTCGCCGGTAGCTGGATTACGAGTGAAAGCCACACCAGTGCCCGAATCGTCTCCCATGTTCCCGAAGACCATAGTCTGGACGTTTACTGCGGTGGAGCCTACGTCATCGGAGATCCCGTTGATCCTTCTGTAGATGATAGCTCTTGCGGCATCACGGGAACCGAAGACGGCGTTTCTCGCCATCGTTAACTGATTCATGGGATCCTGTGGGAAATCGCTTCCAGTTTTCTGCTTTATAACTTCTCTGTATTTGGCGACTACGTCCTTCAGATCGTCCACATCCAGATCGGTATCGAGTTCAACACCTTTGTCCTTCTTTTTCGCTTCCAGAATATCCTCAAAAAATTCGATGTCTACTCCCATAGCCACGTCGCTGAACATCTGGATGAGGCGTCTATACGCGTCATAGGCGAATCGGGCATTGCCGGACTTGGCAGCCAATCCCGCGACGGTTTCGTCATTAAGCCCTACGTTTAAGATAGTCTCCATCATGCCGGGCATGGATTCCGCCGCGCCAGAGCGCATAGAGAACAGCAAGGGATTGCTCGGATCACCGAACTTCATACCCATGATTTCTTCCACTTTTGCCAGGTTTTCCTCTATCTGTTTATCCAGGTCCTCAGGATAGGTCTTACCGTGATCATAGTAATAACGGCAAACGTCCGTAGTAATAGTGAAGCCCGGCGGAACTGGTATACCCAGGTTTGTCATCTCTGCAAGGTTGGCTCCTTTGCCACCCAGCAGTCTCTTCATCTCCGCTTTTCCTTCTGCCTTACCAGCTCCAAAGAAGTATACGTGCTTGTCTTGAGACATTCAGTCCCTCCCGTTGTTGATTAATAGCCTATCCGAAAACCGTCGGTTGAGTAGGCGTAGCCTGTATCGAAACCAGGTTTTCGGATAGGCTCTAAGCTAATTATTGAATAGCTATGTAAGAAATCTGTTGAGCAAAATGCTCATTACCAAACAATGAAAATCAACGCTAGATTTCTTTCGATTAAGTTTTCTCCAAACAAAAATGGTATCATACCATCGGGCAACTGTCAAGTGAGAATTCACAGGTCCAAGCATAAAGTTTATGTCCCAAAGCCGTCGGGACAAGAATGTCCCGACTATCGTGGTTATGGAGAATATCACTACAACCGATAAAGTTCCCACTAACCGATAGTCGGGGTTTTCCAACCCCGACCGAATAGCAATTCCGAATTCGCCATCAGTATCTTT
>SDBT01006958.1_pt1 | contig 18687 bp, 18 predicted proteins | sample 2277101 | NCBI WGS metagenome assembly SDBT01 (sample SAMN10404973, study PRJNA504765) | marine sediment metagenome | isolation source: marine sediment core GS10_PC15, 103 cmbsf | place: Arctic Ocean: Southern Knipovich Ridge | collected 2010
CCTTGAGGCTGGGAATACTTTTAAAAAGGGAATCCTCCTTACCCTCTTCCATGGCATTACCACTTGATACCTTAGAAAAGGCAATGAATCAAAAATTACTTCTCCTTTTAAAAGATGGAAGGCACATCGATGGAAAACTTTTAGGTTTTGATGAATATATGAATCTTGTCATCGGTGATGTTGAAGAAACAAAGGGTGAAACAAAGAGGAGACTAGGGAAAATTATTCTCCGCGGAAGTAATGTTGTAAGCATTTCACTCGCATAAAGCGAAAAACATATATAGGGGCTATTACTATTGTAGTAGTGGAAGGAATTTGGGCTGGTAGTTGTTGTTTTATTAGAGTGCATCCCATCCCCTCCTAGTGAGGCCAGCCTCCCTTCCTTTTTGTTAAATTCTTTGAAATATTTGAAGAAAAAGATTGGATATATATCTAGTATTTTATTTATTGAATTTAAAGATGTTGTTTTTTAACATTTTATTTGTCTAATAATGTTGCGTATCATTAATATAATTCTTATTTGTGTTACATATCAATCAGAAAAATATAAATATCAATATTTGTTATGAATTATTGGAAGGTATTTGGGCTGGTAGTTGTTGTTTTATTAGAGTGCATCCCATCCCCTCCTAGTGAGGCCAGCCTCCCTTCCTTTTTGTCATATTTTTTTAAAAAAGTTATAAGTACTATAATTCTTTATCCAAACTGATTTTTTATGGGGAAAACAATAACAGTTCAGAAAGGTAAAACCCTTCGATGTAAAGGGTGGAAACAAGAAGCTATTTTACGTATGCTTGAAAATAATTTAGAGAATGCAGAACTTCCCGAAGAGTTAATTATTTATGGTGGCACTGGAAAAGCTGCCCGTAATTGGGAATGTTATGAGGCAATTGTTGAAACACTGAAAAACCTTGAAAATGATGAGACAATGGTTATTCAATCAGGTAAACCTGTGGCCGTGTTTAAGACTTGGACGAATTCTCCAAGAGTTGTGATGGCTAACTCCAATTTAGTGCCGAAATGGAGTAACTGGGAGCATTTTCGAAAATACGATCAACTTGGTCTTATGATGTATGGTCAAATGACTGCAGGCTCATGGTGTTATATCGGTACTCAAGGAATTATTCAGGGGACGTATGAGACTTTTGCTGCGTGTGCACAGAAGCATTTTAAGAGCGATCTGAAAGGAAAAATCATACTTACTGGCGGTCTTGGTGGTATGGGTGGTGCACAACCTCTTGCAGTTACGATGAATCATGGTGTCTGCATTGCTGTTGAATGTGATGAACAACACATTGATAAACGAATAAAGGCAGGATTTTGTGATAAAAAAATAAATAAAATTGATGAAGCAGTTGATCTTGCATTGAAAGCACAGGATAAAGGAGTTTCTCTTTCAATTGGTGTTCTTGGAAACTGTGCTGATATTATGCCTAAGCTGGTAAAAGATGGATTTATACCAGATGTTGTCACCGATCAGACTTCTGCTCATGATGAACTCAATGGATATATCCCTGCTGGCTATTTTGGTGATTCTCTAAAGGATGCTGATACGTTACGAAAAGAAAAGTCTAAGAAATATATTGAAAAATCAATGGAGAGTATGAAGAATCATTGTCAGACCCTTCTTGATTTTCAGAAGAATGGTGCTGTTGTTTTTGATTATGGAAATAACCTTCGTGGGCAGGCAGAAAAAGCAGGACTAACTAACGCGTTTAATTATCCCGGTTTTGTTCCAGAGTATATAAGACCTTTGTTTTGTGTTGGTCGTGGACCGTTTCGATGGCTAGCATTAACTGGTGATCCTGATGATATTTTAAAGACAGATAAGGTAGTCATGAAGATGTTCCCTGAGGATAATGTCCTTACAAATTGGATTATGCTTGCTGAAAAACATCTGCCTTGGGAGGGTCTTCCAGCACGAGTATGTTGGCTCGGTTACAGAGAACGAGTAAAGTTTGCTCTTGCCATGAACAAGATGGTGCGAGGTAAAGAGATAGGTCCAATTGCAATAACAAGAGATCATCTCGATAGTGGTAGTGTTGCCTCGCCATATCGGGAGACAGAAGACATGAGAGATGGTAGTGATGCAATTGCTGATTGGCCACTCTTGAATGCATTATTGAATTGTGCTGCAGGTGCCGATAGTGTACAAATTCATAACGGTGGAGGTGTAGGTATTGGTCTTTCTACCCACGCAGGAATGGTTGTTGTCTGCGATGGAACAAAAGAAACTGATGAACGTATAAAACGTGTGTTTACCACTGACCCGGGGATGGGTGTCGCACGACATGCTGATGCAGGATATAAGGAATCTCTTGATCTTGTAAAAAAAACAGATATCAAAATCCCCATGATAAAATAAGGGTTTCTTTGTATAATTCTATTCTAGTTTTCCTACAGTCTTTTCTACTTCTTCAAGGATTTCACATGATTTAACAAGTTCTTTCATTTTGGTATGATCTGGATAAAGTGGTCGATCAATGTCTAAGAATTCAACATGTTTTCTTATTACTTCTTTTGCTTTTGTAACACCTTTTCCAAACTTATAATCTCTAAAATCAAGTGCTTGAGCTGCTGCCATAAATTCAATACCTAAAATACCGTAGGCGTTATCAAGAATTTGAAAATTTTTAATTGCTGTATTCATACCCATTGATACAAAATCTTCTTGATCTGCAGCTGCGGGAATCGACTGAATAGATGCCGGACTCGAAAGAATGCGCTGTTCGACAATTAGCATATCTGCGGTATACTGGCTGAGCATAAGCCCCGAAAACATCCCTGCTCCTTTTGTTAAAAATGCTGGTAGTCCAACGCTGAGTGCGGGATTGTTGAGCCGGTTCATTCTTCGTTCAGACATGACACTCACCATAGTAATTGCTATACCTGCCATATCCATAGGAAGCGAAACAGGGGTTCCCTGAAAATTTGCACCGGAGAGTTGGAGATCTTCATCTGGGAAGAAAATAGGGTTGTCTCCAACGCCGTTGAGTTCTATTTCGACCTGCGTGCGAGCATATTCTAATGCATCATATGCAGCCCCGATTACCTGTGGCGTTGAACGCATTGAATAGGCATCCTGCACTTTACATTGGATCTTTTCCTCTTTAAGATCCCCGCCTTTAACTAATCGACCGATAACTTCTGCACTTTTTATTGCTCCTTTAAAACCACGTGCCTTGTGCAGTTTTATGGTATATGGTTTCATGTTTGCTTTTAATGCCTCAAGAGACATAGCTGCTGCAATTTCTGCTTGCTTAAGCCAGTTTTTTGAATCATACAAAAAAATTGCGCTCATTGCAGTGAGTAGATTAGATCCATTAATGATTGATAATCCATCTCTTGCCTGCAAGCCAGGTATGAGTATTCCTGCTTGTTTCATAGCCTTTTTTCCATCAAGGAGTTTTCCTTTATGGTATGCTTTTCCTTCACCCATTATAAGAAGTGCAATTTGAGACATTGGTGCAAGATCGCCACATGCGCCAACAGAGCCTTTTTGACAGACAAAAGGAGTAACGTCTTTGTTAAGCATTTCCACAAGGGTTTGTGTTATCTCAGGTCGGCAACCTGACTGGCCATGCGCATGAACATTGATTCTTCCAAGCATTGCTCCTCGAACATATTCAATTGGAGCAGGATCTCCAATTCCTGCTGCATGATTATAGACAAGATATTTCTGGAAATCTTTTACTTGTTCATCAGTGAGAACTACTTCAGAAAATTCACCGATCCCTGTATTTACTCCATACATGATCTCTTTTGCTTTTATTTTTTTTTCAAGCATTGCTCTACATTTTTTTATACGTTTTAGTGCATCGGGATGAAGTTTTACCTTTTCATTATGCCTTGCAACCTGTACAACATTTTTGATAGTAAGTCCTGAACCAGTTACTACAACAGTCATATTTTGCCTCTTTGATGATAATTAATTAATCACCTGTATTAAACACCTGGGTATTAATTTTCCCACGACATCACGACATCTAGTTTAATAATAAACATAAAAAAGTATGAGTGTATGTAGCCATAGGCTAATGACAGAAAATCATTTTAAAGATTCAGAAAAAACTTGGGACATAATTGCAAAAAGCTTTGACAATACTAGGAAAATGCCTTGGCAAGATGTTGTTGATTTTATTAGTAAGCTATCAAGTTCTGATGTTGTTGCTGATATAGGATGTGGCAATGGACGGCATCTCGTTTTATGTGTCGACAAATGTAAAACGGTAATTGGACTAGATATTTCAAGAAATCTCCTCAAAATAACTCAAAAAAAAATTAAAGGAAAAAAACAAAATGCACTGTTTATTCATGGAAATCTCGTAAATATTCCAATAAAAAAAGACATCTTTAATGCTGTTTTGTATATTGCTGCTTTACACAATATTAAAGGAAGGAATAATCGTATTCAATCTTTAATTGAAGTAAAAAGGATCCTAAAAGATAAAGGAAAAGCATTAATTAGCGTATGGTCAAGAGAACAAGAAAAATTTCGAAATTGTTTTACCAATACATCCAGCAATGAAGATGAATCCGGAGATATTCAGATATATTGGAAACAAAATAAATTAAACGTCCCTCGTTTTTATCATCTCTATACAAAAGAAGAGTTTATTGAAGATATTAACCAATCTGGACTTGAGATTGAACAAATTATTGAAGCAAAGATTCAATCAAAAAAATATACTGATAACTATTTCGCAATTATTAGAAAAGGATAATTATTATGATCACTATTCTTGCTTATAAACTTTGGAGCGGAGACAAAACAATGGATATCATAACAACAAACAACCTAACAAAAAGATTCAATGACTTTACAGCAGTTGATCATATTTCTCTGTCTGTAAAAAAAGGGGAAATCTTTGGATTTCTTGGGCCGAATGGGGCTGGTAAAACAACAACAATTAAAATGCTTACAACACTTTTATATCCAACAGATGGCTCTGCAAAACTATCAGATTTTGATATAATAAAACAACGTGACAGCGTGAGACAAAATATTGGGGTGGTATTTCAAGATCCTGCACTTGATATTGAACTAACTGGAAGAGAAAACCTTGATTTTCATGCACGGATGTACGGTCTTTCAAAAGATAAAAGAAAAAGGAGAATCGATGAAGTATTACAGCTAGTTGATCTGGTGGAAAAAAAAGACATTCTTGTAAAAAATTATTCTGGTGGAATGAAAAGAAGACTTGAAATTGCACGGGGTCTTATGCATTATCCAACCGTGCTTTTTTTAGATGAACCAACACTGGGACTTGATTCACAAACCAGAAGGGCTATCTGGGAATATATCAAAAAAATGAATGAAGAAGAAGGCACTACAATCTTTTTGACAACCCATTACATGGATGAGGCAGATTACCTTTGCGATCGCGTTGGAATTATTGATAAAGGAAAAATCTTAATTATTGATTCAACGGAGAATCTTAAAAATTCTGTTGGCGCAGATGTTATTACGCTATCTTGTTCAAATGAAGAAAAATTAATTAAAAGACTTGAGACAGAAAAATGGATTAAAAATATTAAACATTATGATTCATATTTAACACTTGGAGTGCGGAAAGGAGAAGAAAAGATCCCTCAAATTTTTGATATCGCACAAAAACTTGATATTAAAATAAAGTCAATTAGTGTCAGAAAGCAGACACGTGATGATGTATTCTTACATTTTACAGGACGAACTATGCGTGATCAAGAACCTGAAAGCCCAATGAAAGAAATGGCAAAATTCTATCGGAAGAGGCGATAAGATTGATAGTGCAAGAGCTTCAAGCAATCTATGTCATGTGGCTTCGACAGATGAAGCATTTCATAAGAGCAAGAAGTAGGATTGTTGCAAGTATCATTCAACCGCTTTTTTTCCTTTTTATCCTTGGCTCAGGTTTCAGGGTAGCAACATTTGAAGGCGTAACTGGAGATTACCTTCATTTTCTAGCACCAGGAATCATTACAATGGCAATTATGTTTTCATCAATGTTTACTGGTGTCTCTGTTTTATGGGATAAACAGTTTGGGTTTTTACAAGAAGTTCTGGTCGCACCAATTAAAAGAATGTCCATTATCCTTGGGAGAACACTTGGTGGTGCCACAACAGCTCTTCTGCAAGGATTTATCATTCTTATAATCTCCATTGTTTTAGGTGTGAGAGTTCCAGATATCTTTAATTTTATTCTCGTGCTTATCATGATGATATTGATTTCTTTTACAGCCGTTGGTTTTGGTCTTATCATTGCTTCAAAAATGAGTGATTTCCATGGGTTTCAAATTATTATGAATCTTCTCATCATGCCTCTTTTTTTCTTATCTTCGGCGTTCTTTCCAATAAGTGAATCGTTACCTGTTTGGCTTAAAGCAATTTCTTTTGCCAATCCTTTGTTTTATATGGTTGATGGAATGCGAGGTAGTCTTACGGGGGCAAACAATGTTTTTCCGCCTCTAGTTGATCTTTCAGTTGTCTTTTTGTTTTGTCTTATTATGATGGGTCTTGGGAGTTATTTCTTCAGCAAAAGTGAGGTGTAAAAGATTTTTTTATACAATTATGATCTGATTACAATTAAGGTTCAAGATAACTATTAATAGACAAAATATATTTAGAATGTTGATACAACATGGCGAAATCGTTAGATGGGCTATATTTTATTGAAAATTCAGATATTATGAAACATACGTTAGCATCATTGCTTAATATAGCAAGTAGTAAAACTTCAGTTGATTATGCACGTTCTTCAGTGAAAAACTTACTTCGAGATCTTGAAGGTAACTATGATTTTTTAAAGTATGTTAACATAAAGACTTTAAAACAAATTGAAGACAACATTGATGCAATAAATGTCAAATCAGATATGGACTGTGTTCAGCCAAAAGAAGTTGGAAAGGCAATTCAAGAACTTATTGACGTACTAAAAAGACATCTGGGGACAAAAGCGGGTTACCTTTTTATAAAGGAATTCCGAGATGATCTTGGAGATGAATATCATACCTATATCAGAGATTTAGGCGTCAATCTGAGAATTGCTGAGCTTCAAGAAGAGTTAGGTAAAATAGATGTCGAACAGTATAAAATTAAGGAGAACCGTGAGATAAATATTGCCTTTATTGAAAAAAAATAGCTCTTGGAGTTAGAAAAAGAAAGAGGTTGTACATCTACTCAAAACAGTTTTTATATGTTTTTATCATGTTTTTCAGTGCACATGCAATCGTTACTGGTCCGACACCACCAGGTACTGGTGTGATCTTTCCAATTTTTTCTTTGACAGATTCAACATCGACATCGCCACAAATACCACTCTTTGTTGGTATGATTGCGACATCAATAACAAACGCATTTTCTTTTACATGATCTTTGGTGATAAGTTTTGGTACACCTGCGCCAGTTATGAGAATATCAGCTTTTACTGTGTATTGTTTTGAATCTTTAGTAAAGACATGACAAATCGATACTGTTGCATTTCTGTTTAAGAGAAGTGCTGCTAGTGGTTTTCCAACGACATTACTATGATTAACAATGCAGATATCTTTTCCTTTAAGAGCAATGTGTTCATGTTCTAAAATAGTAAGTACGGAAAGTGGTGTGCAGGGAACAATGGCTTCGTTGCCAAGCAGCGTTCTCCCCATGTTATAGGGATGGAATCCTTCCACATCTTTTTTTGGATCGATACTACTCATGAGTTTATCTTGAGAAATATGACTTGGTACCGGATATTGAATAAGAATTCCATGAACATTTTCGTCATTGTTTAGTTTTTGTATTGCAGTGATGATCTCATCTTCTGAGACAGTTTCATCAAATTCAAGATGATCTGATGTAATACCTACTTCGTTGCAGGCGTTATCTCGAAGTTTTAGATAGAGTTTTGATCCTGGATCATTACCAATTAAAATAGTTGTAATCTTTGGTGTTACTTTGTATTTTGATTTTAATGATAGTACTTCTTTAGAGATTTCTTTTCGGATTTTTTTTGCTATTTCTCGACCATTAATAACTGTTGCAGTCATATTCATCAAAAAAATGAAATTTAGAAGTAATTATTAAGATTTGGGTTTTATGCCAATTGCATAGAATTGTGGAAAAAAATTCAGCTGCGTGCCTTCATCAAGTGATTTTAGATATTCATATTCCCACATATCTATTTCTTTTTCCAAAAGACCTGCATCTTTCATTACTTTAATGTAGAAATCTCTTGAATGTAGATAGTATTGTTTATCTTCTTCACATGACCATATCCTATTGTTTCCTATGCCTATTTTTGTTTCAAGTTCTGCAGAGACAAAAAGTTCCCGTAGTTTTCTTCCAATATGTGGGTCTCCACCTTTTTTTCGTATTGCTTCACCCGCAAAAAGCGGATCTACTTTTGGGTTTTCCGGCCAGTGAATCTTTCCACCATAATCAGGTTCTAAGGATGCGAGAATCTTTCCTTTGGGTTTTGTCACCCGGGTCATTTCACGAACTACTTTTTTTGGATCATCAGCCCACATAAGTGTCAGATTACATGTGACGATATCAAATGTGTCATCAACAAAGGGTAAATGTTGTCCATCGGCAATACCAAGTTTTGTGTTGGAATATTCTTTTAAAATCTTTTTTGCAACATCAACTAAATGAGATGAACCATCAATAGCTATTACGGTTCCTTTTGTAAGACGGGCGATATCTATTGTTACAAAACCTGAGCCGCATCCGACATCAAGCACTAAACGAGCATCTTTGATCCCTACTTCTAGATATAGTGGTAGTCGCTCTTCTGCAGTTTCTACTGCTTGCAGTTCAAGTTTCTTTATGAAATCTGTGAGTTCGTCCTCGGATCTTTTGTGAAATTTGTCATATGTTTCATATTTCATGGTTCAAAAGAAGTAACTCATTTTAATGGTATAAGATTTTCTTTTATTTATTCTGTAAAAGAAAAGAGGGCCTGAAACACAAGAAGAGGTGATCTAAAAGGAGACAGGCCCCCTCGGAAACAATGTCAGCTTATCCTAACGTTTTTTCTTTTTAAATTCCATCAGATCCTCATATTTTCCTACAAAAACGTAGCCGTCATCAACTTTTTGTATGAGCCCTTCGCTTTTCATGAGATCAAAGAGTTTGTTTGATATTTTTATGTTTTTTTCTTTATCTTTGTTTGCTTTTATTTCATATTCTTTGTTTGTGTCTTCAAAAAGATAGTCTTGTCCGATATCATATATCACATTTACTCTTGGCATATTTTTTTCTCTCCTCATCAATACATCATTGCTAAATAATATCATGATACTTTTTAGCAATAATTCTATTTAAAAGTATCTCGTAAGACTGTCAAAATGAAAAATATACTATTTGACAAAATAACAGGCAGGTAATAGAACTCTTTTCTCATGTATTTGAAATATTCATTAGATACATATCTACACATACACCTACATGACCTTATGTACCAAACATTTAAATAATTAAATCATATCTTTAACACCAAATATATAAAATAAGGAGGATGGAGAGAAAATGCAAAAGACATTAAAAACTATAGGAAGCTGGTTGTTTCTGGTAGGAATTTTGATCGCAGTCATTGTTGGAATAATATTTGCTGCGAATGAAACCTTGCTTGCAAACTATTCTGGAACAATAAGTACACTTCTAGCAGTATTGGGATTTGCTGTAGGTATCCTGTCATTCTTTGCAGTAGGAAATATAACACAAGAAAAAGTGCCAACATTTCTTATAGCAGCACTTATGCTAGTTGGAATCGGTGCAAGTGCCCAGTTCTTTACAAATATTGACTATATAGGTCCATACTTCACATGGATCGCAGGAATGCTTGCAGTATTTGTTGCACCAGCAGCTGGTCTTCTAGCAATTAGAGCCATCTGGGATGCTGGAAAAACCGAAGAAATCGAAAAAGTAATTCCAAAACTACCTATAAAATAAAAGAGACAATTAGTTCTCTTTTTTTTATTTTTTTTTTGTTCTCTTCTTCTGATTTGTCAACAAGATTTGTTTCGTGTTTTTAAGGTAATGGATAAGACCCCAACCATTAGTTCTGTGATGAATAGATTAGATTATAAAATATGTATATAGCACAGTGGCACAAACAGACTGGTATTTTTTTTTCTCATCGAGGGGAAATCAACGTCAGTTATAATGCATAGAGCTGAAGAGCTAGTTGGGTTAATTGGTTATAGATAGAACATAATCTTACTAAAAACTAGGTTCACTCCAATTTTTCAACAAATAAATATTGCACGTGTTAACTAATAAAGATGTCAAAAAATGATACGAGATTGATGTGAGATGTTTTATTTCAATTCTTTTGCTAGTTCCCACATGTTCTTAAATTTCTCGTTGAGTACTTCAATATCTTCAAGATTAACATACGCAGTACCAACATACGAAGGTTCACTACTTGCCTCAGGAAGGATCTTTATCCCATTAACAGCAAGTTCTTTTCCAAAGACAAAATTACGCATCGTCCCTGACGTGTTTTCTGAAAAACATCGTATGTCAAGATTATCACTATATGCTTTTTTCAATTGTTTAGCGATATCAATTTTTGGACCTGAATCAATGATAAGTTCAACCTTTGCATCAAGTTCTAAGAACTTTTTAAAAAAGTTGATAAATGGCTCTTCAAAAAGGCGTTCTCCTCCAATCTGCATCTTTAAATGATTGCTTTTCTCAAGACAATTATGCAATAAGTTATAGAGTATCCATTTCCCACTATATCGAAGTGTGACATTTCCACTTCTTTTTATCTTAATGCCATATGTTTTAAAATTATCATCATAATATTTTCCATATTCAATGAGGCGATTTTGTATGGCAGCATAGGTGTCCTCAGCAACAACTTCTTTGAGATTCTCTTTGATATCTTCCCAAATAACTTTTGGATGAACCGGTAGATAGCTTTCCCTTCCAAAATCTTCATCAGATTTTGCAGAAAACAATACTTCAGCAATAAGCCCATTTCGTAATAACGAGGCTCGCCCCGTCTCTAATGGTCGTCTGGTAATGTTTGCAAGATCTTCTGCCACTCTCAGGAACTCAGAGAATTCTCTTGGGCTATCGATAATAAGAAGAGTATAGTATGTTGCAGCTTCTCTTGGACGATCAATCTTCATCCGCTCAAACATCATTTCAAAATCTTGAATATAATCAAGTTTTACTTTAGATTTAAATTCAGTTGATCCCATCCATGAACACCATCGCATTACATGCTTTTTGTTTTTATATAATTTATGCATGCATAAATACATGCATAAAAATTACTGAATACCTCCTTATAAGTTGTATTAAAATTCTTATGAAAATAAAAGTCTAAAAAAATGAAGGACACTAACTATAATTTACTCTCAGGTTTTCTTTGGCTTGGTGTTACTTCTTTAAGATATCTCCGGCAGTCTCTCTTAATCGTTGCAAGTTGCTGTTGAGGAATATTATACGCAACTTGTGCATATTCAAGTGCAAATATTAGACCATGAACAAAAGCACCAGGATGATACTTGTTTTCTTTGCTAAGTTTAAACATCTCATCAGTGATTTTTATTGCATCTGCCATAGTGTATGGTGCCGATTCCATTTTTTCGTTAGTTTTCCTTTTATGAGCCATAGTATCACATCATAGTATTACTTTTATATATTTGTTTTTTTCAACACTGCATCGTAATTTCAAAATAGATTCTGTAGTTACATCACATCTCATTGCTTTTTCTTCTGCAATTGTATCTTATTTTCACGTGCAAGCCAACCAAGAGCAGAGAAAATGTTTCTTTCGTCTTTTTGTATCAATCTGGAAATATGGTTTGTATCAAGTTCTCCCTTGTTATTAAGCACATTCCAGATTATTCCTGCGTCTTCACCGATTTCAAAGGTTAGATTTGTTTCATCTAAACAATATACGTCGCCATCCATACGTATCTTATTTTCACGTGCAAGCCATCCGACTGCGGCAAAGAGTTCGTTTTTTCTTAAGCTTGTCTCCTCGATCAATTGTGTTTCTGTTAGAGGTCCATACATTTCAAGTGTCTTCCAAACTCTGCCTGCATTAAAACCAAATTCTTCAGTGACCTCGATCATTATTACCCATCCTCTAAACTAACTGTATTTGTTATCAGATTATATGTGTTGCGCTTTACCAATATATTGCACGAAACAATAAAATTTCTAAGGTAAAGATATATTCTTATAGGCTGAGCTGTTTAGAAAATGTTGGTGGTGGAGAAATGGGGAAATACGATACATGGTCAATTACTTGTAAATTATGTGAGTGGCAATGGGAAACACGTTCTCATGTAATAGCGCAAAACCCTAAATGTAAGATATGTGGTTCTATAGATTGTGTAGTAGAAAAAAATGAGTTTGTAACAATTAAGAAACACGGGAAAGTCATAACAGAAATTGGATTTGACCCTCTGCATGATGCATCAGGTAAATTACGAAAAGATGTATGGGAACAAACGACTTCTCTAAACAAACCATTACTAGTAATTAGAGAAAATGATTGTAGATTTACAAAAGAACTAACCGTTGATGAAAAAGAGGCTCTTCTTGGGAAGATGGAAATTATTAAAACAAAAATAATGCGAGATATACAAGAGAGCGAATAATTTGAAGTGATGGTTGTTGAAATATTACGACAGTCAACCATTAATTATCTTTAGTATATCCTCTCCGTATTTTGTAATTTTTGCGTATTCAAGACCGTTTATTTCTTTTAGTTCAGCAGGTTCATGTGGCATCTTCTGTACAATTTCCAAAAGTGTACGGTCATGCAGTATTACAAACGCAGGAACATCTAATTCTCTGCTCAGATTTAATCTCCAGCTCTTCAGCCTTGTTATAACATCTTGTGGTTGATCAATATTATTTGTTGATTTTTCTTTTAATTGATCTGTTATTTCTTTTTTTTCTATTATTTTCTTCATATGATTTGTTATAAAATATGTTGGCTTTTTTCCAGAATGCGTTAGATACAAACTCTGTTTTGCCCTACTGATTGCAACATAAAACAATCTTCGCTCCTCTTCTTCTTTGTCGTATTCATCTACCTTTACCATTTCAATTACGGGATGTTCGCTTCCCTTACATGGAAAATTAATGCCGTTGCATCCGATGACAAAAACCAGTTGTGCCTCCATTCCTTTAATTGCATGTATTGTTGCAAGAGTTACATCATTTTCTGATGCAATAATGCTTTTTCTAATCTCATCGCTACGTACAACATGACTTACCTCTTTTTTCTTCATAAGCGATGAAAGCTCATTTAACTGCCTATTGGTTCTTGCAAGAACAAAGATTTCATTTCTTGGAAGATTTGACTGAATTATCTTTTGAATCACAAATTTATATTCTTCATCTTCTGAAGAGAAATTTAAGAGATCGATATCCTTTTTTCCTTCAAGTGATGACTGGAGATCTGCAAGCCTCATATGTTTTATTGAACAGTTTATCAGATCCACAATATATTCTGTTGAACGATAGTTCTTTATCAACGTAATAATTTCACAGTCAGGATATTTTTCTTCAAAATTGAGTATGTATCGTATGTCAGATCCTCTCCATCCGTAAATTGATTGTCGGGGATCACCAACACAAAATAAATTCTTAGGAGTGAGAAGATCAACAAGATGTATCTGTGTTGAATTAACATCCTGATATTCATCATTAAGAATATCATCAAAATTGGGTATCAACTCTTTATGTTTTTCAAAAAAAGCTATCGTATCAATGAGTTGATCTGCAAAATCTCTCAGGCCATACCGTCTCATATATGCTTCAATATAGTTGCAGACAGCAATAACCAGCTTCATGCATTTTTCATGTCCTACGTTACTTGTTTCAAAAGATGACTCCTGAATTGGTTTGTTTTTAAATTTGAAGTAATCTCGGATAAAAAAGCAGTCATTTCTAAATATGTTGGTGAGCTGTTCATCTGTTTTTCCTTTTCTCTGAGCGCTGCTAAAATATATGTCCACTGCTTTTTCCATATTCATATGTATCTTAGAAAGAGCAGTATTAATCATCATCACTTTATCTTTATAGCTGATAACTCGAACTGGCTTATCATAAATCAAATGATTATACTTCCTCAAGATTTTCTCACAAAATGAATTAAAAGTTTCAACCATCACAGAGTCTAACCGACCTGCTTTAGAAAGTCGCATCATCATTTCCTGTCTTGCTTTTCTTGTAAATGTTATCGCAAGAATTTTACTGGGATCAACCAAACAATGCTTTACGAGAAATTCCACTCTTTTTGTAAGCACGGTTGTTTTTCCAGATCCTGCACCAGCAATACATAACACGTGAGAATTATTGCTAATAATTGCCTTTTTTTGCTCGTCATTAAACGTTGAAAGAAAACTGCTGAACTCTTCAAACTTCTTCTTATCGTCGTCTGTTATCTCTGTTTTCATTTCCTTGAAATTAAACGAAAGCTTTCGTTTATATAAAACTGGATTTTCAATCTCTGTTCTCCCTTTAGCACTCAATTCTAGCATCTTCCAATGCTTATTGGCATTAATCGATTTTAATTCGATCATATCGTTTTGAATAAGATTATTTATCAAAGCAGTTAACTCGTCTTTTTCATACATCATGCTTCCAAAATTTCTCTTACGATATAGTTTGTTATTAACAATGGATTTGTTCTTTCTGTCTCCTTGGAGAAAATCTATGAGTAATTTTTTACCGACGCCAAAAGGTATTTCTTGTAATGCTTTGAGTACAAACAAATAGTCCAAGTCTTTTTCATTATTGATCTTGTTGTCTTTTGATGGTAAAACTAGTTTTCCATCTTCAAATCTTGCATGTCTTAGAATTTTGGTCTTGCCTTTGGATTTATTCATATGTTAATACCCTTTTTTTGAATATGTCTGTTAAAACTCTTTTCCCGCTCTATATCCTGCAACAGGGATTTCTTTAAAAAACCAGTAGTTTGATACAGAAGAATTGCTGCTGTAAAAACTCCTTTTTTAATTACATAAAATGCTATGGAATTTTTGAAAACTCATTAATGTTTTTTGCAAGTAATGTTTTATTGGAACGTTTTTGATTTCCTAGGCGGTCATATGGCTTACTGCCATAATTATGACCCGGATAGACAAGTAAATGATCTGGAAGTGGGATAATTTTTTCTTGAAGAGTTTGAAACATTTGAGAAAGATTTCCTCCAGGTAAATCAGTTCGTCCACAATCTCCAATAAATAAGGTGTCTCCAGTTAACAATGCTTCATTATTAACTATAATACAAATACCTCCTGGTGTGTGCCCTGGCGTTAATAAGAAATCTAATTCGATATTGCCAAGTTTTAACCGATCGCCGTCTGAAACTGTGATATCAACAGCAATTCCCAATTTTGCTCCATCAGATTCCGAAGCAACAATCTTTGATGATGGAAGACATTCTTTTATCCTTTGACAATCACTTGAATGATCACTGTGATAATGCGTGATTATGATATATTTTAGATCTAGGTCTTTTGATGAAATGAATTCAAGTGCTTTGGGTGCATCATAACCTGGATCAAATATAGCGGCCTTCATTTGTTTTGGGCAATATATGACATAGCTAAAATTATCCAATCCCACTTTAATTTGTTCGATAACCATGATATTTACCAATAATTACGAATAAGAACCTAATAAAAAAATTGTACGCCCCTTTTCTTTATTCATCGTATCTCACAGGTTTACATTTTTATTAATTAATGCGTATTTTATGCATAATGATATCTGCTTTTTCGATTACTTGATCATTTATATCCAAATTGTTTTCAATTATTGCTTCTAGATCCTTACATAAACTGTCTAACTCATCCTTTATGTTATCCTGTGCATATTTTAACAGGTCTGAAGCATATTTGTAAGCATCTTGTTTATCGCCAATTTTCATTTTAACAAGCAGCAATTCCCCACAGAAATAAGCTGATTTTGATTGATCATTAACATCTTGGCATTTTTTTATCTTTGTTACATATTCAATGTTCAAAATCTTAGCTAAATCTACTTGTAATCCATCTATGTTTTTATATCTTTTAGATTTTTCTCTCTGCAAGCATTTTTTAATAATATCATCAACTTTAACTGCATCTTGGTTGTATTCTGATGGGATAACACAGTCTTCACTAGTTATTTTAAACAAAATTTCTGTATTGTCATCTCCTTCAAATGGCATTTTTCCTGTGACCAGCTCATAAAATACAGCTCCAATTTGCCAGATATCCGTTTGTTCATCTTTCGCTCCAAATTTTTTAGAAATTTGTTCAGGGGCAGCATATTTTATAGATAGCGCAGCAGATGCCATAGTCGATGTTTTGCTTTCTGCTGTTAACTTACTTAATCCCCAATCAGATATCTTAGGAATACCCTCTTTTAAAAGAATGTTCTGAGGTTTTATATCTCGATGAGCAATCCTTTTATCATGAGCATATTTTAGTCCTTCAGCGACATTAAAAATAATCCAAGAAGATTTTTCTATCTCTATTGGTTTTGAAAGAGTTTCTAGACATAAATCACATAGTTCCATTTCAAAATATGGCACAGGTAGGATATTATGATCATATAATTCTACTATGTTTTGATGTTTTAATTTAGTCCAAGTATCCATTTCTCTCATAAATGACTTACCAATAGATCTATCCAATGAAATAGGTATTTTTACTGCTACTTCTTTATCATCTTTTTTTCTATTAGCTCTAAAAACCCGTGCAAATCCGCCGCTGCCTATAAGACCAACGTTTTTATAATCTGGCGTTAAATCATAGGGAAAATATGGTGGAATTCGTTCAGGAGTTCTTGGCGACTGTGGCATTTCTTCCTTCCTTTTTCTGATTTCTTTATCAATTTCTTCATCTATCTTCTTTTTTGGTTTATCATCAGTTTCTTTTTTTATCTTTTTTTTCTCTTCGATTTGTTTTGTTAATTTTTTAATGTCTCCCTCAAGGTTTTCGAGAGATTTCGGATCCTTCAGTTGTTTTTTTATTTCTGATGCTTCTTTTTCAAATCCTTTTACATCAAGATCGTTCAGGACGTTTTCCAGATATTTTAGTTTCTCTATCTTTTTCTCATAATTTCCTACTAATTTTTCTATTTCTGAAATAGTTGGCATGTTATCTCCCTACTCTCCAAACTCTTTACTCCATTGGTCATATCTATCTATATCCTTTTCTGAAAGAGGAGTTTTAATGTTTTCAAAGGCATCATAGAAGTCTTTCATCTCAAGTGATCTCAACTTTAGACTTCTTTTCGTAAGTTCTTCATATGAAAGATTTGCAAGTTCCGATAGATTTTTGTTTTCCTCTCTCACCATATTCCACATGGTAAGCTGGCAGAGATTTGAAAGATCCCTTCCAGAATACATCTTTTCAATGCATTTTTCTGCAATCTTTGGAATCTCAATATTTGAAATATCCAAATCTTTTGTATGAATCTTAATTATCTCCCGGCAGGCTGCTTCATCTGGTAATGATACATTAATACGGCGAGGGAATCTTGAAAGAACAGCCTGATCCAGATTCCAAGGCGTATTTGTTGCAGCAAGGGTGAGTACAAAGTTTTTACTTTTTTTATCCTGCAGACCATCAAGAGCGGATAGCAGACTGGAAAGCATCCGACGAGATGCCTCACTAATATCACTATCTCTGGAAAGACTTAACGCATCAAATTCATCAATAAAAACAATGGTTGGCGCTCGTTCTCTTGCCACTTCATATAATGCAGAGATAAGTTTTGATGACTCTCCAAAATATTTCGATAATACCTTTCCTGCTTCAACACTAATAAATGTTGCATTAAGACTTCCTGCCGCAGCTGCAGCAAGAAGCGTCTTTCCCGTACCTGGTGGACCAAACAGCAATATACCTTTCCATGGTTTGATTGCATCAGGTTTGTTAAGTCCTGAGATAACAATGGTTTCCATCATCAGTTGCTTTACTTGTTCTAGTCCTCCGATGTCTTTCCATGTTACTTTTGATTTTAAAATAAGTGCTTCTATTTGTGATTTATATTCATCCTCCTCATCCGTTTCACTACCGCCACTTGTAGGTTTTTCTAGTCTTCTTTTTTCTGCAACATGTTCTGCTTTTCTTTCCCAGTCATCAGCCTGCTTTAGGTAGATGTCTGCATAGTTAGGCACGTTTTTTGCAAGAGCTTTTGATATCCTTGCACATTCCCGTGCTTTCTCTTTTGCAAGCTCAATGTTTCTTTCACGTTTTGCTTTTTCAAATTGCTTTTTTGCTTTTTCTAAAGAAGCATACAACGGGCCAGATAAATCAACTGTCATATTTTTCAAGGTGATAATAGTTTTAAGCTATTTTAACTCTTCTCCAGAATGGATATAAGAATCGTATACTGAAAATGATTTTGTATTTATTTATATGACTCGATTTTTTCTTCCAGTTCATCAACATTATATCCCTCATCTTTCATTTTTCTGATTTTTTGTTTAAGTTGTTTAATTTTTTCCTCATCTTCCTCTTTTTGTTGAAAACGTTCTAACTTTTGTTCCATTTTAATGCGTATTTTTTCCGCTTCTTCATCTTTAGCCCGTTTTTCTTTGATTGCTTTTTTCTCTGCTTCTTTACTGTTTGCGTATCCGTAGAGAACAAGAACAACAATTCCAAATAAAAATGAGAGTCCTATCGCCATATCAAAATCAGATTCAAGAAATATAAAAAGAATCATCAAAACTCCAACAATACCAACAC
>SDBT01006959.1_pt1 | contig 18686 bp, 16 predicted proteins | sample 2277101 | NCBI WGS metagenome assembly SDBT01 (sample SAMN10404973, study PRJNA504765) | marine sediment metagenome | isolation source: marine sediment core GS10_PC15, 103 cmbsf | place: Arctic Ocean: Southern Knipovich Ridge | collected 2010
AGACTGGTTAAAACGAGGACCACATACACAACATCATATTTTCGAAAGGCTTTCGAAAAACTCTGCCATAAAAATAACTGTTTTAGATTATGATATGGATAAATTATTAAGATCGAATTCTCTTTTTATAAAAAAACAAAATTATTCCCATATTGATCGAGCTGTTGAGAATTCGAATGTAACTATTATTCGAACAGCCCATGTCCAAATCCCCTATCTCAGAAGAATATCATCATTAATTACAAATTTTTTTGAAATTTTAAAATTCATTAGGAAAAATAGACCAGATATAATAATTGGATTTTCTTTGTCCAATGGTATTATTGGGTTGTTATTGGCTAGACTCTTCAGAATTCCTTATATTTTTTATTATATAGATCTCTTGCACACATTGGTCCCATTTCCCTTTGCTAGGGATATGTCGAGAATAGTATCTCGATTTATGTTTAAGTATTCAAATCAGACTATCGTTGTAACTAAATTACTTAGAAGCCATGTTTTAAATGAAGGTATTTCTCCAGAAAAAGTAAAATTACTTCTTAATGGTGTATCTCTGGAAAATACAATTGTAAATAAAAAAATATTGGAAAATTTAAAGAATAGATACTCGATTACTGATGAGGATTTTATTATATTTTTCATGGGTTGGTTTTACGATTTCGCTGGATTAAAGGAAATTATTGATTATTACAACAATGAGGTAAAAAACGGTAAAATTAATCTTAAATTTATAATTGTAGGGGATGGAGGTATTTATAATTATTTAGTTAAATATGTTAATGATATTAAAGCTGATTGGGTAATTTTTACAGGTAGAGTACCATTTTTTGATATTACCGAATATATAGAACTTGCAAATTTATGTCTTATGAGTTTTAAACTTAATGATATCACAAAGGAAATTACCCCCATTAAAGTAATGGAATATATGGCGATGAAAAAACCCGTCTTATCAAATAATTTACCAAGCGTTGTTCTTGAAATTGGAAAAGATAATGGGGTGATTTTTACAAAAAATCAAATGGAACTTATCAAAAAAATAGGAGAATTAGCCTCACAAAAGACAGATTTGAAAAATATAGGTCAAAGAGGATACAATCTTATTAAAAAATTTTATGTCTGGCCTGCAATTCTAAAGGATTTAAAGAAAATTATGATTCAATTAATAGAAAAAAGAAGAAAATAATTAAATTTAATACAAGTTCATTGAAAAGGGACTGATCCATTATTAATTCCATTAAATATGAAGATAAAAAAAAAAGAGAGCTGGAATGGCATGATAGATCAGATATCCAATTAAAAAAAGGATTAATTTACAGAATACTGCATTCCAAACTAATATTCTCACAAGAAAGATATAATTTTAATTATATTTTTCCAAAAAACCAAATGAAAGATATTATTCAAAAACATCTTCATAAAAAAAAACTTAAAAACTTATTAATTGCACCCTGTGGAAGTGGAGGTGATTATCCTTTTTTAAAAGAAATTTCTGAAAAAATTTATGGCATTGATCTATCTCCTATTGCGGTAAAAAACTGTCCTCCCAATATGAAAGTGATAGTAGGAGATATACTAGAGACTGGTTATTCTAGTGAAAAATTTGATCTTGTTGCTAGTCCATTATTCTTTCATCACTTTGTAAAATTTGGTTTTGATCATTTTTTAAAAGAATTTTATAGAATATTGAAACCAAAGGGAAAATTAGTTATCTTAGATTTTTCAATTTTTTATCCCTTAAACGCAATAACAAAACCCTTAAAAAGAATATTGAATAATCCTTATGGCGAAGTTGAAGATGAGAATGCTTTTCGACCTAAACATATGTTACTTTCATTAAAACGGGTTGGTTTTTCTAAAATAGAAATGTCAGGGGCAACATTTAGTCATTGTAGTTTTTTTCTCCCTCTAGCAAAAATAATTAATATCATAACTAAACCATTATTAAAAAAATGGCCATTTAAATTATTTTCATGGATGATATTATTCTGGGCGGAAAAACCATAAATATTTAATACCATTTAAATAAGCTTAATGGAGTTGTTTATTTTTTAGGAAAATTTACAATACAATAATAGATTCTAGTAATAATAATAATTAACTTTAGGAAATAAAAAAATAATTAAAATAATATTATTCTATAAATAAAAAGTGAAAATTTAAAATTTATGATAAAAATGAAAGCAGTAATACATGCTGGGGGAAAAGGTACTAGATTAAAACCTTATACTTATTCACTACCAAAGCCATTGATGCCGATTGGGGGAGAAATGCCAATATTAGAAATAATATTAAAACAGTTAAAGAAAAATGGTTTTACTCATATAACTATAACAGTAAATTATATGGCAAAAATCATTCAAGCTTTTTTTGGTGATGGTAGTGAATGGGATCTAAAAATTGATTATTCTCTTGAAAAAAAGATGTTAGGTACTGTAGGACCTTTGACATTGATTACAGATTTACCTGAAAACTTTTTAGTTATGAACGGAGATCTTTTAACTGATTTTAATTTTAAACAATTTTTTAATTGGCATATTAAGAATAAAAATGATATTTCGGTCGCTACTTTTAGAAGAATGTCACAAAATGATTCTGGTGTTCTTAAATATGATAAAAATCAAAACATATATGAATTCTTAGAAAAACCAATAGTATATAATGATATCAGTATGGGAATTTATGTATTAAATAAAAAAGTAATAGATCCTTTACCTAAAAATGAGCCTTTTGGATTTGATCAATTAATTATTAGGGGAATTGATCAAAAATTAAAATTAAAAGCATACCCACATGATTCATACTGGCTCGATATTGGTCGTAATGATGATTATCAAAAGGCTAATGAATTTTATATAAATAATAAAGAAAAGATACTGAATTTATGAAAATATCAAATAGTTTATTTTCTTGAATATATTAAATATTAATTATCATGAATTTAATAGGTAAAAAGGTTTTAATAACAGGTTCAGATGGTTTTCTTGGAAGTCATCTAGTTGAAAGGTTTTTAAAAGAAAATTGTGAAATTAATGCTTTTGTCTATTATAATTCTTTTAATAGTTGGGGGTGGTTAGAAAATCTCCCTGAGGAAGATCTGAAAAAAATTAATATTATTACAGGAGATATAAGAGATACTTGTGCTCTTAGGGCTGCTATTAAAGACGTTGATGTTGTTTGTCATTTAGCCGCTTTAATCGGAATCCCCTATTCTTATGTCGCTCCAGAAAGTTATATTGATACAAATATAAAAGGGACTTTAAATGTAATTCAAGCAGCTAAGGATTATAATATAAAAAAAATAATTATTACATCAACTTCTGAGACATATGGTTCAGCTAAATATGTTCCTATAGATGAAAACCATCCTTATCAACCGCAATCACCATATTCAGCCTCCAAAATCGCTGCTGATCATATTGCAATGAGTTTTTTCTATAGCTTTAATCTTCCAATTTCTATAATTAGACCTTTTAATATTTTTGGCCCAAGACAATCTGCTAGGGCAATTATCCCTACAATTATTACACAAATACTTCAGAATAAAAAGGAAATTGAATTAGGGAATCTTACTCCTACAAGAGATTTTACATATGTTCTCGACACATGTGAAGCTTATGTAAAAATGTGTCAAAAAGAGAATTTAGAAGGCCAAATAATTAATATAGGAAGTTCAATGGAAATATCTATTCAAAACCTTGTAAATACTATAAAAGAATTAATGAATTCTGATATTAATATTATATCTAAAAGTAATAGAAAAAGACCTGAAAAGAGTGAAGTAAATAGACTTTTTGCAGACATAACTAAAGCACGTAATCTACTAAATTGGGAACCAAGATATTCCTTGACTGATGGACTGAAACTAACTATTGAATGGTTTAGCAAAAAAAAGAATTTAGAACAATATAAATTGACGTATAATATCTAAAAATAACTCTCTGTTAAACTAAAGCTGTCATCTTTTTAAATTGATAACTTTATTAAATATTGATAATTTAAAAGTTAATAATAATTAATTATCATGGGTTATACTGAGCATTTCCCCTAATATCAACTAAAGAATGTCGAGGAGAATATAAAGCGTGATTAATTTAGGTCTCTTGATTCCATTTTTTTCAGGAAAATGTGGTGGTCCTTGTATCGTTATTAAGGAAATTGTTCCTTACTTAGAAAGGATGGGTGTAAATACTAAAGTTTATGCCTCCTCTTCTATCGCTCAAAAGGGTAAGGAGAGGACTGAAAATATTGAAAAAAGAAGTGATGGATTTACAATTTATAGATTTGATACTTTCTTAAGATTCAGAGAATATAGAATTTCATTTAAACTCCTTCCTTATCTTCTAAAAAATTCAAAGAGTATAGATATTCTTCATTCTCACACAATCAGATCTTTTCAAGAAGATATTGGTGTATTGTTATCCATAGCGAAAAGAATACCTCTTATTATAACTCCCAATGGGGCGATTAGTATTAATTGGGACTACAGTGACAAAATACCGAAGATGTTACATGATAAAACTATTGGATATTTAAGAAGAAAGTTGGTAAATCCCCATTATATTGCTATCGCCAAAAATGAAATTCCAATAATAAAAAATTATGGTATTAGCGATGATCATATCCATTATATACCACCTGGTGTTAATACAGACTTTTTCAAACCGGTTGATTCAAGCGATCTAAAGAAGAAATATAATTTAGAAAACTCTGATATTATTTTATTTTTAGGTCGAATTGCTAAAGGGAAAGGTGTGGATAAATTAATAGAAATCCTTAATTTAATTGTTAAAAAAAATAAAAATGTTAAATTAGTGATTGTTGGAAGTGATGGGGGATATCTCCCAATAGTTAAATCTTTAATACTTAAATATAATTTAACGAAATATGTTATTTTCGTAGGATATGCTTTAAATGAAGATTTGCCAAAATATTATTCCATGGCAGATCTTGTAATTTATCCATCAAGACAAGAAATTTTTGGACTTGTAATATGTGAGGCTGCTGCATGTGGAAAGCCGGTTATAGGTTCAAATATTATGGGACCAAGCGAAATAATTGTAAATGGTAAAACGGGTTATACCTCCAATTTTAAAAATCTCAATGAAATTAGTGAAAAAATAATTGAATTACTAAATGATAAAAAGCTATTAGTCCAGATGGGGAATAATGGACTTCAAAGAGTAAAAAAAAAATATTCTTGGAAAATAAATGCAGAGTCCCATTTTAGACTCTACAAAAAAATTTTGAAATGAAAATAGAAGATAAAAGATTTAGATTATTTTTCATAAATAATTATAGAGTAATGTAAAAAAAATTATTTTCAATTTATTTTTATTAAAATTTAATTATCATTAATCAATTTTGGTGAATTTGTATTAAAGGTGTAATTTTAGCTGGTGGAACAGGGTCAAGATTATCTCCATTAACAAATGTAACTAATAAGCACTTATTGCCTGTTTATAACGAACCTATGATTTATAAGCCAATTAAAACTTTAGTAAATTCAGGGATTAGTGATATAGTTATTGTTTTAGGCGGTGAAAGCGTTGGAGATTTTATAAGATTACTCGGAGATGGAAAATGTTTTGGTGCGACATTCAGTTATGTATATCAACAGCAAGCAGGAGGAATAGCAGAAGCTTTAAATTTGACTAAAGAAATTGTTAAAGGACATAAGATAGCCGTCATTTTAGGCGATAATATTTTCGAAGATACTTTCAAAGCAGTATTTGATGAATTTGAAAAATCTAATACATATCAATGCTTTCTATTTCTAAAAGAAGTGGAAAACGCAGGAAGATTTGGAGTAGCAGAAATGAATAAAGATGGCATTATTAAGTCAATTGAAGAAAAACCACCGAAGCCCAAAAGTAAATACGCAGTCACTGGATTATATCTTTATAATGAGCAGATTTTTAAAGTAATCCAAGATGCAATAACAAACATTGGCTATTCTGAAAGAGGAGAGTTGGAAATCACTGATATAAACAATTTTTATATAAAAGATGGAAAGACTAAAGCCATCACTGTTAAAGGATTTTGGTCAGATGCGGGAACGTTTGATACTTTAATAAATTCAAGTCGTTTTATACAGTCAATTAAAAATAAAAAAAATAATAAGAAATAAATTTTATAATTTTAGGCTAATAAAATGGATTTAATAGAAGGTGTAGTTGTTAAAAACTTAAAACCAATCCTAGATGAAAGAGGATATTTACAGGAATGTTTTAGATCTGATTGGCCGATGTTTGAAAAGTTTGGCCAAGCTTATATTACGGTTGCATTTCCGAATGTGGTTAAAGCTTGGCATAAACATAGAATTCAAAGGGATAATTTGGTGTGCATTGTCGGTAATTCAAAATTAGTATTATACGATGATAGAGAAAACTCTTTTACATATAAAAAGATCAATGAATTTTTTTTTGGTGAAAAAAATCCAGTCCTAATTTCCATTCCAGACAACATCTGGCATGGATTTAAAGCAATTGGTGGAAAAAAGATAGTAGTGCTAAATATTCCAACTGAATTATATAATTTTGATAAACCCGATGAATATAGATTGCCCTATGATACAAACGAAATTGAATACGATTGGAAAATAAAAATGGGATAATTATGTTAATGTGTAATAAGTACAGGAAAAAATGAAAACAATATTAATCTCAGGTGGTATGGGCTTCATTGGAAGTAATTTCATTAGATATTTAATAAATTTAAATCTTGATTTTAGAATCGTTAATGTAGATAAATTAACTTATGCTGGAAATCCAGAAAATTTAGAGGATTTTGATAAAAATTACATGGATAACTAGATATTCTATAAAGAAGACATATGTGATTTTGAAGCAATTAACAAAATAATTACAAAAGAGAAAGTAGCCTATATAGTGAACTTTGCTGCTGAAACTCATGTAGATCGTTCCATTGATAATCCTTATCTATTTATTCACACTAACGTAGTTGGAACTCAAACATTATTACATGCTGCAAAAAAAAATCACATAATAAAATTTGTACAAATCTCTACTGATGAGGTTTATGGTTCTTTAGGGATGGATGATCCGGCGTTTAAAGAAACTTCTCCATTAGCTCCAAATAGTCCCTATTCGGCTAGTAAAGCTTCAGCAGATCTCTTAGCTAATGCCTATCATAAAACATATGAACTACCTATAAATATTACTCGTTGCTCCAATAATTATGGACCTTTTCAATTTCCCGAAAAATTAATTCCTTTAATGATAAATAACTCATTAAATAACAAGGAGCTTCCCGTCTATGGAAAAGGTATAAATGTTCGTGATTGGATTTATGTGGATGATCATTCTTCTGCTATTCTGAAAGTATTGCTTAAAGGAAAATTGGGTGAAATTTATAATATTGGTGGAGACTGTGAAATTAGAAATATAGATTTAGTTAAAAATTTATTAAATATTTTAGATAAACCTGAATCGCTAATAAAATTTGTAAAGGATAGATCTGGCCATGATTTAAGATACGCGATTAATCATGAAAAAATCACTAAGGAATTAAATTGGAAACCTAAAATTAGTATTGAAAATGGTTTAAAAATGACGGTCCAATGGTATAATGATAATAAAAAATGGTTAGACAATGTAATCAACAAAGAATATCTACAATATTATGAAAAACAATATAAATATCGATAAAACCACAGAAAAGATTTTAATTATTGGAGCTAACGGCTTTCTGGGTTTAAATATATTCAAAATTCTAGACAAGAAGGAAAATAAAGATCAAAATTTTTCATTTATTGCAGCTGATTTAAGAAATATAAATATACCTACAGATTTTCCATTTTTTCATATTGATATAACAAATTCCGGAGAAACTCTAAAGAAGATTAAAAAAATCTCACCCGATATAATAATTTTAACTGCTGCTTTGACTAATGTTGATCAATGTGAAATACATAAAAAAATAGCAAAAAAAATTAACATAAATGGATCCAAAAACGTAATTAAAGCTTGCAGAAAAAATTCTTCTAAATTAATATTTATTTCAACAGATTTTGTTTTTGATGGAACGAAAAAAAATGGAAACTATAATGAACTGGATACCCCTAATCCCATAAATTATTACGGAAAAACGAAATTTGAAGCAGAAAAGGCTTTGATAAACTCTGAAATTGAATATCTTATATGCAGAACCTCAGTATTATATGGATGGAATAAAACTAAATTTAATTTCATAATATGGATTTTAGATAAGCTAAAACATAACGAAAAGATTTCAATTGTTTTCAATCAAATAAATTCTCCAACATTTGTAAATAACTTAGCCGGAATTTTGTTAAAATTAATAGAAAAGGATATTCAAGGGATACTTCATTCGGCTGGTGATTGCGCATTAAATAGATATGAAATGGCAATAAAATGTGCTGAAATTTTTAATTATGATAAAGATTTAATAGAAAAAATTGAATTTATAAAACAAAAAGCCCTCCGTCCGAATGATGTTAGCTTAGATATAAACAAATTAAAAAATATAATTGGTAATGAATCCAAAATTTTCAGTTTGGATGATGGATTAAAATATATGAAAAACCATGAGGAAACTTGAATTAAAATTATGGTAAATAACGAAAAATTAAACTACTTGTGCATTATTGATTCATTTCCTCCAACAGGTATGCAACTCTAAATTTGATTTTTTTAGAAGTCTTAATTAAACTACTACTAAAAAATAAATAATTAAATTGATATTTTGTAATAAATTTTAATATTTTTGATTTTTGATTAAATGTAAATATTATGAATGACTGATTTAATAACGCATTACAAATTCTTACTGAATACTATTTAAAATTAATGTTAATTAAGAACTACTAAAAAGGATTGGAATCGCTTATCATATGGTATATTTGAACCAATATATCAATATGAAATGAAAAAATCAGAATCATTTCTTAAATAACAAAAAATAAATACTCTAAATCAATTTTTTTAATAAAATTATGGATAAAAAAGAGTCTTTAAAATTTATTTACATCGTTGATTCATTTCCTCCATTAAACCACCAAGTTGGTATTAGAACTCTTGAGATTTCAAAGAGACTAGTAAAACAAAATATTTTTCCAATTATATTAACACAAAAAATTAAAAAGAATTCATCTTTAAACTACACTTTCATGAATAAGATACCTGATTCATTAAATATTTATAGATCTTATCTATTTGAATCAAAAAATAGATATCGATTCTTTTTAATATTTAACTTCTTTCGGTTAGCTTTTTATCTGGGATGTATCCCGCTTTTATTTTTAAAGATTAAAAGAATATTACGAAAAGACAAAAAAGTTAAATTTATTTATGCTTCTGGACCTTCTTTTTACACTCATATAATTGGTTATCTCTTAAAAAAAAAATTCTTACTTCCCTTGGTTGTTGAATATAGAGATCCTTGGTCTTTTAATCCATATATTGAGGAACAGGTACAAAATTTTATAAAAAGAATAGATTTATCAATAGAAAAAAAAATTCTTAATATTGCTGATATAATAATTACAGTTAGTCCAGTTTTAAAGTCCTTTTTAAAAAAAAACTTTCCATTTATTGCAAATAAACCAATATTTTCAATATCAAATGGCTTAAATATTAACAAATTTAAGAATCATCTTAAAAAAGATAATCAAGAAATTGTGTTTACATTCACTGGTACATTATATTATAAAAGGAACATTGAACCTCTTTTGAAAATAATTTCTGAATTGAAACAAGAGAATTTTTTCAAAAATAAAAACTTTTCAATGAAAATTTATGGTACAACCCTAGGTATTGATCTTCATAAATTAGTCAAAAAACTAAAAATTAATAATTTAGTTTTTATAGGAGGTCTTATCCCAAGGACAAAAGCACTGGAAGAGATAAAAAAAAGTGATTTAGCAATCCACATTGGAGAGAATTTTAATTATCCCACCATAGCCTTCAAAGTATGGGATTATTTAAGTTGTAGAAAAAAAATTCTATATTTAGGTCGGGAGGATTCTTATACAGCTAAATTCTTGAAGGAATATGATTTAGGCCTTACAATAACAATAAATGATCTTATTAAGGGCAAATCTATCCTTAAAAATCTATTGACACAGTTAAATAACGATGAATTTGAAAGAACTTTTGATGAAAAATTATTGGAGGAATTTTCTTGGGATAATAAAGTAGCACAATTTATAACCAGAATAATAAAAAACTTTTAACTTCTTAATATTTTCCAATAATATCTTTTAAAATCTATTTAGAGATAATTTAATATATTAAAAAAGTAACTTTTCATTTAATTACAATGAGTCATTTGAAAAAACTATTTTTCAATATTTCCTCAACAAATATATCACTACTAAAATTAATTTTAAAAGATTTATTTAAAATCAATTCTCGTATTCATTCAAATATATTTCATATTCAAAAGGGTATTGATTGGTTAATACACGCCCAAAAATGCACTGATGATGACGGTATCTCATTGGGATATTCAATTTTTTTTGGCTGGGGTCATTCTTATCCCGAAACCTCAGGTTATATTATACCAACTTTAATAAATTATTTTAAAATTTCAAGAAATAATCATTATCTAAGGATTAGTAAAAGAGTAATTGACTGGTTATGTTCAATTCAATTAGAAAATGGCGGTTTTTCAGGGGGAGCCACTGTTAAAAAAGGGACTCCATCTATTTTTAATACAGGTCAAATCTTATTTGGATTAATTAATGCATTTAAAGAATTTAAAAATTCGCGCTATTTAGTTTCAGCTAACAAAGCAGGTAATTTTTTAATATCAAATCAAGGAAAAAGTGGAGTATGGTCAAAATATTGCTATTTCAATATCCCACATACTTATAATGTTAGAACTGCTTGGGCTTTGTTAGAATTATACATTTTAACAGAAAATGATAAATATAAAGAAGTAGCAATTAAAAATTTAGAGTGGGCCTCAAGACAAATTAATAAAAATTATTGGTTTAAAAAAAATACATTTTATCAAAAGGAAAATCCCTTATTACATTTTATTTGTTATACAATTAGAGGTTTTTTAGAAGCTGGTAAAATCCTGGATGATGAAAATTTAAAGCTAATTGCATTGAATTCTTCAGAAAAATTACTGCATTATTATGAAAGAAAAAACTATTTACCTGCAAGATATAATTCTAATTGGGAGAGTAGTAATTCTTACAGTTGTTTAACTGGAGACGCTCAATTATCAATAATATGGTTGAAATTATATGAAATATTTAAAGAAGAAAAGTTTTTGATAAATGCAATAAAATTAAATAATTACCTAAAATCAAAACAGATTATTGATAATAGTTGCAAAGAAATAAATGGGGCAATAAAGGGCTCCGATCCTATATGGGGTGATTACATGAGATTTAGCTTTCCAAATTGGGCAACCAAGTTTTTTTGCGACGCGCTTATCCTTGAAGATAAAATTAGATTAAATATAAGCAAATAAATTTATCAAAAATAATTTATCTATTATGATATTTACTATGATAAGATTTTTAATAGTCTAATTGGATTTTTTCAATTTACTCTCAATTAATTCAAAGGGATATAAATTTATGTGTTCTAATTCTTCTCGAGTTGAATAAATTGTAATTCCTAAATTTGCTAGCTTAATTAAATATTCATGAAACTCTCTGGCATTTATCCACCAAGAGCGAGCTTCTCCAATATATCCTATATTTAATAAATTTATTTTTTGAAAAATTTCCCAAAAATAATTTCGAATAAAGTCGTTTTCTCGTTTATCAATTCTTTTTTTAGCTACCTCAGGATCTAATGGTTGGACTTCAACTTCAATATAATTATTTTTATCTATTCTACATTTTATTTTAAAGATATTATCAGTTTTTACCCTAATTGGAAAATCTACATCCAGAATATCTTCTACATGGTGATACTGAGTTGTTGGACCTAAAGATATTCCAATGCCTAAAATCTTTCCATTTAATTCAATAATTTTTGCCCATGGTGAATTTTCACCAAAAGTCTTATTTCCAATATGGTGAGTTCCAGTTATTTTTTTTGCATTTTTACCTATTGAAGAAATGGAGTGAGTTGGATGAATACTCCGTGAAATACCTTCTTGTTTTAAAAATTCTGATGGAATTGCACCTAAAACCGTAGAAGTTTTATTTAGGTCAAAAACATAATTTTTATCTTTACAAGTTTTATACATAGTTCCCATCATTGAATATGCCGGCATCACTAAGGTTCCTTCGTTGCCTAAAGCAGCGATAAGGGCATTAACCACAGTACTTGCCCCATTTTCAACAAAACCTATACTTCTAAGAGAGCTATGAACTAATAATGTATCCCCCTCGTTTATTCCAATTGTTTTCAGATCCTTTACTAGGTTATTCAATCCAATTGGTTTGGAGGTTTTTTTAATACTTTTTAGGTTCTTATATGATTTAGTCTTATTATATACTCTACTTACTAGATTTCTTATTTTTTTTTTTAACAATTCATCACCTTAACATGGCCGATTAGTGCTTAATAATTGTAATAGTGAGAAATTTTCGATTAAAGAATGTCAATTATTATTCAAATTTTAGAGGAATTTGACTAAATATTTATATCGCTCAAGGAAAATTATTAAAAATTATATAATTTTCCAAATTAGATAGTAATTAAATTATTTTATACTTTTAATTATTAATTCTTTTATATTTATTCAAATTTAACTAGAGATAAAGAATGAAACGCTTTAATATAGAAACCCTCAAGAGAAATATAGAGAGATATAGATTAATAAAATTTTTAAATGTATTTATAAAAATTATAAAATATTCAAATTTTAAGAAGAATAGAATATTAGAAAATTCTTATATTTCTGAATCCTCTTTTAACAAAATTTTCCCTGACAATTTTTCATATTTAAAAAATTTTAGAAAAATGTTTTATAACAATAATCCCTTTCGTTATATCGATGGTGTTGAGGGAGAAGCAATTTTTGATGAATTAAAAAGGGAATTTCCAGAATATAAAAAAAATATAATTTCTAATGCCCAGTCGATATTAGAAAATAAATTTAATGTTCTAGGAAAGGAATATCAATTTAAAGGTAAGGTAAATTGGTTTTATAGTTTTTTTGGAGATTTTTATTGGCCATATAAAAGAACAAGTGAAATAAATTGGATTATTAATTCGAAACAAGATATTGATATTAAATTTTCTCTCCGTTTCAATTATCATCACGATTTTGTAACCTTAGGAATGGCATATTGTTTGACAAATGAAGAAAAGTACGCTTTAAAATTCATTGAATTAATTTTGGATTGGATAAAAAAAAATCCTCCGAATTTTGGAATTAATTGGATAGATTTATTAGAAATTTCTCATCGTATCGTTTCATGGATAATAGCATTATCTTTTTTCAAAAATTCAAAATCAATAAGAATTGAAAATTTTCATTTAATCGCTAAATCTTTATTTTTTCAGGTTTATTATATTTATCTTAATACCAACAAGAGTCAGTATAATCATACTATTGGTGAATTTTTTTCTATTTTTCTTTTCTCTAAGATTTTTAAGAATTTTCCGCTTTTTGAGAAATGGTATAAAAAATCATCTAAGGTATTAAAAAGACAAATTTTAAGGCAAATTCAAGAGGATGGGATACATATTGAACAATCTACTTATTATCATCGCTTAGTATTAGAGATCTTCCTTCTTTGGGTAATTACAGAACATAATATTTTACTTTTAAAAGAATCAAAAAAAATCGAGAAAATGCTTGAATTTTTAAAATACATTATTGAACCTGATGGTAATATTCCTCAAGTCGGTGATTCAGACGACGCTCACTTTATTCCTATTACATTTTTTACTGAAGAAAAAAATAGCAATAGAGAATTATTAAATTTGGGATCGGCATTGTTTAATCGCCCAGAATTAAAAATGAGATATGTGAATGATAAAATTCCATTAATTTTGTTATTTTTAGGTATTGATAAATTTAGAAATTTCCAAAAAGTGAAAATAGTTCCTCCTAGAGAGAATTTTAAATATTTTGATAAATCTGGTTTTCTAATTATTAAATCTGATTGGAATGATGAGGCGAATTACCTCTATTTTGATATGGCCCAGTTTGGACCTGGAATAGCTGCACATGACCATAGTGATATCTCAAATATTATTTATATTTTCAACGGGAAGCCAATTTTTATTGATTCAGGAACATATATGTACAATATACCTCTAGCAAGAAAAAGCTTATTCAGGTCAGGAAAGGCTCATAATATTACTCTAATAGATTATAAAAATCAAGCAAAAATTTCTAATGAATGGCAATGGATAAAAATACCCAACATAAGAAGAAAATTTTCTTGTAATGAGAATGAAATTATTGCAGTCATTGAACATGATGGGTATGAAAAATTTATAGTTCAACGTAAATTAAAAGCTTCAAATAACTTGAAGGAATTTGATATTTTAGACACTATAATTCCTAAAGGATACATAGGAGAAGAATCCACTATTTCTACTTTTTTTCATTTTCCTAGTCAAATATTATTACAAATTTCTAAAAATATTATAAGAATTAATTCTAATCTGATTTTAGAAATAAACAGTGGTAATAATAAAATAGAAATTATAAAAAAAGCATTTCCTTATTCACCGTCTTATGGAATTAAATATTCATCCCAATTAATTGAGATTAAAACTAAATATAATTTCTCAGATGGAAAACTACTACAGCTTAAATATCATTTTTTTGTTAATGAAGATAATTAAATTTTGATGAAAATTTTCTAATAATAATGGAATACTTATGTCAAAATATTTTTTATTAAATCAAGATTTATATATATAACGTTCAGTTTTGATCATTTTAATGTTTTTAAATCTTATTGATATTTATGAAAAAATTATTCATTAATCCAAAAGGTAACGTTGTTTTAGACAATGTAAAAGTACCACATATAGAAACTCAAGGATTATTAGTTAAAACTAGTTATGCTTTAATAAGCTCGGGTACAGAATTAACAACTTTAAAATTTATAAAATTGCAAAATTCAAATATAATTACCCAATTTTTAAAATCAAGTTATATTAGAAAAACAATATTGGCAGAAATCAAAAAAAACAGTTTTAAAGGAATTTTAAATTTATTTAAAATTTTTAAAGAACAAAATATTAATAAAAATTTTTCTCCTCCTTCTAAAAAGCTAATATCATTGGGTTATAGCTGTTCAGGTATTGTTTTAGAGGGCAATTTAGAGAATTTTAGAAAAAATGATAGAGTTGCTTGTGCAGGTTCCAATCATGCTGAAATAACATATTCTTCAAAAAATTTAACATGTAGGATTCCAGATAATGTAAGTCTTAAAGAAGCGGCCTTTGCTACTTTAGGTGCTATTGCTCTTCATAGTATTCATCGTGCTGATATTAAACCTGGTGAATATGTTGGTGTAATAGGGACGGGTTTAATTGGTTTAATAGTTGTACAATTAGCCAAATTGAGCGGAGCTCATGTGTTTGCTTTCGATACAATGAATACGCGTTTAAATTTAGCCAAGAATTTAGGTGCTGATACCATAATTAATCCATTCAATCAAAATTCCATTATTAAGGTTAATGAAATAACAATGGGTCACGGATTAGACTCAATTATTATAGGTGCCTCATCAAAATCATCCAAACCTTTAGAAGATGCCGTTGATTTAATTCGAGAGAGAGGAAAAATTGTACTCTTAGGAGGTTTTCCAATCAAAGTTGATCGGTCTAAATTATATTATAAAGAAGCAGATTTATTAATTTCCCGTTCTTACGGACCCGGTCGATATGATTCTTATTATGAATATAAAGGTTTTGACTATCCTAAGAAATTTGTTCCCTGGACTGAACAACGTAATATGGAAATTTTCTTAAAATTAATTTCTGAAAAAAAAGTAAATGTAAAAACCCTCATCTCAGAAGTTATACCTGCTGATAATGCAAATCTTGCTTATAAAAAATTGGAAGAGGATCCAATTAATAATATTGCAATTTTATTAGAATTTTTAAAAGAACCAATTAAAATTACTGAAAGTAAAATAATTCCAAAAAAAATACAAAAAAAATTAACTATTGGTTTAATAGGTTGTGGAAATTTTGCCCAAAGCACCCATCTACCTATACTTTTACCTCATCCATCTTGTAAAATTAAGGGAATATGCACTCGTTCAAAGAAAAAAGCTTTATATTGTAAGCAACAATATAAACCAGATTTTACAACTACTAATTATAGAAAAATACTGGAAGATCCTGAAATTGAAACCGTCTTTATTTATACTAGACACAATACACATGCTAAATATTCTATTGAATCAATAAGAGCAAATAAAAATGTATTTGCTGAAAAACCAATGGGTTTAACAATGGATCAATGTTTGGATGTTTATAATGCTGTAAAAATCTCTAATTTAAAATATACTATTGGCTTCAACAGACGATATAGCACCTTAATACAAAGGGCGAAAGATTTATTAAATCGTCGTGATAATCCAATAATTATAAATTATAGAATTGCCAATGAGTTTATTCCTGGAACTCATTGGGCATTTAATCCGGAGGAAGGAGGAGGATTATTAATTGGTGAACTCTGTCACTTCACAGATTTAATACTGTTTTTAATGAATTCGAAACCTGTTGAAGTAATAGCGAGAGGTGGGACACTTAGTCATAAAAATACAGATTTATTTGATAGTTGTGTTGCTATAATAAAATTCGAGAATGGTTCAATAGGAAATATTATTTATACTGATTTAAATGGACCAAATATGCCAAAAGAAAGAATTGAAATATTTTCAGGTGATTCTACAATAATTATAGATGATTTTATTAAATTAAAATCATCAGGTTTTGACTTTGGGAATTTATATTTAAATCAACAAGATAAAGGACATAAAAGCCAATTAAATAATGTAATTCAGAATAATTTAGGATTAGTAGAATCTTTAACAGATGTAAATGATGCAATTAGAGCTATGGATTTAGTGTTTAAAACGATTGAGTCTATAAAAATGAATAAAGCAATAAGGATTAATAGCGATATATATGAATGAATTGATTTTAAAGAATTTGAAGAATCGAGAAAAACCAATAGATTGTATAAAATTAATTAATAAATATTGTATATATTCAACATTCAAAGATGATCCAATATATCAGAATAAAAAGAATAATATTACTGAACCCATTCTTTGTTGTGGAGAAATAGAATCATTTAATCAAAATGTTTATAATTTTCAACAAGGTGAGACAGTTTTATATATATATCTTAAATTATTTTCTAAAATTGATTTATCTTCTCAACTTATTTTTAAAAAACCAAAAGTGGGAAATCAAAAAGTCATTGCTATTTTTCCTTATGCAAGTTATGCTATGAAGATTCTTAGAAAAATAAATCCTAAATTAGGGCACAATATTGCTATTATTGGATTAAATTTTTTTACAGTAATTTTAGAGACTTTATTTAAAATAGCTGGAGCTAATGTTTTTATTATTGATTTGGAAAAAAATTTAAAAAAATACAAAAATTATAATCAAAATTCCAATCTTATTAATGTAAGTAATGATTTACCAAAAAAGTTCAAAAAGACTAATATAAATTCTCTCTTATATATGTCAAAACTTCATAAAAATTTGATAATAAACGAGATTAATATTAATTCTGAAGATATTTTTGACTTGAGCCAAATATCTCTCTATGATAAAGGATACAATGATCTAAGTTATAATTTGGGTATTAAATATCCATATCCGTATGTACGGTGGGATTATAGAAAAAACCTTGAATATTTTATTTATCTTATTAAGAAGAATCTAATTAACTTAGATTACTTTGAATATAACTATATTGAAGTTGAAACAATTAAAGATCTAAAAGAGAAGATTGAAGACTTAACAGAAAATAATCTATTTTTATTTAAAATTTTAAATCCAGTCCAATAATTAAAGAAAAAAGAAGCTTCCATTTAAGTAGCAATGTCTGATATTATAATTATATTTTAGAAAAGAAAATCTATCTAATAATGATTTTAAGGTTACTAATGATATCATGAAATTATTATTTTAAATTACTTGTTTAAAATAACAATTTCTTTTATATTAGAATGATTTTTTTAATTTATAGCATGCCAGATATAGGAATAGTATATAATAAAAAACTAAAATATCCAAAATTTCCATTTAATCCAGATAAGTTTTATCCGGAATTAGATTATAAATATGACCCGCAAGTAGATAATCTTATCTATTCTGAAATGAGGAACCTTTTCTATAAAATGAATTATGATAGAAATAATTTTGGCACAAAAGAATGGAATCCTCTTGGATTTTTAATTAAAAAGGGTGACAAGGTTCTAATTAAACCAAATTTTGTTCTAGATTACGAAAAAAGCCCTTTTTGTGTTATTACTCACCCTTCAATTTTACGCTTTTTAATCGATTATGTATTTATTGCCACAGGTGTATCAGGTGAAATTATTGTCGGAGATGCACCTCAAATGAATGCGGATATCAATGAAATAAAAAAATTTACTAAAATTGATAAACTGGTTGAATTATTAAGAAAAAAAAAAATACATTTAAAATTCATGGATTTTAAAACTTAAATTATAGAAAAAAAAAAACACATTCAATTAAAAAGAAAAAAAATAAGTAATAATAAAATAAAAA
>SDBT01006960.1_pt1 | contig 18684 bp, 17 predicted proteins | sample 2277101 | NCBI WGS metagenome assembly SDBT01 (sample SAMN10404973, study PRJNA504765) | marine sediment metagenome | isolation source: marine sediment core GS10_PC15, 103 cmbsf | place: Arctic Ocean: Southern Knipovich Ridge | collected 2010
TTCTTGTCCCTTCTGCTTATCTTCTACAATGGCAAAAACAGTAGACCCGCTTCCTGTCATCAAAGCTCCTTTCGCTCCCGCCCCTTTCATCTTTTCTTTAATTGACCCCACCAAGGGGAACCTCTCTAAAACAACCTCCTCTAATTTATTGTATAGAGAATTGCTTATTCCAAGTAGACCCTCTTTCCTAATTGATTTTGCCAGAAGTCTAGCACTTAATTTTTTCTTTGTCAATCCAATCTTTACTCTTTCATATACCCAGGCAGTAGAAATAGGAACGGTTGGGTATAATAGAACCAACCATCCGTTTTTCAGAGGAGGAAGAGGAACGAGAACTTCTCCCTTGCCTCGTACTAAAGATGTTCCTCCTTCTAAACAAAAAGGAATATCGGCTCCCAGTGAAGCAGCCCATTCCTTAAGGTCAGAGAGTAGGAGGCCTGACTGGAAGAGTCTGTTCATCCCCCATAAAGTAGCTGCAGCATCAGCGCTACCTCCTCCCAATCCCGCTTTTACGGGAATAGCTTTATGAATTTCTATCTGTAAGCCTTTATTCAGATTCGTTTTCTGCAAAAATAATTTCGCTGTCTTATAACAAATATTTTCTTCATCCACAGGAATATCAGATTCATTAGACAAAACTCTAATTCCTTGCTTTAAAGGTCTCAGGGTAAGTCTATCATACAAGGTTATTGATTGCATTATGGATTCAATTTCATGGTAACCGTCATTGCGCTTTCCCAATATATTCAAGTAAAGATTGATTTTAGCTGCTACCCGTAGGGTAATTTTTTCAGTCATTTGTTTTTTGTGGTTAACCTCCCAATTGCTAATATTATAGTTATTAAAATCATTTTTGTAAAATGAAACAAATTATGAACATTTCTTGACAGAGAGGAGAGCATATGATAGTTTTAATACCATCTGAGGCAGGTAAAACAGGAAAGAAGAAAGAGCGCGGTGTTTTGTTTGTAAGCATTCTGCATCTTGTTGTCTTGTTATCTTCTCTAAATTTTTCGCGTATTGGATAGCTGAAAGACTAGTTGTATTTTTGCACGCTGATAAACACGGATTATTGAAGATTTAGTATTAGAAATTAACTGAAGAGTCAGCGAGACTTCTGCAAAATGGATTTTCACCAGGCCTTAGTTTTCAGCCAGAGGCCATAGAAAATCTTTTTTTGAACGCAGATAAATGCAGATTAAGAAAGTAATCAGAAAATAAGTTTAAAGTCTAATGTTTTTTTGTTTATTTTATTTATCTGCGTGGGTCTGCGTCCTATTTAATTTCATTCAAATTATGCAGGACTATCTTTATCACTATACAGATTATTGGTTTCCAGAAGAGCCCAAAATCGTATCTAGGATCTAGTCACTCGTATCTCGCTGGCTGGTTCGTTGTCCACTGATTGGATATTTGAACCATAGACCGTGTCCTTTTGCCGACGGACTACAAACAATAAACCAATCGGTAATTGTAAAGAGTTGAAAAATGAAAGCGCCGCATAGGAAGTCAAGAGTTCTTCTTTTGTATATGGCTGCTGCTACTGGTCATAGACAGGCAGCAGAGGCTATCAGACAGACGCTAAAGGAATTCTATCCGGAAGTAGAGATAAAGAGTGAGAATCTATTTCGTCATGGAAACTCTCTGGTAAGACGTCTACTAAAAGACCTCTATAATACTGTAATAAGGGTAACCCCTTGGTTTTGGAACTTTATCTGGGATAGTAAGGAAATATATTGGTTAACCTATGGATTAACCAATGTGCTGTATCGCCTAAATTACTTAACGCTTTACAGGAAAGTATTTCTTCCTTTCAATCCTCAGGTAGTAATATGTACTCATAGCGTAGCTTGTGCGCTATCTTCTGTGATAAAAAGAGTAAAGAAAGAAAATTATCTCTTAGCTGCTGTACCTACTGATTTTTGTATTCATCCTTATTGGTTCTACGAAAATGTGGATATATACTTCCTGCCTCATAAGGAACTGAAGGAGAAGCTCATAGCGGAAGGAATTGATGCCAAGAAAATTAGAATAACGGGAATACCCACTTCCCTTAATTTTTCTAAATCTCATGACAGTAAGGAGTTGAAGAAGAAATGGGAGCTAAAAGAGGACCTATTTACTATTCTTTTGATGGGAGGGGGGCAGGGAGTAGGTTCACTGCGGGAAATTGTTTTCAACCTAGACAGCTCGAACCTTCCTCTCCAATTATTAGTGGTAACGGGAGCCAACAGGCGCCTAAGGAAGGAACTCGAAGGGATTCGAAGCAAGGTACGTCTACCATTAAGACTCTTTGGATATACCAGGCAGGTCGATGAACTAATGGAAGTTTCTGATTTATTGATTAGCAAACCGGGAGGACTTACCACTGCTGAAGCATTAGTCAAAGAGCTTCCTCTGGGGATTGTCAATTCTTTGGCTGGGCAGGAAAGGAGAAATAAGCAACTTCTTCTACGGAAAGGAATTGCCTTTGAGTTGAATAGTAAAGAAGCCATCGTTCGTCTAGTAAACAGTCTTATGGACAATTCATTTGATTTGGAAAGCTGGCGGAAGAGAGTAAGGAAACTGGCTTGTCCTCGAGCAGCCGAGAAAATTGCTCAAACGGTAATAGAGTCTTTAGATAAGAATCGTCATTAATAAGGCTTAGTAAAGAGGGAATAGTAATAGAATGACCTTGAAATATACAGAAGTTCGAAGTAAAGATGCACGCTATGCTTATACAACAGGAAGAGTGAGGGCGCTTGAGTTGAATCTTTTAAAAGAAGCTGATTTTATACGAATGAAACAGTCAGGCAATATAGAAGAAGCCTTACAAGTACTTAATAAAACTTTTCCCTATTCAGAGTCCATAAAGGACATACAAAAAGAAGAAGCATTTGAAAGAGGTCTGGATAGGGAGTTAAAAAGAACTTATGAAGAAGTGCGATATTTTTGTCCCGAACCAGAGCTCATGGATCTATTTTGGTTAGATAATGACTTTTATAATCTGAAAGTATTATTGAAGAGTCATTTCCAAGAAAGAGTTTTCAAAGGAAACTCTTTCTTCTTAAGACCGCCTCTATCTGAAGCAGGCATATTAGATTTGACACTGCTTGAGCAATCCATTGCCAAAGAGGATTTTAGCGAGCTTCTTCCCAGGGTTAGAGATATTTTACAGGAGATTTTTTCTTTGATGGACAATAGCTATTCAGTACGGTCTATAGACGACTTCCTGAATAGGCAATTCTTCGAATGGCTGGTATTAGAGATGAAGAAGTATCCAGACTCTTTTCTCGCCCGTTTGGTTCAACTACAAATTGACTCTTTCAATATAAAGGCTTTTTTCAGGCTAAAACTTTTTTGGGGGGAAACAGCTTCTCCGGAAGAAGTCTTTGTAGAAGGGGGAATAATAAGTAAGCAACAGCTACTTTGGATGGTTTCTCATCCATTAGAAACCCTGGAGGAAGAATTGAGAAATACCGATTATGGAGAGGCTGTAAGGTTGGCTTTAGAAGAGCAGAAAAGAGAAAACTCCCTTTTTAGCCTGCATAAGTTTTTTGACGAATATATCCTGGAACATACCTATTGTGGTTTCTATATAACCTTAGGAAGAGAACCGTTAGTTAACTACATCTTTCTCAGAAAACAAGAAATGAAGCATCTGCGAGCAATTCTGGGATCTAAAGCGTATAGTATATAGTAAAAAAAGAGTTGAAAGTTCTGGTCGTAGGTCTTAGTCAACACAAAAATTGTATCTTAAAGCTGGAAGCCCATAATAGGTAAGATTTTCTAAAAAGTACGAGATTTCTTGCACTGCGAGGCGAAGCAATCTTATGGGGAAGTCAGGGCAGGCTCTGCAATCTAATATTGGAGCCTAACCCCCTACTTGCGATTATTCGCTAAATGCTATACGCTGTTTCTTAGGGAGTGAATCCTATGCTCAAAATGATTATTATCGCAGACAGACAGACCGCACTTCCTTTCATGGGAATCGGGATAAACATAGTAATCAATGAAGAAATGGAAGGAGTCAAAAGAACACTACATAAGTTATTTGAGGGAGAGAAATATGGGATTATCTTTGTTGCCCAGTCCTTGGCCGCAAAGTGCTTAGACCTGATCGAAGAATTGAGTGAGAAGAAATCTTTTCCTCTTGTAACTATTATTCCTGATTCCAGAGGTGGGGCTTCTGGAATAGCCGAACAAAGACTGAGGAATCTGATAAGGAAAGCTGTGGGAATGGAACTCCCCAGTAGTTCATAGTAAGTTAAAAAACAAAGTTCAAGCTAGCTTATGGCCTAATTTAACCATTTCACTAATTAACTGAATTAGTTAATCAGTGAAATGCAGGTAGCCAGCAGCGCAGAAGAACAAAAGGGAGGATTTGTCGAAAAGTGGTTTTAGATACAGAAAAGGCGATATATAGAAGTCTAATTAGACCACGCCGTCTTCATTCGTTTCAAATAGAAATCAAGGAAAGCAACTTACTCATCTTGGCTGATAAGAGACTATCCAAGGAGACAGAGGAGGCTCTGATTTCGTGTCGTAGGGATATAGAGCAATATATATATGAACATCCTCATTTCAGAATTACTTTCAAACCATTTCCACCACAAGAGAAAATGCCTCCTATCGTAAGAGCTATGGCGGACGCAGCTCAAGAGGTGGGAGTGGGACCTATGGCTGCAGTAGCGGGAGCAATAGCAGAATTTGTAGGAAAAAAGCTTTTGGAGCATTGCCGTCAAGTCATAGTGGAAAATGGAGGAGATATCTTTATCAAGACAAAAAAGAGAAGAAGAGTGGGGATTTACGCTGGAGATTCTCCTCTATCGGAAAGGATCGCTTTAGAAATAGGGCCTCAAAATACACCTTTGGGTATATGTTGTTCCGCGGGAACATTTGGACGTTCTCAGAGCTTGGGAGAAGCAGATGCAGTAGTCATTCTCTCTCCCTCTGCTTCTCTTGCGGATGCCACAGCCACTGCAGTAGGCAATATAGTGAAAGACGCTGATAGCATTGCTAAAGGCTTAGAATTTCTCAAGAAAATTCCCTTGGTGAGAGGAGGAATAATTATAAAGGACAATAAAATGGGAGTGTGGGGACAAGTGAAGATAGTAAGGGGAATTTAAATGTACAATTATTTCAAACAAAAATGGGCGGTGATTCTTGAAGCGGTAAAGGCAATCAATAAGAGAAAATTGGTCATTTTTTCTCTTATAATAGTGGGAATAATTATCTGTTTCATACCCTTGTTTATATTGCAGGCTAGAGTTAATCGGGATGCCAATGAGAATTTACGTCTGGCTACTTCTTATTATCAACAGGCACAAGAGGTAGAATACAGAGAAGAGAGGCTAGGTAAATTAGAGGAAGCAAAACTTCTCTATCAGACCATTTTGGCTAATTTTTGGGTTAGAGACAAGAAGATGCCTCTGTTTTATCTGGGAAATTGTCTTTATTCCCTGGGGGAATACAAGGGGGCAAGTGAGATTTTAGAGAAGTTTGACAGAAAATACGAAAATGATTACTTTGCTCCTTGGGCGAAGATGAAACTCGCTGCCAGCTACGAGCAAACTAAAGAATATGAGAAAGCTCTCAATTGTTATGAGAAAGTTTTGGAGAAATATCCCCAAAGTTCAATTTCCCCTCAGGCACTTCTGGGAGTAGGCAGATGCCAGGGGCTACAAGGTGAATGGAGCGAGGCTCAGAAGAGCTATGAAGAAATCCTTTCTCGCTATCCCCTATCAGAAGAGAAAGGAATAGCGGAGATAATGCTTCAACGCTTAAAGGTGCAGGCAAGCTTATAGAAACTCTAAGCAAACTAATGAGAAGTTGACAAAGCCTCTTTTTATCTTATGATAGAAAGAGGCATAATTTATTGAGGAGATAGATAGATGAGTTCTGATAAAAGAAGAAAGAGAGCGAAGATTGCTAAACACAAAAGGAAGAAAAAGAATCGGGCAAGTCGTCATAAGAATAAGTAAAAGAGATAATTAGCCGCAAGATGGTAATGAAATAGGGAGTTTATTTGATGAAAGAAGAGGTGCGGGTTCGCTTTGCTCCTAGTCCTTCGGGAGAGCTACATATCGGAGGAGCAAGGACGGCTCTTTTTAACTGGCTATTCGCACGTCATAACCGAGGGAAATTTATCCTTCGTATAGAAGATACGGATCTTGTGCGTTCCAGAGAAAACTTCTCTAAGTCGGCTATGGACAGCCTCCGTTGGTTAGGACTGGATTGGGATGAAGGACCGGGCAAGGAGGGAGATTGTGGACCTTATTTTCAATCTGAAAGGCTTTCCATTTATCAGAAGTATGCCGGCAAGCTTATAGAAGAGAAGAAAGCTTATTTATGCTATTGCACTCAGGAGGAACTGGAGGAGAGCAATAGAAAAATGCGAATAAAGAATGAACTCCCCCGCTATGGTGGCCGCTGCAGAACCCTCTCTGATGCTCAAGTGGTGAATTTGCAAGAAAAAGGAAGATTGCCTAGCATTAGATTTAGAGTGCCGGAGAAGGGAATTACCTATGTAGAGGACTTATCAAGAGGAAAAGTAAGTTTTGCCAATGAGATGATGGGTGATTTTATTATACTGAAATCCAATAAAACCCCTGCTTTCAACTTTGCCAATGTAATAGATGATGCCTTAATGAGGATAACCTGTGTTATTAGAGGAGATGACCATCTTTCTAACACTCCCAGGCAAATTTTGCTTTATAGAGCCCTGAACTTTGAAAATCCTCAATATGTCCATATACCCATGATTCTAGGTAAAGATGGAACAAAGTTAAGCAAAAGGCATGCGGCGACCTCGGTCTCGTCTTATCGAAGGAAAGGGTATCTCCCCTGGGCTCTGGTAAACTATCTGGCTCTCCTGGGATGGTCTACTGCTGATAGTCAACAATTTTTTGAAAAAGGGGAATTGATAGAAAAATTTTCTCTGAAGAAAATAGGAAAGAGTGCAGCTATTTTTGATTCTCAGAAATTAGAATGGATGAATGGAGAATATATTAGACGGAGGAACGGGAGAGACCTGATAGGCAAGTTTGACGGATGGATGCGTTACTGGGAAGAAGCTATGCAGAATCCCTCCACTTCAGCCATAATAGTCGAGACTATTCGACTTGAGCAAGAAAAGCACGCCAATATGCTCAGGCAATTCAGGGAGATGCCAGACAAAATGGCGGAGATAATTCCACTTGTGCAGCCAAGAATTAAGGTTTTCTCGGACATCTTTGAGCAAGCAGACTTCTTTTTTGAGAAGGACTTCAACTATGATTCCGCTGCAGTAGACAAAAGGTTGAAAAAAGATTATGTTCCTTTACTGCTGAAAGAGATAAGGGAGAGAATTGAACAGCTTTCTCCTTTTAGCGAAGAGACTCTGGAAGGTATGGCAAGAAACCTGAGTAAAGACTTCTCTTTGACTACCGGGCAAGTATTTCATCCCTTACGAGTTTCTCTTACCGGTAAAATGAAGGGTCCAGGATTATTTGAACTGGCGGTTGTACTAGGTAAGAAGGAAGTCCTTAGAAGGATCGATAGAACTTTAGGGATGCTAGAAAACCTTTAGTTCATTGTTCATAGTTCGTTGTTCATCGATAAGAAAAACAAGCAATGAACTACGAACGATATTTGGGGGATCGGCTAGTGGTAGGCCACGAGGCTCTGGATCTCGCAGCGGAGGTTCGAATCCTCCTCCCCCAGCCAGGAAGTCGCATATCGTATTGCGTATATCTCATATCGTAAAAAACAAAGCACTTCCTATGACCAGAAGAGGATTCGAAGCCGACCCGAACGCCTCCAGCGGAGGAAGAATAAGCGAAGCGAATGACAGCGAGGGCGGCCGGACTTCGGAGGACAGTTGCTGCGCGATGAATAAAGAGCGCGTGAATAGCAACGGGTGCGAGAAGGTGAGCACCCCACACATGAAGGCGAGGGGGGAAGAATTCTTTCCCCATAGCCAATGGCGCTATCGTCTAGGGGTTAGGATGGATGGTTCTCAGCCATTTGACCGGGGTTCGAATCCCCGTAGCGCCACCAAAAAACGTAAAGGGAACAGTGCAAAGCGTTAAAATGCAAAATTCAAAACTAAATTAAAAGATTGGAAAAAAGAAAAAAGGGATTGCCGCGTCTGCTTTCAGCAGGCTCGCAATGGCACCAACCATAAACGAAAAACAGATTTGTTTTTGTCAATGAACTATGAACTCATCAAGGAGATTTGAAAAATGAAAACCTATGTTCCAAAGAAAACAGAGATTAAAAAGAATTGGTATTTGGTAGATGCAGAAGGAAAAATCTTGGGCAGGCTAGCCAGCAAGATTGCCCAGGTATTATCTGGAAAAAACAAACCTATCTATACACCGTTTCTGGATACAGGCGATTTTGTAGTGGTCATAAATGCAAAAAAGGTGAAGGTCACCGGAAATAAAGAGAAAAAAAAGATCTACTATCATTATTCCGGTTATCCGGGAGGACTGAAGGAAATAGTATATGAAAAATTACTAGAGAAGAAACCCTCTTTAATTATCCAGAGAGCAGTAAGGGGAATGTTACCAAAAAGCAAATTAGGCAGAAAAATGTTTAAGAAACTTAAGGTCTATGCCGGCACAGAACATCGCCATGAAGCTCAAAACCCTGAGAAAATAGACTTATAACATTGTACCAGGTGATAACGATGGAAATGTCATTAAGAGAAAGAATAAAAGAGGCGGGAGAATTCATTCAAGCTAGAACCAAAATTAAGCCTCGAATAGGAGTAATTCTGGGTACTGGCTTGGGGGGTTTGACTAAAGATATGGAAATTGAGAGCAAGCTTTCTTATCAGAATATCCCTCATTTCGCTGTTTCTACTACTCCTGGGCATGAGGGAAGTCTAATCCTGGGAAGTCTTGCGGGTAAGATGATCATGGCAATGCAGGGAAGATTCCATCTTTACGAGGGCTATTCCTTAGAGGAGATTACTTTTCCCCTGAGAGTAATGAAGTATATGGGGGTGAATGTCATCATAGAATCCAATGCAGCTGGAGGAATGAATCCCAATTTCAAAGCAGGAGATTTAATGGTCATTACTGACCACATCAACCTGATCGGCAATAATCCTCTGATAGGGCCCAATGATGATAAGCTGGGCCCCCGTTTTGTTGATATGTGCGAACCATACGATAAGAAATTAATTGAGCTTTACGAAAAGGTCGCCATGCAGGAGAGAATCAGAATTCATCGAGGAGTTTATGTGGCAGTTATCGGCCCCAATCTTGAAACACCAGCCGAATATAGATTTCTACGTTTAATCGGGGCAGATGCGGTGGGCATGTCCACGGTTCCTGAAGTGATTGTGGCCAAACATAGCGGTCTGAAAGTGTTAGGTATTAGTTGTATAACTGATGAGTGTTTTCCCGACAAGCTGGAACCAGTAAATTTAGATAAACTCATTAAAGTAGCCAATCTAACGGAACCTAAAATGACAAGACTGATAAAAGGAATATTAAAAGAGATCTAATTGGACAAGGAGAATAGAAGTAGTGAGAATGGAATTAATAGACTCGAATGCTGATTTTATCTTAATTGAACATGAGATATTGAGATTTTGGGAAGAGAATAAATGTTTTGATAAATTGCAAAAGAAAAATGCAAATGGTCCGCCATTTAGGTTTATTGATGGTCCCATTACAGCTAATAACCCAATGGGAGTCCATCATGCCTGGGGACGAATTCTAAAAGACATTTTTCTTAGATATAAAGCTCTTCGTGGATACAGGTCTCATTATCAGAATGGATTCGACTGTCAGGGACTATGGGTGGAAGTGGAAGTAGAAAAGGAATTGGGATTCCATGGAAAACCTGACATAGTGAACTTTGGCCTTGACAACTTCAGTAAGGCTTGTAGAGCACGAGTTGAAAAATTTTCCAAGATACAGACCCAGCAGTCTATTCGCCTCGGTCAATGGATGAACTGGGAGCATTCCTATTATACTCACCACAATTCAAACATTCTTGGGATATGGCATTTTCTAAAGAAATGTCATCAAAACGGATGGATTTATCACTCCCAACTAGCCATGCCATGGTGTCCTCGCTGTGGTACGAGTCTCTCAGAACATGAGATGGCCGGTTCCTACAAAAAAATGCAACATCTTGCTGTTTTTGTCAAATTATTTTTAAAAGAACGAAATGCCCATATCCTGGTTTGGACCACCACCCCGTGGACCTTAGCCGCCAATGTGGCTCTAGCAGTAAATCCCAATCTCGAGTATTGTGAGGTAAAGATAGAGCGGGAAGACCTTCCGTTTATCGTTTGTTCCGATGTTCTGCGTATTTTTAAGGATAGAAAATATAAGATTACTAAACAATTTTCCGGTAAGGAACTAGTGGGATTGTCATATGAACCGATTTTATCTGGACTAGAAGTTCAGAAGCGAGTAGAGCACAGGATAGTCGCCTGGGACGCAGTAGATCCGAGTGAAGGAACAGGTGTTGTTCATATTGCGCCGGGATGTGGACGGGAGGACTACGAACTTGGACTCAAATTAGGTCTAGCGATGCTTTCGCCAGTTGATGATCAGGGAATTTATCTTTCCGGGTATGCGTGGCTAGAGGGAAAAAGAGCACTATTTTCGGCTGAAGAAATAATTGGTCATCTGAGAGAGAAAAATAAGCTCTTCCATTATTATATGCATGAGCATAGTTATCCTATTTGCTGGCGATGTAAGAACGAGCTAATCTTTCGCCTGGTTAATGAATGGTTTATTAGGTGCAAGGATATTCGTCCGGCTATGATAAAGGCATCAGCCAAGGTCAAATGGCAGCCGGAGTTCATGGGCAAGCGAATGGAAGATTGGTTACAAAACATGGGTGATTGGTGTATCTCTCGCAAACGTTTTTGGGGTCTTCCCTTACCTTTTTACAAGTGTTCTGCGTGTGAAAAACTGATAGTTGTGGGTTCCTTGGACGAACTGGGACAATTAAGTGATGATGACGTCAGTTCGCTTCCAGAACTTCATCGTCCCTGGATTGATAATATAAGGATTAATTGTCCCGAATGTGGAAGCAAGGTTTCGCGCATTAAGGAAGTTGGCGATTGTTGGTTAGACGCCGGAATAGTTCCCTATTCTACCCGGGGCTACCTAAAAGACAGGAGTGCTTGGAAGGAATGGTATCCAGTTGAATGGGTCTGTGAAATGAGAGAACAAGTCCGACTCTGGTTTTACTCAATGCTTTTTATGGGAGTTACTCTTGATAATCGTTCTCCTTACGAAAGAGTGCTCACGCATGAACGTGTTGTTGCAGAAGACGGTAGGCCATTTTCAAAAACAAGCTTTATGATTAAGCTTGATGATGTTACTGAAAAAATGGGGGTAGATACACTGCGCTATTACTTTGCCAGCAAGAATCCTGCAAATGATATCCGTTTTGGATATAGCTTGGGTTACGAGGCCAGAAGGCGCCTATTATCTTTTTGGAACATTTGTGTTTTCTTCATAACTTATGCTCGCCTGGATAAGCCGAATTTTGAGAAGATTGAAAGACTGTCAGGCCAACTTAACAGAAGCGATCAATGGCTGCTAGCTCGCTTGTATCTTTTTGTGACTGATGTTACTTCTGCCATGGAAAAATACGATACACCGACTGTCATTAGAGAATTTGATTCATTCACTGAGGACGTTTCCAACTTCTATGTACGGACGAATCGACGCCGTTTTTGGGTCGGTAGGTTATCGGAAGACAGACTCGTCGGATACTGGTCTCTATACCAGCTGATAAGGACAACCGTGATTATTATGTCGCCAGTCATGCCCTTTTTAACAGAAGCTATTTGGCAAGAAGGCGTACGTCCTTTTGACTCTCAAGCACCTCTGTCGGTACATCTTGCCGATTGGCCGACTCTGGAGAAATGTTGGCAAAACGATAAGATTCTTGGGGAGGTTAAGGAGGTCCGCAAGGTCCTAAGCCTGGCATTGAGGATAAGGAAACGCTCTAATCTAAAGATAAGGCAACCATTATCAACATTGTATCTTGTAGGTTCTAAGAACATTATTGAGTCCTCGAAATTAATGAGCAAAATGATCCGAAATGAGATAAATGTCAAGCAAATTGAATATTTAGATTCCGAGGAAAGTCTGCAATTTGAGTATTTAACCCTTAATCTCCATAAAGCAGGCCAAGTATTAAGACAGAATTTGTCGACCGTAAAGGCGCTGCTTAAGGAATTATCTTTTGATGAGATGAACTATGTAGTAGAGCAAGTAAGAAAGGGGAAGAATATTGATTTACCAGGATGGAAAGAAGAACTTCCTTGTAATCTATTTCTGGTGAAAGCCCAGCCAAGACCAAATATTATCCTGGAGAGGAAAGAGAATATAGTAGTAGCTCTTGACATAAAAGTCACTGAGCCTCTTGAACGAGAAGGATGGATACGTGAAGTACTGAGACATTGTCAGGTTCTCAGAAAAGATACAGAGTTAAACGTAGAAGACCGTATTAATCTTGCTATAACGACCTCATCAACTCAGATACGTAAAGCTATCGAGGAGTATACTTCCTTCATTAAGAATGAGACCTTAGCCGTGGATATTGTCGAACACTTAGATGATTCTAGCCAGGTTCGGGAAATTTCCCTTTCTGTAGGCACTGTCCAGATATCATTAATAAAAGCCTAAAATAATAAAGTCTATAGCGCAATTTTAGTCAACAAAAGAAAATTATGAGTATGGAGTATGATATATTTGGGATAGGTTCAGCACTGATAGATTTACTGATGGAAATAGATGACAGTGAACTATTAGAACTCAATCTAAAAAAAGGGCAATTCCATCTAATTGGAGAAGAGGAGTCAAGGAGACTATTAAAAAAGATTGAAAAGTACGGAGTTAAGATTACTCCCGGTGGGAGTTCTGCTAACACATTATATGGAGCTGCACTCCTTGGTAGTAGTGTGGTTTTTTGTGGCAAGGTAGGGAAAGACACTAACGGTGATATGTACGAAAGAAGGATGTCTGAGGGGGGGGTAAGGCCGAAACTGGCCAGGTCAAAAGCAGTAACGGGTCATGCAATAACATTTATAACGCCTGATAGCGAAAGAACGTTTGCCACGTATATGGGTGCATCATTGTATCTTGAAAAAGCCGATATTTTTCTGGAGGATCTAAGGGATAGCAAAATACTCCATATTGAAGGTTACCAACTTGAAGATAAACAGTTGAGAGAGGTTTCAGTGCATGCAATGCAATTTGCCAAGGAGCATAATACAACAATCAGCATTGACCTGGGCGATTCAGGTATAGTAGCTAGGAATAGAACAGCTTTCAGCCAAATAATTGAAGAATACGCTGATATTGTTTTTGCCAATGAAGAAGAAGCCAGGGCTCTTACCGGTTTAGGACCCTCAGAAGCACTGAATTCCATAGCGAAATTAGGTAAAATAGCAATAGTGAAAATTGGCAAAGGTGGATCCCATGTTAAGCAGGGTGACACAAGATACAAAATACCAGCGTACGAAGCGATAGCAGTGGATACAACCGGGGCTGGCGATATGTTTGCAGCAGGATTTCTATACGGTATCTGCTCTACCCATGATTTAAGGATTTGCGGCCACATAGGCAGCTATTTTGCAGCCAAAGTTGTTGAAAAGATCGGCGCAAGACTGGAAGATATCGAGCAAAAAGAAGTTCAAGAATTAATAGAAATGGCAAAATAAAAATTACGGGAAGAATCAGCTCCTCCTTTTTCCTTCTTTTCTATCCGGGATACGATATAGGAACAACCAGATACGAGACTACTCATGCTTGCATTCGTGGTGACGGGTATTGTTTTTTGTATTGATTGGTTAAGTAAATTCTGTATTAAACTGAATCTTTCTCCAGGAGAATCCGTTCCCGTAATAAATAATTTTCTCTATTTGACTTACCTCGAAAATAGAGGAATTATTTTTGGTTTATTTTTTCCACCAATTATTTTTATTATTGTAGTGAGCGGCGTAATAATTGCTGTCCTGCTATTTCTTTCAGGAAAAATTGCTCTAAAAAGCCGAGGGCGAAAGATTGGTTTAGGATTATCATGGGGAGGTTTACTGTCGAATTTTTTTGATCGACTCTGGAATGGAAATGTAGTTGATTTTCTAAACTTTCGTTTTTGGCCAGTCTTTAATGTTGCCGACATAGCCATTTGCATAGGGGCAGTGCTCTTATTTATAGAAATCCTCAAAAGCAACTATTTATCTCGATAGCGTAGGAATTTTCCTTTTGGAGGCTAGTAAACACGGGTTACTAAGGCTTGAGTTAGAAGTTATAGAAATTTCTTTCTGGATATGTATCTGCGAAAATCTGCGTCCTGGTTAAGCTCAAGGTTGAAAGTTTAATATTTTTTGTTTATCTTGTTTATCTGCGTGGGTCTGTGTCCTCATTGGTTTGCCTTGCGAAAACCTACGTCCTTTTTGACTTGAACTTTGTTTTGGTTTTGCTATGAGACATGAACCAATTTGAACTATCCTGTGTACTAGGATTCTCTAAAGGTTTTTGAATGTCCAAAGATTTTCAAATGAATAATTGCTGCTATTCATTTTTGGTGAAAGAGAAGGAAGATGCGAGAATAGACCTTTTTTTGACGAAACAGCTGCCGCATCTTTCTCGTTCTTTCATTCAAGGGTTGATTCAAAAGAAAAACATTCTAGTGAATGAACAGACCAAAGAACAGGACTATCTCGTGAGGAAAGGGGACAGAGTAAAGATGAATATTCCTTCTTCTTCTCGGTTAGATATAAGTGCTGAGCCCATCGTTCTGGATATTCTATGGGAAGACTCCTGTTTGTTAGTAGTGAATAAACCTGCTGGAATGTTAACTCATCCTTCTAGCTTTAAACAAAAGGGAACGCTGGTTAATGCTCTTCTTCATTATTGTCCTCATTTATCCAGCGTGGGTGGTATTCTAAGGCAGGGTATCGTCCATCGTCTGGATAAAGACACTTCGGGAGTTATGGTAATAGCCAAGGATGACTATATTCACTTGGCTCTGGCAGCCCAGTTCCGAAAAAGAGTAACCCAAAAGACCTATCTTGCTTTAGCCAGAGGAAATCCTGTGCGAAACAAAGGAATGATAGAAGGAAAAATTGGAAGAAGTCCAACCAAAGGTAAAAAAATGTGCAGGGGGGGAATTCTCAGCCGTGATGCTATCACGCGCTATGAGGTATTGAAGCGATGGGAAGATTGGTGTTTGCTGAAAATGCATCCCCTTACCGGTAGAACCCATCAAATCCGTCTTCATCTTCAATCCATAAACTGTTTCTTGGTGGGAGATAGTCTTTATGGAGGGAAAAGATGGTATGATTTCCCCTGTCGAATAGAGCGACCCATGCTGCATGCTCTGATATTAGGGTTCTTCCATCCCAGGAAGGAAAAATGGATGGAACTAAAAGCTCCCTTACCTTCAGATATGAAGGAAGCCATCGATTGTTTAGTTGATAGTTCATGCTTCATCGATAAAAACAATGAGCTATGATATTACAAATATTAGCAAAACAGGAGTAACTGAATCAATGAACAATGAACAACAAACAAATAATTTTAAGAATAAGCTTGCTATAGTTACAGGCGGAGGCCAGGGTATAGGCAAGGAAATTTGTCTAAAATTAGTAGAGAGGAAAGCAAAAGTAATTATATTTGATGTGAACGAAGAATCATTCAATGAAACGGTTGAAGAAATAGAAGCAATAGGGGGCGAAATCCTTGCTTTTAAGGTAGATGTAACTGAATACAAAGAAGTGAAAAAAGCAGTTAGCTACGTAATTGACAAATATAAAGGGATTGATATATTAGTCAACAATGCTGGTATTGCCCGGGATAGTCTGCTTTTAAGGATGAAAGAAGAAAATTGGCATAAGGTTATTGATGTCAATCTAACCGGGGTCTTTAACTGTCTCAAAGCAGTGATAATACATATGATGAAACAAAGGTATGGAAGAATAGTGAATATTTCTTCAGTAATTGGCCTGAGAGGAAATATTGGGCAGGCAAATTATTCTGCTGCTAAGGCCGGGATTATTGGCTTGACTAAATCAGCAGCTAGAGAGTTGGGACGATACGGGATTTCAGTGAATGCAGTAGCTCCAGGATTCATTGACACTGCTATGACCAAAGAACTTGATAAGGAAATTGTGGATAAAATTATTTCTCAGATACCTCTTTTGAGAATAGGAAAACCTGAAGAAGTAGCCAGTCTAGTTACTTATCTGGCTTCAGAGGAAGCGGGTTATATTACTGGTGAAGTAATTAGGATAGATGGGGGAATGGCTATGTAAATAGTTCATAGTTTGTAGTCAGAAAAAACAGTTCAGAGTTAGAAGAAAGTCAAGGAATCTTAGTCAATGAACCATGAACAATAAAAGGAGGTTTGAATGTTAAGCAGGGATGATATCGCCAGCAAAGTGAAGGAAATTACTAGTGAGCAATTGGGTGTGGATGAATCTCAAATTACACCGGAGGCCAACTTTGTGGATGATCTGGGTGCAGATTCACTGGACACAGTAGAATTGGTGATGGCTTTAGAGGAAGAATTTGACCTGGAAATATCGGATGAGGAAGCAGAAAAACTAACCACAGTGAATAGAGTGATAAGTTATGTTGTGGATCGTGTGGATAAAAAGTGATAAAATTAGTACAGTACAATCTAAGTCTATTCACATACTAAGAGCAAACAAGGGGATAAGAATGGGATGCAGAGTGGTGATAACCGGAATGGGTGTCGTCTCTCCTATTGGTATTGGAATAGATGCTTTTGAAGAAGCGCTCTTTGAGGGAAAGAACGGAGTGGCAAGAATAACTCTCTTTGATGCTTCATCTTATCGTTCTCAAATTGCAGGAGAAGTCCGAAACTTCATCCCCCGGGATTATCTTCCTCTTAAACAAATTGCACGAATGGATCGCTTCACTCAAATGGGAATGGTAGCTGCAGAAGAAGCAATAAAGCAGGCGGGAATATTGCCGAATGAAGAAGATTCAGGTGAAATAGGCATCTTGGTGGGTTCGGGAGTGGGAGGGCTCTACACTATTGGAAGGGAACAAACCGTTCTACTAGAAAAAGGTCCCCGAAGGGTGAGTCCCTTCCTGGTTCCTATGCTTATTACTGATATTACTTCAGCACAAATTGCTATCAAATATGGATTTTCTGGGCCAAACTTTTCTATTTCCACTGCCTGTGCTTCAGGAAATCACTCTATAGGCGAGGCTTTCAAAATTATCCAGAGAGGAGATGCTGAGGTGATGGTTGCCGGGGGAGCAGAAGCGGCTATTACTCCTCTGGGATTAGCTGGTTTCTGTTCTATGCGGGCATTGTCTACTCGAAACAGTGAACCGGCAAAAGCCTCTCGTCCTTTTGATAAGCAAAGAGATGGTTTTGTAATAGGAGAAGGGGCAGGTGTGGTAATTCTTGAAAAGTGGGAACGAGCCAGAAAAAGAAAAGTTCCTATCTGGGGAGAGATAATAGGCTTCGGTATGAGTGGAGATGCATATCATATAACTCAACCGGTCGGGGACGGAAGAGGCTTAAGAGAAGCCATGCGGAGAGCCTTACTGGACGCAAAAATTCCTATTGAAAAGGTTGACTATATAAATGCGCATGGAACTTCTACCCTCCTCAATGATAAAATAGAAACGAGTGCTATCAAGAACCTTTTTGGAAAAAATGCCTATCGAATACCTGTAAGTTCTACCAAATCTATGACTGGTCATCTCTTGGGGGCAACAGGTGGAGTGGAGGCGATTGCCTGCCTTCTGGCCCTGAAGAAAGCAATTATTCCTCCCACTATTAATTACGAAGAATCTGATCCTGACTGTGACCTGGACTATGTTCCCAACCAATCTCGAGAAGTCAATCTAGGAGTGGCTATGTCTAATTCAATGGGATTCGGGGGACATAACGCCGTTTTGCTGCTAAAGAAGATGTGAGATGGGAATTGGTCCGGCTGAAAGGAAAAGACTGGAGAGGCTAGAGAAAAAATTAGGAATAAAATTTGCGCATCTTGACCTTTTAAATCAGGCCTTAGTCCATACCTCTTATGCTAAATCAAATCAAAAAGAAATTATGTTTCATAATGAAAAATTGGAGTTCCTGGGGGACGCTGTTCTGAATTTAGTCACAGCAGAATATCTTTTTCGCCAATACCCATATCTAAATGAGGGAGAATTAACGAAGCTTCGTTCCAATATCGTTTCTCAGAAAAGTCTTTCGCAATATGCAGGCAAAATCAAACTAGGAAGATATGTCTTAGTGGGCAAGAACCAGGAGGCAATTCGAAGCCAGCCTGCTTTATTGGCTGATACGTATGAAGCTATAATAGGAGCCTTATATTTGGATAGAGGCCTGGATAATGTGCGTTCTTTTATTTCTGACCTATTTCTAAAGCAGAAGAAAGAAATTGAGCAAATGAACGATTTTAAGTCCTGGCTGCAGGAATATGCCCAATCTCTTTACGATACCCTACCTGAATACGAGATAATTAAGGAAGTTGGCCCCAACCACAAGAAGAAATTTAAGGTCAGAGTTATGCTTAAGGGTAAAATTTTGGGAGAAGGGTGGGGTTTAAGTAAGAAAAAAGCAGAGATGATGGCGGCTCGATCTATCTGGCAAACTACAACGAAAGACTCCTAATCAATTTTGGTTAATCAGTTAAATGGTTAAATTAAGCCATGAGCTATGTTTTGGATTTTGTTTTTTTGA
>SDBT01006961.1_pt1 | contig 18683 bp, 15 predicted proteins | sample 2277101 | NCBI WGS metagenome assembly SDBT01 (sample SAMN10404973, study PRJNA504765) | marine sediment metagenome | isolation source: marine sediment core GS10_PC15, 103 cmbsf | place: Arctic Ocean: Southern Knipovich Ridge | collected 2010
TTCTCACCCGAAGCGCGTAAGCGCTGAGAAACACAATCTTGAGCTGACCGCTGAGTGCTGATTGCTGACCGCTTGGCGCTTTAGCGACAACAAATTGTCGTTCAGGCGCCGTAAAGCGCCTAATCGTGTCCCCGGGATCACTCTTCCTTTACCACCTCCGTGGGCGGCGCGGTGGGAGGTGGTAAAGGGATTGGCACAGGAGCTCCTGTTTTCATCAGTAGAACACGACCGCTCCGTAACGCCAAGGCGACGTAAGGTGGTTCGAAGCTGGGTGGGGAACGAATTTCTGAGCCAACCGGGTGAGGCGGCTGGCGCCGCTGGCCTTGAGCCGAAGGGTCGAGCTCCAGCAGAAAACCGTCGCGAATGGGCACAACAATGCGCGCGTTCACCCGGACCGGCCCGGACGCCGGCCTACCGTTGAAGTTCGCCCTCCAGAGCAAATGGCCGTTAGAGCGCCGATAACAATACAGAGTGTTGCCGTAGGTCACCACGAACACTCGATCTCTATCAACCAGAGGCCTGCCGACAATCGAGACTCCGGTCTCCCATTTGAAGCGCTTATTGCCTTTGTCAGCATTCAAGCAGTAAAAAACGCCGGCAGAGTCACCGACGTAGATTCTCTCGGCTTCGGGATCGAAGGATGCTGGAGCTTCAAAAGTCCCTTGGCCGAGAAACCTCCACCTGACCTCCCCGCTCGGAAGCTCGATGGCCGTCAAAGTACCTCCGGCACCGGAAACCACCAGCAGCTCGCCGCCCAGGGCCAGTGCTTGAACCGGCTCTCTCGTGTCCGCCCGCCAAATCTCGAGACCGGTGACATAATCGAAGGCGATAACGAGGCCACTCGAGCTGGCCAAGAAAGCAACATCGCCTTCGATCACGGGCCGGATGTCAATGGGCGCCGGCGCTTTTTTCTCGTCCAGAATTTCTCCCGTTTCCGGCTCTACCATGAGAAGGGCCCCTTCACCAAGGGCAAACAAGAGCCCCTTGGGCGTCACGACAGGAGGGTGTAGATCTTTTCCGGGAAGCCCCAGCTTCCAGAGAAACTCCCCGGACTCGACCGCATAGGCTTCCGCCACCCCTCCTTCGCCGACGATTACCAGAATTCCCTCATGAAAAACGACCGGAAGTTTCGGATAATCCGCCGGTTCGATGTCGGCAACCACCTGTAACGGGAGCAGGCCGGGGGACCGCGGCGCTGCGGGCACAGGAGCAGGAACAACCTCCTGTTCCTCAGACGGTGGGGCGTTCACCGTCGACGGTGACGGGTCCTGAGGCTGGGCCTGCCCTGCGAGATGCTCCTGACAGGTAGCCCATAAAATGAAGGCCCCGGCCAGGAGGCACAAAGCGCGAACCATCACGGTGACAAATCATAGGCTTGTACTCCCAGATGTCAAACCGGAGGACCACGATGCCGCAACGCCACAACATGTTGTTGGCCGACGGTCCATATCAACTAAGTCTTGTGATCGGGCGCCGGCTTGCCTATAATGCCTTTCCTCCCCTGGAGAACTCATGGCGGGACAAAGACACGAGACGATTCTCATTTTGGACTTCGGCTCGCAGTACACTCAGCTCATCGCCCGGAGGCTGCGGGAGCTCGCTGTTTATTGCGAGATCTTGCCTTTCTCCACACCGACAGCGGAGATTCGCCGCCGGGAGCCACAGGGGCTGATTCTATCTGGAGGTCCCCAAAGCGTTTATCAGTCGGACGCGCCGCACTGTGAGCCCGACCTTTTCGACCTCGGAGCGCCGGTGCTGGGTGTCTGTTACGGAATGCAGCTCATGGGCAAGATTCTGGGCGGTGAAGTCAGCCCGGCCGAGCAGCGTGAGTACGGTCACGTGCTGCTTCATGCCAACGGAGATGGCCGGCTGTTTTCCGGAGTGCCGTCGCCGCTCCGCGTTTGGGCCAGTCACGGCGATCGGATCGATAGCCCCCCGCCCGGCTTTCGTGTCACCGCGCGAACCGATGCGGCCCCGGTCGCTGCTTTCGAAGCTCCCGAACGGGCACTCTACGGGGTTCAGTTTCACCCTGAAGTGGCACACACCGAGCATGGCACCGACATTTTGAAGAATTTTGCTTTCGATGTTTGTAATCTGCGAGGCGATTGGAGCATGCGCTCCTTTGCCGAGGAGTCGGTGGCTGGAATTCGCGAGCGGGTCGGGTCGCAGTCGGTTGTCTGTGCCCTTTCAGGAGGAGTGGATTCCGCGGTAGCCGCTTTGCTGGTGCATCGGGCGGTGGGAGACAGGTTGACCTGCATCTTTGTGGACAACGGCCTGTTGCGGAAAAACGAGGGCGAACAGGTCATGGACCGCTTCTCTCGCAAGCTCGATCTCAAAGTGATCTCGGTGGATGCCTCACAGCGGTTCCTTAAACGGCTGGTGCAAGTGGCCGATCCGGAAAAGAAGCGCAAAATCATCGGCAGAGAGTTCATAGCGGTGTTCGACATAGAAGCCAGCAAGCTCGAAGGCGTCCGCTACCTCGCCCAGGGTACGCTTTACCCGGACGTGATCGAGAGTGTTTCGGTGAAGGGTCCATCGGCGGTCATCAAGAGTCATCACAACGTGGGCGGGCTACCGCGGCGGCTCAAGCTCGAGCTCATCGAACCCCTTCGGGAGCTCTTCAAAGACGAAGTACGCAAGCTCGGCGCCGAGCTAGGGCTGGACGAGGAGTTCCTCCAGCGCCAGCCGTTTCCCGGGCCGGGTCTCGCGGTGCGGATCTTGGGTGGGGTGACCGCCGACCGGCTGGCCTTGCTTCGAGAGGCCGATGACATCTTGCAGTACGAGATCAAACAAGCCGGTTACTACCGCAAGCTGTGGCAATCTTTTGCGGTACTTCTCCCGGTCAGGAGTGTGGGTGTCATGGGCGATGCTCGCACCTATGAGAACGTGGTGGCCATTCGCGCCGTGGAGAGCGTGGATGGCATGACCGCCGATTGGGCCAAACTGCCTCCGGAGATCCTGGGACAAGTGGCGAATCGCATCATTGGAGAAGTTCGCGGAGTCAACCGGGTAGTTTACGACATCTCGTCGAAACCCCCGGCTACGATAGAGTGGGAGTGAGCAAATTGAGACCTTTCATCCACCTTCACAACCACAGTGACTTTTCACTCCTCGATGGCGCGAGCCAGCTCCACGAAATCGTCGATTTAGCCGCTCGGTATGAGATGCCGGCGGTGGCATTGACCGACCACGGCAACATGTTCGGTGCCATCGCTTTCTATCACGAAGCGCTTCAAAAAGGAGTCAAGCCCATCCTGGGATGTGAGATCTACGTGGCACCGGGCAGCCGCTTCGACCGGTCTCCAGGCGGTGGCATCTCGGAGACCAACAACCACCTGGTGCTCCTGGCGGAGAACAACGAGGGATACAAAAACCTGATAAAGCTCGTCACCGCCGGCTATCTAGAGGGTTTCTACTACAAACCACGGATCGACAAGGAGCTGTTGGCGGAACACGCCCGGGGACTCATCGGCCTCTCGGCTTGTCTCAAAGGCGAGGTGCCCGCTGCCGCCTTGCGCGGCAATGAAAGTGCCGCCCTCAAAGCGGCGGCAACCTATCGCGACATACTGGGTGAAGGGAACTTCTTTCTGGAGATTCAAGATCACGGGCTGGGATCGGAGAACGAGAAGATCGTCAATACACATCTCTTCGAACTGGCGCGGAAGGAAAGCATGCAAGTGGTGGCCACCAACGACTGCCACTACATCAGCCGCGAGGACGCCGTCGCCCACGACATCCTCCTTTGTATAGGAACCGGCAAGAAGTCGGCCGACTCGGAGCGCATGCGTTACCCCGGAGACCAGTTCTATTTCAAGTCCTCCGAGGAAATGGCCGAGATCTTCAAAGGCTATGAGGACGCCTACAACAACACCCTGACCATCGCCGAGCGGGTTCACCTGGATCTCAAACGGGAAGGCTTCCATTTACCCGAGTTCGCGGTTCCGGAGGGGACGACCATCGACGAGCACTTTGCAAAGATGGCCTGGGAAGGTTTCGGTGAACGGGTCAAAAGGATCGGAGAGCGAATCGACGCCGGCAAGCTGCGCCACTCCATCGGAGATTACGAGAGTCGTTTGAAACGAGAGATCGAGCTCATTCAAAAGATGGGCTTTGCCGGCTACTTTCTCATCGTTTGGGATTTCATTCGTTTTGCCCGAGAACAAGGCATTCCCGTCGGCCCGGGACGAGGCTCGGCGGCGGGAAGCCTGGTTGCCTACAGCCTGCGCATTACCGATGTCGATCCGCTCGAGAACGATCTCATTTTCGAGCGGTTCTTGAACCCCGAACGTATCAGCATGCCGGATATCGACATCGATTTCTGCGAAGCCAGGCGAGGAGAGGTTATCGACTACGTCACCGAGAAATACGGGCGCGACAGCGTTGCTCAGATCATCACCTTCGGGACGATGAAGGCTCGAGCCGTATTACGCGATGTTGGACGGGTGCTCGATATTCCTTACGCCGACGTCGATCGCATCGCCAAAATGATTCCCTCTGGCCCCGATGCAACCTTGGACAAGGCACTCGAGGAAGTCCCGCAGCTCAAAGAGGCAGTGGATGCCGATCCGCGGGTGGGAAAGCTCACCGAGATCGCCAAGCGGCTGGAAGGTGTCAGCCGCCATGCCTCGACCCACGCCGCCGGAGTGGTGATCGCACCGAAACCGCTGACCGAGTTTCTCCCGCTCTACCGGGGGAGCCGAGGTGAAATCACGACTCAGTATGCCATGAAGGACGTCGAGGACATCGGCCTTCTCAAGATGGACTTCCTCGGCCTGCGCACGCTGACCCTCATCGACAACTGCATCAAGCTCATCCGCGCACAACTGGGGGAGGAAATCGACCTGGAACGCTTGCCCCTCGACGACCCAAAAACCTACCAGCTTTTCTCTGAAGGTCAGACCTTCGGTATATTCCAGTTCGAGAGCGACGGGATGCGCGACAACCTCTGTCGCTTCAAGCCTGAGAAACTCACCGACCTGACCGCTCTCAACGCCTTGTACCGACCGGGGCCGATTCGAAGCGGGATGATCGATGACTTTATCAAGCGCAAGCACGGGAAAGTTCCAGTTAAATATGTGGTTCCTCAGCTCGAGGAAATTTTAGAAGACACTCTGGGCGTCATCGTCTATCAAGAACAGGTGATGAAAATCGCCTCCGAGCTGGCGGGTTTCTCACTGGGCGAAGCAGACATCCTTCGCAAGGCTATGGGGAAGAAAAAGATCGATGTCATGGAGGTGCAGCGAGACAAATTCATGGCAGGAGCAAAACGCAACAATGTCCCGGAGAAGAAGGCGAAAAAGATATTCGATCTCATGGAACACTTCGCCGGCTACGGGTTCAATCGCTCTCATTCAGCCGCCTATGCCCTGTTGGCGTACCAGACCGCATACCTCAAGGCGAACTACCCGGTGTTCTTCATGGCGGCGCTATTGACCTCGGAAAAAACCAACACCGACAAAGTGGTGCAATACATGGGTGCCTGTCAGGAGATGGGAATCGAGGTGCTTCCTCCGGACATCAACGAAAGCCGCCTCGACTTTGCGGTGGTAGAGGACAAGATCCGGTTCGGCCTGGCTGCGATCAAAAACGTGGGGGAGGCCGCCATCCATTCCATCCTCGCCGCCAGAGACAAGCGCGGCCCGTTCGGTTCGCTGTTCGATCTCTGCGATGAGGTCGATTCGCGTCTGGTCAACAAGCGTGTTTTCGAGGCGCTCGTCAAGTCGGGTTGTTTCGACTCCTTCGGAGCTCGGCGTTGTCAGCTCTATGCCGTGATCGATCGAGCTCTCGACTACGGACAAAGGGTGCAAAGAGAAAAAGAAAGCGGTCAGGTGAGTCTCTTTGGCGACGGCGGAACCATGTCGCGACCGCCGGGATTGGAAAAACTACCGGACCTGCCCGATTGGAACGATTCCGAACGACTGAGCTATGAGAAGGCAACCTTGGGGTTCTTTTTGACCGGGCATCCCCTCAATCGTTTCGAGAATGAGCTGACCCGTTTCGCTAGCTGCACTTCGACCCGACTGGAGGAGCTGATTGGAGCCCCGGAAGTAGCGATCGGAGGACTCATCACCCAGATGAAAACGCTCCGGACTCGAAAGGGAGATGCGATGGCGATTCTCCGGCTCGAGGATCAGGAGGGAGCGGTGGAAGTGGTTGTTTTTCCTGACGCCTACAAGAAATTCTACGGAATCTTGAGCCACGAAGCTCCCGTCTTGATCAAGGGAAAACCGCAAATGGGGGACAATCTAGCCAAGATCTTGGCGAGCGATATTGTTCCTCTGGATGAGATTAATCAAAGAGAAGCTTCTGCGATGGTGCTTCGTATCGAGATCGACTCTTTTCTGGAAGATACTTTGCCTCACCTGAGGGAGGTTCTGGAAAATCATCGAGGCGATTGCTCGTTCAGTTTCGAGCTCTACCGGGCCCGTGACTTCGAAGTCACCGTCAACCCGCACCCGTTACTCCGAGTGAAGCCGAGCCCGGACCTGGTCGCGGACCTCGAGGCCATGTGCGGCGCCGGATCGGTCCAGCTTTCCCACAATGCAGATCCCCGGGCTTAATCCCTCTCCATATCCCCTCCGCCTCTCCCCTATCTCCTTTTCTATTGAGAGGTCTTTCCTCAACCTCCTTGTCTCTGCTAGACTCAGGGGCTATGACAGTTGAAACGTTGGAATTCGAGGCACCGCTTATTGCTTTGTCAAAGGAGATCGAGTCGCTTGCCGGTTATCCGGACGAGGCGGGTAAGGGGAGTGAAATCAAGCGCCTGGAGGAGAAACTCGACAAGATGCGTCGAGAGGTTTACTCCCGCCTCAGTCCCTGGCAAAAAGTCGCCGTCGCCCGGCACCCTCAGCGCCCGTATATTTTGGATCTGGTGGGCATGATCTTCGACGACTTTATCGAGATTCATGGAGATCGACGCTATGCGGACGATCCGGCCATGGTGACCGGGATGGGGTGGTTCGATGGCCGGCCGATCATGATCGTTGGCCATCAAAAGGGGCGCGATACCAAACAAAAGATCTATCGTAACTTCGGAATGCCCAGGCCGGAAGGCTACCGGAAGGCTCTCCGAGTCATGCGAATGGCGGAAAAGTTCGCCAGACCGATATTTGCTTTCATCGATACGCCCGGCGCTTATCCCGGGATGGATGCCGAGGATAGAGGACAAGCAGAAGCCATTGCCTATAACATCCGGGAGATCGCCAAACTGAAAACACCCATCGTGGTGTCGGTAACCGGTGAGGGAGGTAGTGGAGGAGCACTGGCCATAGCGATCGGCGACGAGATTCTGATGATGGAGCACGCGATTTATTCGGTGATTTCTCCCGAGGGCTGCGCCGCCATTTTATGGAAAAATGCGGGCGAGGCCGAAGCTGCAGCGACCCAGCTCAATCTCACTGCGAATAGCCTCAAGAAACTGCAGTTGGTGGACCATTTGGTTCCCGAGCCTCCAGGCGCTGCGCACTCCAATCACAAGGAAGCGGCTCGGCTCCTGAAGCAATATCTCGGCGAGAGTCTAGCTCGGGTAGAAAGCATGACCCCTGAAGAGCGGCTAGAGGCGCGATATCGAAAATTCCGCAAAATGGGTGATATCGGCCTCGAATCCTAAGCAGTTCCATGACTTACAACCAGATTCGATGGATTAAACGTATTCTGGCCTTCGCGACAGTGTCGTTCGGTAGTCTGGTTTCCTATCAGCTTTTCGTTTCGATGAACCGGGAATCCCTGTCCCTCGATACTCCGCTTCCCGCCGAGTCTGAAGACATGCTGGCTCGCCAGGTGGAGCTTACCCGTCTCGACTCCGAAGGCGAAAAGGAGTTCGTGTTGCGGGCGGCGGAAAAAGTCGGCGGAAGTGAGGATGTCCAGGTTTTCAAAGACGTGGAGATCGAGTTTGCGGCCGATCAGGGTCAACTCCCGCTTCTCATTACCGCCGATCTCTGCCGCTACGACGCCGAAAACTCCGTCGCTCACCTGGAAGGCAACGTTGTTATCCAAGACGATGAATCGCTGCGCATCGAGACTTCCGTTTTGGATTGGCACCGCCGCCGCAAGAGAGTTTGGACGGAAGAAACGGTGCGGTTCTGGCGAGAAGGCTTGGAGGGAACCTCTGGAGGCCTGGAATATCAAGTACAGGCGGGCTCCTATAAGCTCAACAAGGGCGTCACTGTCCGGTTCGGCGAGCAAGGCGAGCTACCCACCGAGGTGGTGAGTCAAACCGCTTTGTTCCAACGTCGCAAATCCTTTGTCCGATTCATGGACGACGTCGTTGTCAACCAGGGCGATCATTGGCTTTACTGCAATGATCTGCAGGTTTTTCTCACCGAGGATAGCAATCAAGTGGAGCATTTGAAGGCCTTTGATAGGGTCGAGCTCCTCTTGGAAACCGGCCCGGTGAAACCGGAAGCACTGGATGATGCTCCTTCTTCGGCTCGGGCTTCCGAGCCGGCTGCTGGTAAGACAAGTGGCAAGCGGCTGGTTCGAGAACCAGGAACAAAGCGCCTCTTTACCGACAACCTGGAAGTTGTCTTCCGAGAAGGCGGCAAGAACTTGGAGAGGATGAGGGCTTTGAAAGGCTGCAAGCTGATCCTGGAGTCTCCTCCTCGAGCAGATGGGAAGCCAGGCCGGCTCAGAGAGCTCGGAGGGAACATTTTGACATTCGATTTCGATGAGCAAGGGCGCTTGGCCGAGCTCCATGCAAGAGGAAGAAACGTCACCCTGACGCTGAAACCGGCGGAAGGTATGGAGGAGGAGGAGAAACGGGTTATCACCCGCCGGCTCGAGGCTATTTTCGATCCGGAGACCGGCGACCTCACCGAAGCTCGATGCTCAAACGGAGTGGAATTCTACCAAGGGGATCTGCGCGCCGAAGCTGAAGAGGGTGTTTACCTCGCGGAAGCCGAGCTGATGACTTTGACCGAGTCTCCGCGGCTGTGGGATTCGGAGACAGAGCTCGAGGCGGAGACGATTCGCATCGAAGTGCTGAGCGGAGACTTGGAAGCTGAGGGCAGGGTGCGTACCACGCTGAAACAGGATTCCTCCAGCGCGTCCCCCACGTTGTTTCCGGGCTCGGAGAACGAACCGGTATATTTTGTAGGCGATCATCTCCACTATTTTAAAGAGACGGACATCGCCACTTACACCGGCGCGGCCCGCTGCTTTCAAAAGGACAATCGTATCGAGGCAAATCGTATCGATCTACAGCAGGGAAAAGGGCAGCTGGAAGCCACCGGATCGGTCCGGACCTTGTTCTTTCAACCGCGAGAGGACGGTGAAGGCACTCAGCAGACGATTACTCGCGCCGGGGAGTTCGTCTACCGGTCCGAGGGTGAAGTCATGAAATATCTTCAAGATGTGGTGATGCAAAGCGACGAAATCACGCTGAAGGGCTCGCAGATCGACGTGATACTCCAGTCGAGCTCAGGCTCGATTGAAGAGATTCGGGCAGAGGGAGCCGTCGAGATTCAGACGGCCGAAGGGCAAGCTCAAGGAGACCATGCAATATACTTGCCGAAAAGTGGGGAAGTGCATGTGACAGGCAACAAAGCGCGCATGATGGATGGCGATAAACTCACTGAAGGCAAGGAGTTGACTTTCTTCTTGTCCGGTGATATTATTTTTATCGACGGCCGAGAATTAAGCCGGACTAAGACCATTTATACTTCGAAACCGCGCCTTTTCTGATGCAAGTCTTGAGGGCACGGTCGCTCGTGAAGTCGTTCCGCGGGAAAAAAGTGGTCGACGACGTCGAGCTCGAAGTATATGAGGGAGAGGTCGTTGGGCTTTTGGGACCGAACGGTGCGGGCAAAACCACGACCTTCCATATGGTGGTGGGACTGACCCGTCCGGAGTCGGGGAGCGTTTTCCTCAACGATCAGGAGATCACAGATCTCCCCATGTATCTTCGGGCTAGAAGCGGGATCAACTATCTGCCGCAAGAGCCGTCTATTTTTCGCAAACTCACCGTTGAGGAGAATGTCCTGGCGATTCTGGAAACGCTGAAGCTTAGACCGGGTGAAAAGCAACAGAGACTTGCCACATTGCTCGATGAGCTTGGCTTAACCAACTTGGCCAAGTCTCGAGCTTATACGCTCTCCGGTGGGGAAAGACGTCGAGCCGAGATAACCCGTGCGCTGGTCACGTCACCCTCCTTTATGCTTCTGGATGAACCCTTTGCGGGGATAGATCCCATCGCGGTCGGCGACATCCAGAAGATCATCCACCACCTCAAGGATCGGGAAATCGGCATACTGGTCACCGATCACAATGTCAGGGAAACGCTGAAGATTACCGACCGAGCCTATATAATGAAAGAGGGGCGTATTTTTCGTTCCGGCTCGCCGGCGGAGCTGGCCGAGGACGACGAGGTTCGCCGGGTCTATCTGGGTGAGGATTTTCGGCTAGACTAGAAGGGAATAAGAGGGCGAGAACATGGCCATGCAACAAAAGCTAGCACTTCAGGTCAAGCTCTCGCAGAAACTCATCCTGACACCCTCACTTCAGCAGGCGATCAAGCTCCTGCCGATGGCGACTCTCGAACTGGCTGATATGCTCAACCAGGAAATAATCGAGAACCCGCTGCTGGAAGAAGAAATCGATCCTCCGAGCACCGAGGAAGCCCCTGCCGCGGAAAGCGAAGAAAAGACCGCCGGGGCGGAGGAAAAAGCAGAAGAGAAACCGGCTGAGGATTCCTTCTCGGAAATCGATGAGGAATCCTTTTTCAGCGATTACCTGGACGAGGGATATCGCCCGCGTATGAGCTACGAAGTGCCGGAGCTCCCGCCCATAGAGAATACTCTGGCGACCACGTCATCACTGGCCGATCATCTCGATTGGCAGCTCCGGCTTTCCACAAACGACGATCTGACGTTGGAGTTGGGAGACGCCATTATCGGAAACATCGATGACGATGGATATCTCCAGGCGTCGGTGGAAGAGATCTGTGCGATGGGCGACTACGTCTGTGGTGATGTAGAAAAAGCCCTCAAACTGGTGCAGAGCTTCGATCCGATAGGAGTCGGGGCACGTGATTTGAGAGAGTGCCTGCTGCTCCAGATTCGTCACCTGGAGCTCAATGGGTCTCCTGTCGAAACGATGGTCTCGGAGCATCTGAATTTGCTCCAGAGCCACCGATTCAACGATATAGCCAAAGCCTTGAGTTTGACTCAAGAAGAGATCGTGCAACACTGCGACATCATCCGCCACCTGGATCCTCAGCCCGGCTCTAAATACACTCCCAAGAAGAGCCAATATGTCACTCCCGATGTTTATGTGGTCAAGGTGGGCGACAAGTACGAGGTGGTATTGAACGAAGACCGACTCCCCCAACTGCGTATCAGCTCCCTTTACCGACGCATGCTGGAAAACAAGTCAGAGGACAACGCGGAGACTCGCAACTATGTCAAGGAGAAGCTTCGTAGTGCGCTTTGGTTGATAAAGTCTGTGGATCAGCGGCAGAAAACGATCTACAAGGTTGCTGAGAGTATCGTCCGGCAGCAGCGGGAGTTCCTGGACAACGGCGTCGAGTACCTCAAGCCGCTGGTGCTTCGCGATGTGGCGATAGACATCGGCATGCATGAGTCGACCGTTTCACGGGTGGTCAGCAATAAATATATGCATACGCCGCAGGGCGTGAGCGAGATGAAGTACTATTTTCACAGCGGTATAGCGAGTACTTATGGCGAAAGTGTTTCGTCGGTAACGATTAAGCAGAAGATCAGAAAGATTGTTGAGGATGAAAATCCAAAAAAACCGCTATCCGATTCCAAGATCGTGATGATACTGGAACGTGAAGGACTGGTGCTTGCGCGCCGCACCATTGCGAAATACCGCGAAGAGCTGCGCATTCCCCCGTCCAACCAAAGGAAGAATCTTTACAGTAGCCCCTTTGCTTCTTAACGGTCCGTTGACAGGAGCGATGGGAAACCATCCGGAGCACCGCGGCGGCATTTTGACGCGCCTTTTATGGAGCGGGCCGCTGACAACCTCGCTGACTAGGCCGCAATCACGCCGGCGAACGAAACCGAATTCAACCGCGAAAGGCGGAGCAGATCATGGAGAAGGTGACAGGACGACTCGACTGCCATCAACTTTCAAGCTCGGAACGGAGGAGTGAATGAATATTAATATTACTGGGCGTCAGATGGAAGTCACTGCGCCCATAAAATCCTACGCTGAAACAAAACTCAAGAAACTCAACCGTTTCCTGACCGGTATCACCGACATTCAATTGGTACTCTCGATCGAAAAGTATCGACAAATCGCTGAAATCAACGTTCACAGTCGCGGTAACACCCACCTGACGGCGGTAGAAGAATCGAACGACCTCTATGTCTCCATCAACGAGGCGATCGACAAGATTCAAGCTCAGGCAAAAAAGCAGCAAGAAAAACGTATTGGAAAGAAGAGGAGGGGCAAACGCAAGGAATCTTCGGGGACGTTCAACGTGCTCGCTCGTGAAGAGGGGGCGCTGCAGGAACAAGGCCCCCGAGTGCTTGAAAGCTCTCGCTTCGTCATCAAGCCCTTATCGGTGGAAGAAGCTGTCGTGCAGATCGAGGATGAAGGTGCGGAATTCTTGGTTTTCCGCAATGCGGACATCGACCGGGTCAATGTCATTTACAAACGGCCGGACGGCAACTACGGACTCATCGATCCGGAGAGCTATTAGTATCCGATTCTAGAAAAAGGCACAGATACCGGAGTGAGCAAAAACCGCACGAGTGGCGAACCCGAAAGTGAGATTCCGACTCTGCGTGTGCGGGACCTTCTGTCCCCGCAAGCCGCTTCGCTCGCGCTCGAATTGCTCACCGGCAGAAGGGGACTCGACCGCCCAATTGAAAGCCCTCGGGTGGAACGACCGCGGCGCATCCTTGCCGGAGGCAAAGGCGCCCCTTCGCCCGGCTCCGTTCAGTTGATTGGTCCGCCCGAGCTTGCGGCGCTCAGACAACACTCTGCGCCCGAGCGGAAGCAAAACCTCAAAGATTTTTTCAACTTCCCGGTGGCGGCAATTGTGGTGGCCCAAGCGACCACCGTTCCGCCGGATCTGCGTTTCATGGCAAGGAGCTCGCGGCTTGCCTTGCTAACTACGTCTCATCGTGCCTCGGTGGCGCTCAAACGAATAGAAGACTACATAGACAAGATGTGGGTTCGGCGTCAGGTGGTTCACGGTGTGCTGGTGGACATCTACGGATTGGGAACGCTGATCCTGGGCGAAAGCGGAATTGGTAAAAGCGAGTCGGCTCTCGAGCTCATCGAGCGCGGTCACCGTCTCGTTTCCGACGACATCGTAGAAATTTATCTCAGATCTACCGACCAATCGCCCAACTCAAAAGGCAGCCCTCTCACCGGTCGTAGTCCCGATGTGATCCGCTACTACATGGAGCTTCGCGGCCTGGGAGTCATCGACGTCAAAGATCTCTTTGGTGCCAATTCAATTCGCGTCCAAAAATCCGTCGACTTGGTGATCCAACTCGAGAGATGGGAGAAAGCCACTCGGATAGAGCGGCTTGGATTAGAGGAAGAAAACTACCTTTTGCTCGGAGAGAAGCTTCCATTGGTTCGAATGCCGGTGGGACCGGGTCGCAATCTGGCCATGTTGATTGAAGTCGCGGCGCGCAATCACCTCTTGAAGCAATCTGGGCGTCATCCGGCGCGCCGGTTGGTGACCAAAATCGCGAAAGAGGCCCATCGTCAGGGAGCCGCTCTCCAGCGAAAGAAGTAGCGCGAAACCAGTAGGCCGGTCATGAAGCGAAGAAGCAAAAAAATCGAAAAACCTCCCGGGAGAAGTGGCCCCGCCGCTAGCAAGAAGACCAGCAAGGCCGCGTCCGCCGTCGAAAAGACCTCTAGCTCGGCGCAATTCGTTTTCATCACTGGCCTTTCGGGCTCGGGGAAAACCCTGGCCATGAAAGCTTTGGAAGATACGGGCTTTTTCTGCGTGGACAATTTGCCCCCGGAGCTCATTGACGCTTTCGCCGAGTTCACCGCCAAAGGTGGAGACAACGCCAATCGGGTCGCCATCGTTGCCGACATGCGGGAGCGGGGTTTTTTGAAGAACTTCCCTCGGGTCTTCCGCCGCCTGCGCCAAAGGGGTTTCCAAACCACGCTGGTCTTTCTCGAGGCACGGAACGAGGTCTTGGTACGTCGATATAGCGAGAGCCGGCGTCCCCATCCCTTGGCATCCGACAAGGGCGGCGCCATTCTCGAGGCGGTCCGCACCGAGCGGCGAAAACTCTCTGCCATTCGCCGTTTTGCAGATGTGATCCTGGACACTTCCGAGATGACGGCGCATCAGCTCCGGCGATACTTGCTGGAGCATTTCACCGATCCGCGCGATCGAAAAGTGCCGGCCCTCAACGTGATCTCCTTCGGTTACAAGTACGGGGTTCCCCTCGACGCCGACTTGGTGTTTGACGTTCGTTTCCTCATCAATCCATACTTCGAGAGCAAATTAAGGAGCAAAGACGGCAACGACCCGGCGGTCGAAAAATTCATACTGTCTGATCATGAAACGGGGGAGTTTTTGACTCGATTGAAGTCTTTTGTCGACTATTTGATCCCGAAGTATGCTTTGGAAGGCAAGAGCTATTTGACTATTGCCATCGGCTGCACCGGTGGACGCCACCGCTCGGTTATGGTTGCCAACGCCCTGGCACATCACATCGCGGACGCAGGCCGATCGGCCAAAGTGACACATCGGGATGTGGAGAACGAGTAAGTGATCGGCATCGTTGTGGTAACCCACGGACAGTTGGCTCGAGAGCTGGTCAGTTCAGCAGAAATGATCGTGGGCGAGATCCCAAATGTAACCGCTGTGTCGATCGGCTGGCACGACAGTCCGGAAGACGCCCAGGAAGAGATCCGGGAGGCGATCGCACGGGTGGAGGAAGGAAACGGCACCGTTTTGCTCACTGATATGTTTGGCGGCACTCCTTCCAACTTGAGCCTGTCGTTTCTGGAAACAGATCGAGTGGAAGTGGTCACCGGTGTCAACCTGCCGATGCTCATCAAGCTGGTGAGCCTGCGCGAGGTCCAAAACACCACCTTGTTGGAGGTGGCTCGCCAAACTTGTAGTCAAGGTAAGGCGAGCATTTATCAAGCCAGCGACTTGGTCTCGACCAAAGTGAAGAAGGAGGACTCGGGAGCGGCCGTATGACGGAGAGGCGCGTCGAAGTTGTCAACCTACTAGGACTTCATGCGCGCGCCGCGGCCCGCTTCGTAGACACCGCCTCTCGCTTCGACTCCAAAATCGCCGTAACCAAAGACGGAACCACCATCGACGGAAAGAGCATTTTGGGCATCCTGTTCCTGGCGGCGACGGCCGGCAGCGAGATTATCATCGGTGCTTCCGGCAAAGACGAGGAGGAAGCAGTCGAAGCTCTTGCTCGTCTGGTGGCGAAGGGATTCGGCGAGAAGACTTTGCCATGAGGATTCACACATGACCGCAACATCATCCACCTCAGGGCAATCGGAAAAGGTTGATCAACCGCTGCCCGTCATCCTCCAGGGAACCGGCGTCTCGCCCGGGATCGTTGTTGCTCGCGCGCTGGTCTTTCAGCACCAAGAAATCCCCATATTTCGAATCCCTCTAGCAAAGCAGGACGTCGAAGCGGAATGCGCCCGCCTCGAAGCGGCCCAAAGGCTATCTTCCCGTCAACTGCAGGACATGAAAGCCCGGACCGTCGATGCCCTGGGTAAGGAGCACGCCTACATTTTTGATGCGCAAATTCTGATGCTCGCTGATCCCATGCTCATCGAACGGGTTTTGTCCATCATCCGCACACAAAGGGTGAATACGGAGTGGGCGCTAAAGGTCACGCTGGGCGAACTGGCAAAGATCTTCGATGGCCTGAAGGACGATTACCTTCGTGAACGTCAGGGCGACATCTACGACGTGGCGGGACGTCTTCTTAGAAACATGGCCGGCGGCCAACAGCGCTCTCTCGGCAAGTTGGAGCGCGATTACGTTTTAGTCTCGGAGAACGTGCACCCTTCAGATGCCGGACAACTGGACTGGGATCACACCGCCGGGCTGGCCATGGAGGGGGGCAGCCCAACGTATCACACGGCGATCATCGCTCGTTCTGCGGGTATCCCTTGCGTGGTTGGAGTTCGGCGACTCACCAGCCACGTCGATCCCGGAGCCACCCTGATATTAGATGGCAGCGAAGGGCTGGTGGTAGTCAACCCCGATCGTGCCACCCTTCGGGAGTTCCGTGCCAAGCGTCGCAAACGACAAACATTGGCCCGCAGCCTGGTGCAGCTGCGCAAGCTCCCCGCCGAAACGGTGGACGGCTACCGAATCACGTTACAGGCCAACATCGATTTTCCCGAAGAATGCGCCGCCGCCTCCAAGGCCGGTGCCGAAGGGATTGGGCTCTTCCGCTCGGAGTGGTTCCTGGCTCGAGCCGGCGGTGAGCTCCCCAGCGAAGAGGAGCAGTATCGAGTCTACCGGGAGACTGCCGAGCAAATGCGGCCCTATTCGGTCACCGTTCGCACTTTCGACTTGAGCTTGGGGCAGTTCGAGACGGGCGCCGAAGTTGAGTCCGAAGCCAACCCAGCGTTGGGTCTTCGAGCAACACGGCTGTTTTTGCGTCATCACAGGGATTTGTTCCGAGCACAGCTGCGTGCACTGCTTCGAGCTCAGTGCCTGGGGAACCTCAAAATGATGTTCCCGATGATCAGCGGGGTCGAGGAGCTAAGAGAAGCTCGGGCGGTGCTAGAGGAAGCCAAGGAGGAGCTTCGTGCGACCGGCCAGGAGTTCAACCCTGACCTGCCCTGCGGCGTGACACTAGAGGTTCCCTCTGCCGCAGTCACCGCAGACCTCTTGGCCAAAGAAGCGGACTTCTTGAGCATCGGCAGCAACGATCTCATTCAATACTGCCTGGCGGTGGACCGGGGGAACGAGAATGTATCGTACCTCTATGAGCCTCTGCACCCGGCGATTGTACGCACGATCCGGTACGTCATCGACTCGGCTCACGAAGCAGGGATAAAAGTCGGTATGTGCGGGGAGATGGCGGCCGATCCGCTTCTGGTCATCCTTCTGGTGGGACTCGGACTGGACGAGCTTTCCATGAACGCCATGTCCATCCCGTTGGTCAAGAACATCATCCGAGGACTGTCTGCTGAAAAAGCCAAGCAGATTGCCGATCAGGCCTTACAGCTCCCGACCTCGCGGGAGGTCACGGAGTTCGTGGCCGAAAGCATGAAGGACCGTCTCCCGGAAGGACTTCTCTACAGGAGTTATTGAATAAAACATCCCAAAAAATAATATGTTCATTGGATTTTTTGGGATGTCTTCCTTAATTAAAAGTGCTCTTCTTGTACCGAGCTAGCCTCGATTCAGAACCGAACCATCGGGGAGATCGGCTCGTAAGTCTCTGATTTCACATGCGGACGGATTTTGATGAGGCACACCCGGAGCTCGAAATTCCAGTGAAATCAGTCGGAAGTCGGAATGGAGTTTTAGCGGAGCGCGGTGGAAAATGGTAAAATAGTGATGAGTCATGTCATGGTTAAGACCATCGAAGCTACCTACGAGAACGGCGTTTTCAAGCCCAAAGAGCCCATCGATCTCGAGGACAAGGCGGAAGTCCGTCTGACCGTCGAGAGTAAACCGAAAATCTTCGACGACGAAGAGGACCCTACCGGAATGAAAACCGTGAAGAGCTTCATCGGATTCATCAAAAATGCTCCTGAGGGCGTCCCCATTGCCCGGGACCACGACAAATATCTTTACGAAGAATGATCTTCGTCGACACAGGTTTCTTCTTTGCTCTGTTTTCCGCCAAAGATCCCGATCATGAACGCGTGCGTGAGGTATACGAAAGCCTTGTGCCTCAACGGTTGCGCGACGAGCTGGTTACGACAAATCACGTCGTGTTTGAAACCATCCAACTGACCCGTGGAAGAATCGGAGTTATAGAAGCCCAGTCCATGGGGGAGCTTCTCTATAGCGAGAGGATGGCCCGCATTCACTGGGCAACAGCGGAAGAGGAAAAGGCCGCCGTTGACTACATGGCGAAGTATCACGACCAGAAATACAGCCTGGTGGATTGCTTGAGCTTCGTGGTGATGGAACGGCTCAAGATCGCCGAAGCCCTAACCGTCGATTCCGACTTTACCCACCGCTTCATCGCGCGTCCTGGCCCCTCCCAAGCATAAGTCTACGTACCAGCCTCGGTGTTAAAATGGGATCGTGGTCCCTGCACAACGACTGGGCGACGACGAGAGCAGCCATGAACCTCATAACGAGAACACTGAGAGCGGCTTCATGTGGTTTGGCACCCAGGATGGGTTGTACAGATACGACGGCTATGACCTCGTCGCCTACAAGACCGATCCCGACAACCCGAATAGCCTGAGCGACAACTGGATAACATGGCTCTATCAAGACACGTCCGGCAAGCTATGGATCTTGACGCTGGCTGGGCTTGATGTGCTGGATCCAGGTACAGGATTGATCACCCACCATCGGCACGACCCGAACGACTCAAGCAGCATTAGTGATAATGCGGTCAACCGCCTATTCGAAGATTCATCCGGAAGGCTGTGGCTGGGCACTCAAAGCGCCGGTCTCGATCTGCTCGATCCCACCACAGGCAGCTTCAGGCACTACCGGCATGATCCCGAGAATCCCCACAGCCTGAGTCACGACTCCGTATCCCGAATCGTCGAAGACCGCCAGC
>SDBT01006962.1_pt1 | contig 18675 bp, 17 predicted proteins | sample 2277101 | NCBI WGS metagenome assembly SDBT01 (sample SAMN10404973, study PRJNA504765) | marine sediment metagenome | isolation source: marine sediment core GS10_PC15, 103 cmbsf | place: Arctic Ocean: Southern Knipovich Ridge | collected 2010
TTTTTGTGCCGAAGCAATCCCCAATCGCCGATTCGGAGATCTCTTCGCAACGATTGCTCCCAACGACGATGGAGATTGCTTCGCAAAAACCGCTCGCAATGACACTGGGCTGAACGGTTACCTATTCCAGAGGGATCAGCTCAATCTCAAAGAGCCGAGGCCAGAGCTTCCCCGTAACAAACAACCGATCAGTCTCTGCGTCATAGGCAATGCCGTTGAGAACGTCTACTGGCTCAGTACGATCTTCCGGGCTCAGAAGCCCCGCCAACTCTATCCATCCGAGCACCTCACCAGTATCAGGTGCGATCCTGACGATGCGATCTGTCTGCCACACGTTGGCGTAGATTTCCCCCTGAACGTATTCCAATTCGTTGAGCCTGGTCACCGGCTTATCCTTGTCGCGCACCTCAATCCGACCGATTTCCTCGAAAGTTCCAGGGTCCCAGAAACGAAGTGTTGAAGTGCCGTCGCTCATGATAAGGCTCTTTCCGTCGTGCGTGATTCCCCAGCCTTCAGTTGGATAGTGGAACTCCTCCAGTAGCTCAAAACTGGTCTTGTCGTAGACAAAACCGACACCCGACTGCCAGGTCAACTGGATAATCTTGTCTCTGAAGATGGTTATGCCCTCACCAAACAGTTGGTCTGGCAGCTTGCGGATTTGCAGGACATCTCCGCTTGCCAATTCCACCCTGCGCAAAGTAGAGCGTCCCCGTAGCCCCGTCCCTTCATACAGAACACCGTTCTCAAAAACCAGTCCTTGGGTGAAAGCACTTCGGTCATGGGGATAAGCATTGACGACTTTGTAGGTAAAGGTATGAGCCGCAGTCGTGGGTGTGGTAGCGGTAGCCGTTGGCGTGGCGGAGGGAGTCACGGTGGGAGTGGCCGTGGGCAACTCGGCGACGGATGTGGCAGTCGGGGCAGGTGTACACGCCGTCGACAGCGAGATGCTGAGGCACACTATCAGGAATAGAGACTTAATGTTTCTCCAACGCATCGCGTTCCACCGCTGTCAAGTGACGGTATTCGCCCTTTTTGAGCTCGCCCAGTTCCAGCGATCCGATGGAGACCCGCATCAGCCGCAACACACTCACGTCCAGCACGTCTAGCATGCGGCGGATGTGACGATTCTTGCCCTCATCCAGAACGATTTCCAGCCAACTGTTGCGCCTGCCGTGACGCAGCAAACGCACACTCTTGGCTCTCAAGGTCTCCCCCGCGTCTTCGACTCCGTCCCGCATCTGTTCCAGCAGGTGGTCATCGGCCACGCAGTTGATCTGTGCGTGGTATGTCTTGTCCAGGTGGGTAGCCGGGTCCAGAATACGTGCAGACCATTGGGTGTCGTTGGTGAACAGCAACAACCCCTCGCTGGCTTTGTCCAGCCGCCCTACGGGAGAGACCCAGGGCAGGGAAGAATCGGTCAGGCACTGGTACACGGTCTTGCGCCCGCGCTCGTCGCTGGTGGTGGTCACCAGGCCGCGGGGTTTGTTCAGCATCAGGTACACTTTGGCTGCCGCCGTGACTCGTTGACCGTCCACCGTGATGCGATCACGTCGAACGTCTACCCGGAAGGACGGCGCTCGCTGGACAGCGCCATTGACCTGCACTCGTCCTGCCTGAATCAACGCTTGGGCCTGGGTGCGAGAGCAATACCCCAGCTTCGAAAGCGCCCGCGCCAAGCTCACTTTTGCTTGGGGTGATGTTTGGTGTTTCCTGTTCATGAGCGACTTGTCAGCCGTCATAAGGCCCCAGGAAGCGCTTGCCATCGAAGTGAATGAGATGTGTCCCCGCTTCCTGTACCCAGACCTCTGTTTCCCAGGAAATGTCGCCAATGTACCTCGCCATGTCGCTGCGAGTGAGGAAGGCCGTAACATAAACCAGCCCAGATCGTGCACCCTGGAAAAGCGCAGCCAATTCTTCCCGACGCTTGGCGTTGACTGGGCCGTGGCTTGTAACCGCCTCAATCAGAACCAGCCAGTCTTTCTCGACGTGATGGATCACTACATCGGGCATCTTCCCGTGGACATCCACAGTCACACCGAGAGCTCGAAGTGCTCCCTCGTCGAAATACCTCCACTTGTCACCCGTATCACCTACATAAATAACATAGCCACCGGGCACGAACCTCGGTGCAAACTCATCAACGATGGCTTTCACGAGTTTGCTGTGCGCGCCTGGTGTCAGATAAACCTCCTGTCCTTCTGCCAGGGTCACAGGAACCATCTTCAACTCGCGCGCTCGTGCGTATCGCTGCTTCAACGTCTCCACTGATCTCAAGTAGGTTTTCAGGTTGTCCGCCCACGCAGGCGTTCCATAGACCCTGAGCAATTTGAGGGCAGTCGGCTCAATCTGATAACAGAACTTGGGGCTGTTGACCGGCCTGCTTGGGTCATCTGGGTTAGGCACGGCGAGGCCAGCATCCACGAACTGATGCATTGTCTGCCTTCGGAAAGTCTCACGGGTGTTCGGAGCGTATTGCCTTCCGTAATGGTCTCGGCAGAAATCCATGATAGGCGTAATACCCATCAGAGGGTCTCCTGCCTCGGCCCAGGGCATTTCCGGTCTCAGATCCAGCAGCGCCAGCAGAGTGAGGGCGGAACGTTCATTCTGCTGGCCCCGTGGCATGCCAAGAGCCTTCAGAATCTCCAATGCATCATCAATCTTCTGCTTTGCAGCTACAGGATTAGGGGATTGTATGTCGGCCATTCGATGGATCTCCCTTTCTAACAACTCATCAATTTCCCTTTGGGATGGGAACTTATCTCCGACACTTGTACCAAGTAACTCCAGGACCTCCTGACTCGGATACCGCAACATTCTAAGGTCAGTGGCATTGACCTGTGTGTGGCCATTGAACTGACGGAAGTAACTATCTACCAGAGTCGAGTTCAGAAAAACAGCGAGACCCTTTACCAATTCTATGGACAGTCCAGCATTGTCGCGGTGATACACGTTCAGATGATTCTCAAAACCCACATACGGGGCCGGAATCTGTTTTCGATCGTAGATAGCGGCCACGATGCGACGGCGTTCCTCTTTGGACGAGAAACGCTTAACGAGAACGTAGTCTCCGGAGGGCAGCAGCAGGGACTCAGTCCGCGAGGTCAAAGCAATTGCATTTGGCTTCTTGCCACCAGGCTTGGGCCATCGGACGAACCCATTGTAAAAATGAGCAGGATATATGAGAGGCAAAGTGCCCGCGTCAGGATTAGCTCTCAAGAAATCTTTAGCCCGAAAGTCAACAACACGCCCAGTAGAAACGGCGATCCCAAGATCGTCCAGAGAGTGCGGGAAGACTCCTATCCGATCCAACACGAATTGATCCATTTCGCTAGTAGCAATGTGGATGATCAAGTCTGGATCATTGGGCTTGACGACCTGCTCATAGTCCACTTCGCGGACAGTCATGCTTTCGTTAACTGGTCCATGACTGGCAGAAATAAGAACCTTTCCCCTCTTACCACCCTTGACTGCATGGAAGATGATGTTTTCTTGCAGAACATTGTCGGCCCTGAACGCTTCCTCCCTTGACTCAAAAACGTGAATGCGACGCAGGGCCATAGCTTTCAGGAATAACTTGCGGAAGGGCTTGAAATAAGGGCCATTACAAAAACTGCGAGGCGTAATGGCGACCAACTCGCCGCCTGGTTCCAACAGGTCAACGGCAATGGCAAGGAAGGCGGAGTACAGATTGCCAGTTTCTATGCCAATGCTGCTGAGCAGACGCCGATGCCTTGAGTCACTGCGGATCTTTTTGTACGGAGGATTCAGAATAGCGCGATTGAATGAATAGCGTTCGACGGGGAACAGTCCTCCCCTCAGCATTTCCACACCCGCGCTGATAAAATCTTCCTCTAGCACCTTCCCAACGAGTTCCACTCCGCGTTCCTGACATACCTCTTGACACTCAATCAGCGTGGAATGGAGGTATTCAACCAACAGTGGCTCCAACTCATAGGCTATGACTGAAACACTGCGCGGTCGCGCATCGCGCTGGCAAATCTCCTCCACAAATGCCACTGTCAGAGTTCCCACCCCTGCTCCCGCATCTAGCAAGCGGAGTTCTGGCGACGAATTCCCAAACAGGGAAGCCATGAATCGGGCCACAGAAGGCGGGGTGAAGAATTGCCCCATTCTTGACCGCTGTTCAGAATCCAGCTTGCGGCATGCATCAACGCGGTAGAGGTCTACGCGTTCTGTAAGGCCTTCCACCGCAGCCACATCTGCTATTGAACTGACCTTATACATTACCATTGACCTGTACTCGTCCTGTCTGAATCAACGCTTGGGCCTGGGTGCGCGAGCAATACCCCAGCTTTGAAAGCGCCCGCGCCAAGCTCACTTGTGTCTGATGTGGTGGTTAGCGTGTCCTGCTCATAGGTCTTTCAGGGAGTTGGATTCATCGTGTTCCTGCCTAACGGCACCTGGTTCAGCCCCCAGCCCAGTTTGAAGCGTGCCCTCCTGCCTAGAGTAACCGAAAATAGCGACACCAACTTCGAATTCGAGCCGCGACAGGCTGGTTGGCTGCAATTTGTGGTTAGGCGGCGGGTAGTTGATGCAAGGTACAACTACCTACCGCGAGAGCTTACTGCTTGAGGATTAACGGCAAGAATATCCTCTCCCCACGAATGGGAACGAGGTCCAGACTGGTCACAAAGGCATCGTATGTTCCACCGTTGAAAGACACGTCATAAGCGTTGGTGGTCGCGGGAAAGTCGGTGGAGCCAGTGAAGCCTGTGAGATAGATATTGTCTGTGCCATCCAGTGCAATACCCGCGTGACCGTGAGGAGGATTGTGGCAGTCTTCGTCTCCACTGCCGCCGAGGTAGGTGCTGTAGAGCAGCGCGCACCAGTGCTAGGCCCTCAATCACAAGTCTCTCCCCAATGCACCGCCACCAGTAGGATGTCCACGGTCACTAACGGCTTCAGGCCATGTACCTCCTGAGCAACGCAGCCCCGATGACACCCACGGCAACCAGCGCCATCAGTCCCAGCCACGGCGCCCGTCCTGAGCGTAGCCGCAGGGCCAGAAGCTCCAGCCTGCTCACCGGCACGATGACCCCGCCGACGGGTCGGTAGGGAGTAGGGTCGCAGACGTCGCCCATTCCATCACCATCGGTGTCTGTCTGGTCAGGGTTAGGGTCATTAGGGCAGTTATCGTGTGCATTGGGAACCCCATCCCTGTCATCATCAGGCTCGCCCAGCCCATCGAAGCGCAACGCGAAGAGATCGTAGTCTCCGTTGTAGCTGGTGTCGTAGGCCCCGGCGGTGGTGGGAAAGTCGGTGGAGTCAGTGAAGCCTGTGAGATATAAGTTGCCTGTGTCGTCTAGTGCAATGCCCGCGTGACCGTGGGGAGGATTGTGGCAGTTTTCGTCTCCATTGCCGCCGAGGTAGGTGCTGTAGAGCAGCGCGCTGCCATCGTCGTTCACCTTTGCCACGAACGCATCATAGCCACCGGCGTTGGCGGCTTGCAGCGGGTCAACCGTGGCAAAGTCCGTCGAGGCCGTGTAGCCCGTGACGTAGGCATTGCCGTCGCTGTCTATTGCGATGCCGAAACCCTTGTCTGCGCCGCTGCCGCCGAGGTAGGTGCTGTAAAGTAAATCGCTGCCATCCGCGTTCAGCTTTACCACGACAGCATCGTCATCGCCACCGCCAAAACCGAGTTGCAGCGCGTTAGTTGTGGTGGGGAAGTCGGTGGAATAGGTGCGTCCCGTAAGGTAAGCATTGCCCGCACTATCTATCGCGATGTCTGCGAAACTCTCTGTACCAGAGGCGTCGGCACCGCCAATGAGCGTGCTGTAAATGAACTCGCTGCCATCGGCATTCAACTTTGCCACGGCTCCATCAGTGCTGACATTGGTTTGACAATTATCACAAACCCTGTCCCACGCACCAGGTGTAGTGGGAAAGTCGGTGGAATGTGTATGGCTCGCGAGGTAGGCATTGCCTGCGTTATCAATGGCGATTCCGTCAATAGCTTCCCAACTGTAGCCGCCGAGGTAGGTACTGTACAGGAGTGTGCTGCCATCTGGACTCAGTTTTGTCGCGAATCCGTCGCCGCTGCCGCCAAAGGTCGTTTGTGCTGCACCAGAAGTGATGGGGAAGCTGCCGTGCGTGAAACCCCCAACGTAGGCATTGCCGGTGTCGTTTATCGCGATGCAAAAGCCATAGTCCCAACTGTTACCGCCGAGATAGGTGCTGTAAAGCAGGTCGTCGCCAGCAGCGTTCAGTTTCGCCACAAATGCATCCCGACCACCACTGAGAGTAGTATCCAGCGCGCCAGGGGTCGTGGGAAAATCGGTCGAGTAGGTCGTGCCTGCAATGTAGACGCTGCCGGTGCTGTCCACCGTGATGCCGGTCCCAGCGTCCTCACCATTGCCGCCGAGATAGGTGCTGTAGAGCAACATGCTGCCATCTGCGCTCAGTTTGGTCACGAACACGTCCCAGGGATCGCCGCTGTAAAAGCGGTCGTAGGCACCAGGCGTGGTAGGGAAATCTGTGGACGAGGTTTGACCTGTGATGTAGACGTTGCCTGCATTGTCCAGGGCGATGTCGTATCCTATATCCTTGCCGCTGCCGCCGAGATAGGTGCTGTAGAGCAAAGTGGAAGTACTTGTTAGCGTCACATTGGTAACCAGTGGGGATATGGATGCAAAGGGAGTGGACACCTGATAAGCTTCGTCAACCACCGAGATAGCGGGCTCGACCTTTGGCGCGGCCTCTTCAACGGTCAGCAATGGCAGGACAAAGTCGCCCAGGGGGGTGGCGAGGCGCAAGTGATTGCCCTCCAAAGCCAGGTTATCCACACCTTCCACGCGCAGATGCACGTCCTGTAAGGATGAATGTTCCCGCGCGACCAGCCGTTGGGCCAGTTGCCCGTTCTGGCTGGTGATTTCCAAGTCAATGCCAGGGTAGAGATCCACGTAGCGTACGCCACCCCACGTAGGCGCATTGGTATGCCACTTGGAGGGATCGTTTCCGGTGAAGAAGGAAACCTGGGTATCCAGTCTATCAAAAGGCTCCAGACGCGGATGGGGATTGGCGCCTACGAAACTCAGCTTCAGGTTGACCTGGCGACCGGTCTCGCTTTCAGCGTCAACTACGTCGAGCATTTCCGCTTCCGCGATGGGGTCAGATTTGGGTGCTGGTTCAGTCAGGCTTACCCACAGCGCGTCGTCGGTTAGAAAGAGCGTCGTATTGCCACTGCGCGCCTGGAAATGAACGCGCTGATCAAACTGGCCGACGTTCTCTATGAATATCAGTGGGATGCCTCGAGATGCTGGTGCTATCCGATCTCTGCCAGATGGGGCAACCGAGGCAGGGGGTTGCGACTCGGCCGCCGCGGGCTGCGTTATGCTGGACACAGACCAGGTCGTCGAGACCAGGCTGGCCACAAGAACGAATACGGTGAGAAATGGAGCCACCATTATGCTCGCGCCTTTTGCGCGGTGAATAGGATTGGGTATGATTTTGGACAGTTTCATTGCTCTTTTTCCTCCCTTTTGTGAGATGCTTTCGCTCATCGCGCAGTCACCCACCAAGCCAGCTCACCCGAGGGCGCAAGATGCCCTGGCCTATCTTCCCCTGTTACCCTCCACTACCCCTCCATTGAATTGGAAAGACCTTTTCGTTTCCGATGGGCCGCCTAACTGACGCTATGCCGAATTGTTTCCACGTAGTTGCTTAAGGGAAACGTCCGTTCCTGCAGCCCCCTACTCCCCCTCCAAAAACTCCCGCCACGGCCCGTGGATGCCATCCTCCGTTACGCCGTAGTAGACGTGCAACTGGCCTTCGGCGTCCCGCCGGACAGAATCTTGGCGCACCCCCCAGCTAGCCTCCCCCTGCGCTCTCTAGATATTCTCTGATCGCCCCCACAAACTCCCTGGCGGCGCGCAATCCTTGCTCAGCTTCCTCTTCCCTCAGAGGGCTCGCCATAAAGTCACTCCTTCTCGTTCGATGTTCCGCCAGAGCCCCGTTTGCAGGCGAGACAGATTGGCATACTCCTCTTCACTTAGCAGCAAGGAGATCAAGGGATGGAAGTTATGCTGCCACATGGTCTCGTAGCGGATCTCACGGATCTTTTCCTCGACAGAAGTGGAATCCCCTTTGACAACGATCAGCACATCAAGATCGGACCACTCCTCGGCATTCCCCCTGGCCCTGGAGCCGAAGACTTTGATCAGCTTAACAGTGTGGGACAATCCTTCTGCTACAGCATCCTTGAATTCCTGAAGCACGTTGCTCTCTCTGTCTGCCAATTCCATATCCACGCCTCCTCGTTACTCCTTTTCCTTCAAAAACTCCCGCCACGGCCCGTGGATGCCCTCCTCGGTCACGCCGTAGTAGACGTACAACCGGCCTTCAGCGTCCCGCTCAATGCGCTCAATCGCTTCCAGCATGTCCATCAGGTTGGCCCAGATGAGCTGGCGGTGTCATGCGTAGGCAGGGATGCGCTGGTAGGTAAATTCGTCTATTCCAGCGGTCTGCCGGGCGTGTTCGATGGTCAGGCTGACGACGCGCCCGTCGGCGTCCAGGTCGAGGTAGACGTTTTCGTTGAGCTCGCGGGTCTCCACCGGCGGCCGGTCGGAGAATTCGACCAGGGCGGTGTCGGTGTCGGCAAAGTATTTGATTCGCATAGCTTACTCCTTACGGATGTACTCATCCGCAGTTTACTCTCTAAAGTCTCGGTCGAAGAAGGCGTTGTGGATGGTTTCACCGTCTGCGAGCAGGATGACGCGCAAGGCGCGGTTGTCCATTTCGGGGATGCGCGCCCAGCGTCGTATCCGTCCGTCGGCCTGCCGTTCTTCGCGCAGGGGGTGTTGGATGACGCGCTCGATCCATTCGTCCCGGATGATGGCGCGGTCCGGTCGCCGACGGGTGTGGAGAAAGTACAGGGTGAATTTCATTCTTGCGTTCCCCACAGCAACCCCAGGTTTTCCCGAATCGCCGCTCCCAACTGCGCCATCAGTCGCTCCATCCCCACAGCCCCCTACTCCCCCTCCAAGAACTCCCTCCACGGCCCGTGGATGCCGTCCTCCGTCACGCCGTAGTAGACGTGCAACTGGCCTTCGGCGTCCCGCTGGACAAAGTCGTAGCGCACTTTACCCGCCCGCTGCTTCTTCTTCCAGAGGCCGACGTCGCCACGCCAGGTCACTTTGTCCACCTGGACGGGGTGCTGCTCCTTTTGGGCGATGGCACATTGCCACAGCCGCCGCGCCGAGGAACAGTTGATGCAACACAGGCCTAGGTGCAGCCAACGAAGCTATGTACCTTTGCCAAGCACTTTTCCCAGGATCTCTCTGGCCTTCTCCAGAAAAGCTTCTGCATCAGCCACAGCTTGTTGAGCGTCCTGTCGTGACGCTCTTGTTCGCGGGTCGTAGTCACTCGCTTCACGGGCCTGCATCGCTCGTGCGAGTATACGACTATACCGCCTGTCTGCGTAGCCCCCTTTGACGAAGCGCTGACCGAACTGAGACACGACTCCGGAGTGACGGCGCAAGTCCACGTCAACGGCCAGGAGCGCGGCTTTGGCGGAGTAGAACATCACGTAGTAAGCCTTGGACACGGCGTCGTCAAAGCGGGATAGATCGAGCAACTCATGGGCGACTTCCAGCTTTTCTTCCGCCAGAGCCAGCCAGACCTGGATCAGTTCTGACTTTTCCTCCATATCTCTATTCCCTCTTCCTTCGCTCGATTGATCAGCGGAGACCATTCGTGAAACCGTTGCTCGCTGATTACCAGAGGCGAGATGTAGACTCCGTGTTCCAGAGAGATGTCGCTGGCCGTATCAACAATGGCCTGCCAGCGAGGGTCACTGAAGGGAGCGGCGTAGAAACCACCGGGTAGACGCTCTTCTCCCCAGCTCACCACCACCATTACGTCAATGTCCGACTCTGCTGAGGCGTCTCCTCTAGCCTGGGACCCGAAGAGGATCAATCGTTGCAGTTGGTCAGGAAAGCGAGACAGCAAAGCGTCACGGTATTTGGTTAGCGCCTCATGATTGGTTATCTTCTTGGCGTCACTCGCGCGCAATTCGGTCACTTATCTACTCCCCCTCCAAAAACTCCCGCCACGGCCCGTGGATGCCGTCCTCCGTCACGCCGTAGTAGACGTGTAACTGGCCTTCGGCGTCCCGCCGGACAAAGTCGTAGCGCACCTTGCCCGCCCGCCGATTCTTCTTCCAGAGGCCGATGTCGCCTCGCCAGGTCACCTGGCCCACCTGGACCGGGTGTTGTTCTTTCTGGGTGATGGCATATTGCCACAGCCGCCGCGCCGAGGAGCGGCTCACATTGCGAACCTTGTTGCCGTTGCGCAAATCCTTCATGGTGTGATAGAGGGTGCCCTTCCGTTCCACCGTTTCCGCGATCTCCACCCCTGTCTTGGGTGGCTCCACAACTGCTGTAAGCGAAGCGGCCTCCGTTAGCGAAGCGGCCTCCTCCACTGTGGCTTCTTCCTTTGCAGGCATTTCCTCCTTCGGGGGCGGCGCTGGCTGCGGGGCCTGTTCTGGGCTTGGCCGAAGGGCCCGCTTCACCAACTGCACGATCTCGTCACGCACGGCCAGGTTGGTCTCCGTCTCCTGGCGGACGTAGATCTTGCTGCCATCAATAGCGTAGGGGGGATCGTCGCCCCGGGGCACAGCCAGGCGCACAACCTTCTTGCCCTCGGTCTGCTGAACGTCAATGGTCACCTCCAGGGGCGGGGTGATCTTGCGCTCGATCTCGGCCCTGAGGAGGGCGATGGCCTCTTTGGGATTGTCAATGCCCGTGGGCGACGTTTTAGGATTGGAGCTGACGCCCACATGGATGGTGCCGCCATTGGCGTTGGCGAAAGCGACTACGTCGGCGATGACGGCATAGAGGCGACCCCCACGGCGGGTCATCCTCTCGTGGAAAGACTGGACGATGCTGGCTCCCTGCTCCCGCGCCGCTCGAACGTAATCGAAAGGAGCATGCTCAGGCCGATAGGGGCGGGTGAGGGTGAAATTGTCACCCAGGAAGACCTTCCGCAGAGCCTCGAAACTGAGCTCCGGCAGCAGCACTTCGGTGACCCGGTCGCCGACGCCCAGGGACTTCTTGTCCTTGGGATCGCGGGTCAAGCGGTGGTTGTCGGAGCCCTGGATGCAGCGCATGCGGCGAGGGTATTCCGGCTTGGAGCCGCTGAAGAAGGCCGAGGTAGTGCGCCGCCCCTTGCTCTCCAGGTCCGTTACCTCCAGGGCATGGAGGTGCCCGTCCTGGGTGTAGGCGATCTTGGTTTGGCCGCCGAAGCCGAATCGCCGCATGGCCACGCCGTGGGTCGAGTTGGCGTGGGCCGCGATCACGATACCGCCGGCCTCATCAATCACCCGGTAGACTGTCAATACATCGGCCGTAGCGCCTACCTCGGTGGAACCATCGTCCAGCTTGTCGGCGGGAACGTTGAGGTACAGGAGAATGTGCTCCAGCTCTCGGATGGTGGTCTCCTCTGAGAAGATGCTTAAAATGTGGAAGCCCAGGGTCGCCGTCAACTCGAAGCCGGGCAACACCAACATCTTCTCCCGCAGGCGGTGATACTCCTGAAGCCTATTCTTTTCCTGAGGGCGGAGGCGCTCCAGCCGCTTCAGCATCTCCAGCTCCTCGATCTCCTCCAACATCCCCGCGTAGCCCGCCACGGTGTTGTGATCGGTGAAGGCCATGATCTCCAGACCCTTCTTATCAGCCTCTTGCAGAACATCCAAATACGAAACGCCCGACTGCTGGTAGTCAGCGGAGGCAGGGGTGTGGATATGGAGATCCATCCGCCTCCACTGCGATTGCTTTTTCTTTTTATTTTTATTCGACATGTTCAAATCCTTTGGTTATTCTCATTTGTATCAGATGGCGATTGAAATCGCACCTGTAGGAGCACTACGTGCCGGCCGACCACCTACGTGGTCGCGAAAATCGTCCGCGCAGGTGGACGGCCGGCGCATTTGCGCCTTCCAGAGGCGGTTTTAACCGCTATTCTCCTCCTCCTTGGTCATACTCTCGGCGTACCGGGTGAAGGGCCTGATGAGGTTGACAAACTCCACGGGGACGACGAACTTGGTGGCGGGACTGGCCCCCAGAACCTTGAGAGCCTCCAGGTACTGCAAGCTCATGGTCTTGCCGTCCACCGTCTTGGCCACTTTGAAGATCCTGTTCAGGGCCATGGAGAACCCCTCGGCTTGCAGGATTGAGGCCCGCCGCCCCCCCTCGGCCTTGAGGATGGCCGATTGCTTCTCGCCCTCGGCCACCATAATGGCCGCCTCGCGCGTGCCGTCGGCCTCGGTGACCATCGCCCGGCGAATGCGCTCGGCTGTAAGCTGGCGGTTCATGGCCTCTTGCACCTCTCGGGGCGGTACGAGCTCCCGAATCTCCACGCTGGTGATCTTGACCCCCCAGCGCTCGGTGACCTCATCCATCTTGACGCGCAGGACCAGGTTGATCTCCTCGCGCTTGGAGAGCACGTCGTCCAGATTAATGTCGCCGATCACGGCCCGCAAGGTGGTGGTGGCGATCCCCTGGGAGGCGCCGGCAAAATTCGCCACCTGGATCACGCTGGCCTCAGGATCCATCACCTTCCAGTAGATCAGGAACTCTACGTCAATGGGGGCGTTGTCCCTGGTGATGCAGGTCTGGTGAGGGATCTCAAGGTACTGCTCCCGCAGGTCTACCAGGGTTGGCCGGTCAATGAGGGGGATCAGGAAGACAATTCCAGGCCCCTTCTGGCCGATAGAGCGCCCCAGCCGAAAGATCACTAGCCGCTCATACTCCCGCACGACCTTGATGGCCGTGCTCAGGATGACCGCCACAAACAATAGGAACAGGGATATGGTGGCCAGATTGCCCAATATGTCATCAAACATTTTAGCCTCCTTCTTCTGATGATGTGATCTGTTTGTAACTGTGATCGTGCTTTTTAATGACCTTTAGCCTCACCCCCTTTGTACCCACTACTCTAACTTGTTCTCCTTTGCTGATAGGCCCTTCCTCGGCAACCGCGCTCCACAGCTCGCTCTTGACCTGAACCGTGCCTTCAGGCTCCAGATCCGAAGCCGCTGTCCCCGTAGCCCCAACCATGGACTCGATCCCGCTGGCCACCTTGGTCCGCTGGGCCCTGATCCCCGCCGAGACTGCAAAGAGGAAAAAGGAGGCGATGGTGGCTGTCATGAGGATGATGAGGGGCCAGGAGACGGTGAGGCGGGGCATGGTGGGCGAGGGCGGGGTGAAGGGACTGAAGAGCATCAGCGAGCCGAGGGCGAAGGCGATGGCTCCCCCAACGCTGAGCACGAAGCCGGCCACCTTGATGTCCACAATGAACAGTACCAACGCCAGGACGATGAGGGCCACCCCGCCCCAGTTCACGGGCAGGCTGCCGAAGGCCACGAAAGCCAGGATCAGACAGATGGCCCCCGTCACCGCAGGGAAGATGGCTCCAGGGTTATAGAACTCGGCCGTCAGGGCCAGGGTGCCGATGGAAAACAGCAGATAGGCTATGTTGGGATCAACGATGATGTGCAGGAATCTCTCGGCAAAGTTCATGCCGATGGTGCGAACCGGGGCATCACGGGTGCTCAGGGTCACGGGACCGTCGGCCGTGATCACCTCCCTGCCGTCTATCTTGTCCAAAAGATCCGCCAGGTCGTCGGCGACGAGGTCCACCACTTGCAGTTCCACCGCCTCTCTGGCTATGATGGACGCGCTCTCCCGCACCGCCTTCTCCGCCCACTCGGCGTTCCGCCCTCGCTTCTCGGCGATAGCCCTGACATAGGCGGCAGCGTCGTTGGTGGCCTTCTCCGCCATGATTCCCGTTATCTCCGTCCCAGGCATGGCTACGGGGTGGGCCGCGCCGATGTTAGTGCCGGGGGCCATGGCCGCGATGTTGGCGGCCAGGGTGATGAAAACCCCTGCCGAGCCAGCTCTGGCTCCCGCAGGGGCGACGTAGACCACGATGGGCACGGAGGAGTTCAGCATCTTCTGCACGATGACGCGCATGGAGGTGTCCGCTCCGCCGGGCGTATCCAGTTGGATGATCAGGCATTGGGCGCCGTCTCGTTGAGCAATGTCCAGGCCTCGTTCAACGTATTGAGCGGTGAACGGGTCTATGACCCCTTCCACCGTGATGAGGTCAACCTTGGAAGTGGACACGGCGTGTTCACCAGGCTGGGCCAGGGCGGGGAGGCCGCTAAGCAGGAAAGCTGCCATCAAGCTCAGCCCGATGAAAGCCAAACGTTTATCTACACGGGTTTCGCCTTTTCTTAACATTTTGCCTCCAAAGTACAAACGAACCGTAGCAGGGTAAAAGGTCAGGAGATTTCGCCTTCAGTCAACTTCATACTCTGGCCCCGACTCAAAGAAGGCCAATTGCTGTGGCCCTTCAGGATGATGGGGGTCGAACGTGCGCGGGATGAGTCCTTCAGCTGTAAGGCCACCTAAACGGTTGATGCTTTCCAGGATCGTGGGGACACAGTACTCGACGGCGGCTTCACGGATCTGGCTACCGTTGAAGCGCAGTATCGCCCATCCTAGACCGGTCAAATCGTTATCCCGCTGATTGTCCAGAGGAATGCGTGCTGGGTCAGCGTGCCAGGTATCACCATCGGTTTCCACGTCCATCTTACCCTGCTCGCAGAAGATGGCGAAGTCCAGAGCATACCATTGGTTCTTGGTTTTGATGAAGTATTGCCTCTGTGCTTCGATATGAAGCCGCTTTAACTCGGCCCCTAGCCGGTCCTCCAACGGGCTCTCATCGTACAAATCGTTGATCTCAACCGCGTTCATGAACTTGTGCCAGGTGGTTGGAATGAAGACAATGCGCCGCCGACGCAGGCTGAGAATGGGCTTGGGCAGCCGCTGTAGCGGTGACAGGAGCAGTTGGTAGTAGCGTCGCTTCCCTTTCTCATCGTGGGGCTCGTCGGGAAAGAGCTGCCAGCGAGAGACCTGGCAAATGTCGAGGACGCGGGCGTAGTAGTTTACAGCGTATGCCTCGTCGCCGAAGACTTTGGTCTGATAAAAAGCCAGCCACTGCGGAGGCCAGCGCTCTCTGAGCCATCTTTCCACGCTGCGTACAGGGATGCGATACCAACGCTGGTCACGCGCAATGGCGAAGTCGAGCAAGTTGTTCATGATGGCGACTAGCACTTCGCCCCGTGATTCCGTAGTGCTCTCCATGAGCTTTCTTTAGGCTTTGACGCCCGTCCTGGGTACGGTCTTGGCGGTCATGCGGGGATTTGGCAATCCCCTCAGAGCAACACTGGTTGCTGATCACTGATCAGCCAGAGCAGCGCCAAAGACCTGATCCACCTTATCGGCCAGGATGAACGTCATCTCCTCTTTGACCTCCTCTGGCACATCGTCCAGGTCTGGCTCGTTGCGCTGGGGCAAGATCACTGTCTTCAGGCCGACGCGGTGGGCGGCGAGTATCTTCTCTTTGATACCCCCCACCGGCAGCACCTGCCCCCGCAGGGTGATCTCACCCGTCATGCCCACGTCGGCCCGCACCGGCCTGTCCAGGAGCAGGGAAGCGAGGGCCGTGGCCATGGTCACCCCGGCCGATGGGCCATCCTTGGGGATGGAACCAGCAGGCACGTGGAGGTGAATGTCGCTCTTCTCGAAGAAGTCCACATCAATCCCCAGTTCCCCGGCCTTGGAGCGCACATAGCTGAGGGCCGCCTGGGCCGATTCCTTCATCACGTCGCCAAGTTGCCCGGTGAGGGTGAAGCCCTTACTGCCCGGCATTTTGGTGGCCTCGATGAACAGAATGTCACCGCCGGTAGGCGTCCAGGCCAGGGCGGTGGCCACGCCGGGGATTTCCGTCCGCTCCGCTGCCTCGAAGAAATACTTGGGCTTGCCCAGAAATTCGGCCACCTTTTCCTCGGTGATTAGCGTCTTGACGCTCTCCTGCCCTTCGACAAGCTCATGACGCGGCCCTTCGGCAGGCCCTTCGTCAGGCCGTTGTGGTGAGCCTGTCGAACCATCAGGAGGGGCCTCAGGACTCAGCCCTTCGACAGGCTCAGGACTCAGCCCTTCGGCCACCTTGGTCGCCACCTTTCGGCAGATGCTGCCCAGCTCCCGCTCCAGGTTGCGCACCCCTGCCTCGCGGGTGTAGTCGCGAATGACCTTGCGGATGGCCCCCGCCTCGAATTCTATCTCTTCTGGAAGCAAGCTGTTCTCCCTGATCTGCCGTTGGATCAGGTATTGCTGGGCGATCTTGATCTTCTCCTCCTCGGTGTAGCCAGAGAGTCTGATGATCTCCATGCGGTCGCGCAGGGGGGGAGGGATGGTGTCCAGGATGTTGCCGGTGGTGATGAACATCACCTGGGAGAGATCGAAGGGCACGTCCAGGTAGTGGTCGCGGAAGTCCCGGTTCTGCTCCGGATCGAGCACTTCCAGCAGAGCCGAGGAGGGGTCGCCGCGCCAATCCTGGCCCACCTTGTCAATCTCGTCCAGCATGAAGACGGGGTTCCTGGACTCGACGCGCCGCAGGGCCTGGATGATGCGGCCTGGCATGGCGCCGATGTAGGTGCGCCGGTGGCCGCGGATCTCGGCCTCGTCGCGCACGCCGCCCAGCGATTGGCGCACGAACTTGCGGCCCAGGGCGCGGGCGATGGACCGCCCCAGCGAGGTCTTGCCTGTGCCCGGCGGCCCGATGAAGCACAGGATCACGCCGCTACGTACATGTGATGAAGCGGCCTCACGCTCGCTGCGGATATGATCCGCCGGGTCTTTCCCTTCCTCTTCTTCCCCCTCATCAGTCTTTCGCTCCAGGCGCAGCTTGCGCACCGCCAGATACTCCATGATGCGCTCTTTGATGTCATCCAGGTCGTAGTGGTCTTCGTCCAGCACCCGGCGGGCGCGGGCGATGTCCAGGTTGTCCTCGGTGCTCTTGCTCCAGGGGAGGTTCACCAACCAATCGAGGTAGGTGCGGATCACCGAGTATTCCGCCGCGGCAGTGGGCAGCTTGGACAGCCGGTCCAGCTCGCGCTTGGCCTCCTTCTCCGCCTCCTCGGGCATGCCAGCCTCTTCGATCTTCTGGCGGAGTTCCTCGACCTCTATGGTCTGCTCGTCTTCCTCGCCCAGCTCTTTTTTGATGGCCTTCAACTGCTCGCGCAAGAAGTATTCCCGCTGCACCTTGGTCATCTCAGTCTTGGCCTCGGCCTGGATCTTCTTGCCCAGCTCCAGCACTTCCAGCTCCCGATTGAGGATGATGGTGAGCTTACGGAGCTTCTCCGTGATCTCATCAATCTCCAGGATCTCCTGGGCATCGTCGAGGTCCATGCGCATGTAGGTGGCGATGGCATAAGCCAACTGGCGCGGGTCATCGACGTGCAGGGCCAACATGATCAGCTCATCGGGTATGTGGGGCACCAGGGCGACCAGGCGGCGGAAGAGCTCGACGAGGTTGCGCATCAGAGCCTCCACTTCCACCGTATCCTCAACTGAATCGGGGGCGACCTCCACCCTGGCTTTCAGGTACGGCTCCGTTTGGGTGAACTCGCGGATCTTGATCCGCTCCAATCCCTGCACCAGGAGGACAATAGTGCCATCGGGGGCCTTGCGCAGGCGGTGCACCAGGGCTGCCGTGCCCACCTGGTAGACGTCATCAGGCCCAGAGTCATCTTGCTCTGGATCCTTGGCCGCCACCAGGCCGATAATGCGCTTGCCCAAAACGGCATCATCTACCAGGCGGATGGAGCGTGGTCGTCCCACCGTCAGGGGCAAAGCGGTCAAAGGATAGACGACCACACTTCGCAGGGGCAGGATGGCCAGCTCGCTGGGGATGTCCGCCTGGCCCTCATTCGCCATTCCCTTGCCTTCAGCCTTGTCCTCTTGCGTCGAGGGCACGAGGGCCGTTTGGGGGGCCACCTCGGTCGTTGTAGCGAGGTCTTCCGCCGTCGGGGAATCGCTTCCCTGCTCTTCATTTTCAGGCTCTGTCGTGAGCGTAGCCGAAGGGTCGAAGGGCTGCTCATGTTCTTCCGACGGGGGCATGGCAATCCTCCGTCGTATCAATTCCCATAGTTGTTTTAGATTCACCATTAAAAACTCACTCCGTATCACGGGTCTCGACCACAGGCAGCTTTTGGGCTTTGGCCTTGGGCAAGACCACTCTCAGGAAGCCGTCCTCGTAAGTGGCTTCGATCTCTTCCTCGACGATGGGCCACGGAAGGTAGACCTCGGTCTCGAACTCTCCGTAGCAAATCTCCATCTGCTGATAGCTCAGAGTCAAGCCCTGGGCCTCGGACAATGGATCGCGTCTCACCCCGGTGATGGTCAAATTGCGGCCGGATAGCGATATGGTGAACTTGGAAGTGAACACGGCATCGCCTTCCTCCATACCCGCTATTTCCACCTGGACCACCACGGAATCGTCGGTCTCGTAGACGTCGGTAGGCGGTCGCCAGGTTCTGACGTAGCGCAAGGGGATCCAACGCCGGAGGGGGATCACCTCGTCGAAGAGGCGATCCATCTCCGCTTCTATCTGCTCAATGCCATCCCACAGAACACTCTTTCGTTTCATCATCGTCCCCTCGCCACAGGGTAGTGCGGTCGAACTTCGTTTGCAAACGTTCAGGTGGAGTTTTTTCTAACCACCAAGACACGAAGGCACAAAGATTTGGAGGTGAAAAGTTGTTTTTGAAGGCGCTTTTTCTTTGTCTCCTTAGTGTCTTTGTGACTTTGTGGT